>LKMJ01006941.1_pt1 | contig 10662 bp, 9 predicted proteins | sample 643391 | NCBI WGS metagenome assembly LKMJ01 (sample SAMN04112250, study PRJNA286221) | soda lake metagenome | biome: soda lake; feature: Kulunda Steppe; material: water; isolation source: sample PL-Br10 brine of Picturesque Lake | place: Russia: Kulunda steppe | collected 2010-07
GGAGGAGGAGGAGGAGGAGGAGGAGGTGCAGTCGGGGAGGTGGGGGGATGGGCCTGCACCGGAAGAGGGCGCGCAGGTCGAGGCTGTGCAGGAGGAGGCTGCGTGTGCGGAGGCTGCGCTGGAGGAGGGCACGCGAGCGGAGACTGCGCTGGGAAAGGGCATGCAGGTTGAGGCCGGACAGAAGGACGGCGCCGCTGGCGTCGGAGGCTGCCCTGAAGCAGGAGCTGCAGAAGAGCCCTACCCTGTGGCTGCTGCAAGGATGGGTGGCGACACGCCCTTTTTGATCAAGCGCGTGCGGGGCGGCAGCGCCTCCCCGCTTTCAGGGGTCCCCTGTGCGGCCAGCCACCGGGGCGTGGACAGTGAGGAGCTTGCCAGGCCAGGGCAGGGCAACGCCCCTTGCTTGGGCAGTGCGGCAGCAGCAGGGGTGGCTGTGCCCGGGGTTGCGGCGCAAGGGGTGGGGGAACAGCAGGTGGTGGTCATGGGCAATGGGGCTGCGGGCCAGGCAGGTGCCATGGGCGCAGATACCTCCACGGGCCAGCTGAACGTGGCCAGCCTGCAAGTCTGGCAAGGTGGCTGCCCAGGGCAAGGCGCTGCTGCGGCACAGAGGAAGGAGGAGGCCCCGTCTGCGCCCCTGGCTCGCAACGCCGGCGCGGAAGCACTTACAGCCGGCAGTGGCGGCTGCGGCACCACGCCCCCTCCCGCCTTCCACGACCCCCGCTCGTTGGCCGCGCTGCACAGCAGCAGCAGGGGCAGGCATGGGCAGTGGGCTTGCGGGCACGCAGCGGGCCCTGCCCCTCCTCCCCCGCCCAAGCCCCACACCACACCCATCCCAGAGCACCTGCTGCGTGCGACCTCGCTCGTGTTACGCACCAACCGGCCGGAGCCGGACCCCGTGAGCGCGCGGCGCCTGAAGATGACGCTGCCCAAGACGCCCATGCTGGCGACGGCGCAGCGCTTGGGCAGCCACCCATCCATGCGCCGCCAGGTGGGGCAGAGGTCGGGGCGTTGGGGCGGGGCAAGCAGGCCACGGGTAGGTCGAGTCAGGCAGGGCCTTCAGGTGCGTGGCGTCTGGCGGGCTGAGCGTTCGTCGGGCGTGGGTGGTGGTAGGGATGCACGGCTGTGCTTGTGCGTCCCTGGGCAAGGTTGGTCAACGCCCCTCGCTGCCTCTGTTGTGTGCGTGTTTGTGTGCGTGAGTGCTGCACTGCTATCGCCAGCGTATGGTGGTGCTGACGGCTTTGTTTGAAGCTGCTCACTGAGCCGCTTTGTCCAGGTTTGCATTGCGCTCTGCCCCTGGGGCAGGGATTAGCACCTGGATCATGTCTTTTGTTGATGGAGTGCAGGTCGATGAGACAGACTACCGCACCAAGGCGGGCAGGGCAGATACATTCAGTGACACGTGTTCTCCCTCTTGCTGCAGAGGGCCTGTGGAATCTACCTTGCTGTGTTGGCGCACGCGTTGTTGCACTACACACACACACACACACAGCTTGCATGCACCTCACAGCCACTGCCTGTGTGTGCCGCCATGCACACGCATGCGCGTACACAAACACGTGTGCGCACCATCCTTCTTTCAGGAGACGCCTGCCTCCTCAGCCGCACCCAGCGTCCCAGCCGGCCGCCCCCGCCGCGCCTCCTACACGCACACCCCCACCCATGCCACGCCCGCCGCCGCGCAAGCCGCCAAGCCGCGCCGCGCCTCCTACACGCACACCCCCCCCACGCCTCCTGCGGGCGCGGCAGGCAGCGCAGAGGAGGCTGCCGAGATCGCCGCGCGCTTTGCGGCGCTGTCCTCGCGCGTCACGTCGATGGCGTCCCGCACTGCGGCAGGCATGGGCCAGGAGGCCACCAAGCCGGGCGACCTCACAGGCAAGCTTCATGCAGCAGCACCAGAAGCGCCCGCACCAGCACCAGCAGAAGCCCCTGAGCCCACCGCTGGGGGTGGCCCAGCCACAGGTCGCGCTGCCAGGAAGGCTGACAGCACGGCAGCACGCGACGGCGCGCGCGCAGCTGCGGCGGCCGCGGCCGCTGCAGCTGCCCGTGCAAAGGCGGTGCAGGTCTCGCCCCTGAGGGCAGCCGGCGCTAGCGCCATGGGTGCGCGCGCGCATGTGGCTGGGCCTGGGGCGGGCACAGGTAGGGCCGCCCCAGCGGCGGCAGCTGACCGGGAAAAGGCTCCTGCGGGGCAGCCAGGCAAGAGTGCTGCCCCTGCAGGCTCTGGAGCAGCGACCCCCCTCAGGTCCCAGCCAGGCAGTGCTGCAGCCACCCCCAGCAGGAAGGCTACCCCAGCAGCGACAGCAGCAGCAGCAGGGGCAAGGGCAGGGATCAAGACGCCGCCCAGGGCGCACAGGCCGGCGCAGGCCAGCGCTGCCGCAGTCAAGAGCACCCCTGAGCAGGTGCGCGTGCGCAGCGCGGCCCCATCCACTCCGCCGCTGCCCACGCAGCAGCAGCCGCAGCGCAGCGCCAGTGCTGCGCCCCAGCGGAAGGCGTGGCCTGGGCTACCACCCACGCGCGCGCAGCAGCACAGTGCCAGCGCCATGCCAGAGCAGAGGAGGGCCACTGCAGCAGCAGCACCGGCGCCACCCACCAAGTCGCCCAACCCTCGCATCCTGGCCCGCACACCCGAGAGGAAGGCAGGGGCTGTGGCTGCTGGATCAGCCACTGCTGGGGCCACCGTGCCTGGCGCAGCTGCGGCAGTCCAGGCGCAGCATGCGCAAGCCACCGCGCAGCGTCGTGTGCAGGCCGCCGCTGCGGCTGTGGCTGCAGCGAGGCCAGCCACTGCACCTGCACCTGCAGTCTCAAGGCCTGCAGCCGCAGCCGCAGTGGCCCGGCCAGGCACTGCCGCTGGTGGCAGGGCAACACGCCCGGCCGCAGCGCGCCCTACCACCACGCCCACCAAGGTGCAGGCGGCGTCAGGCGCAGCCAAGGCCCCAGCGCTGCCCTTGAAGCAGCAGCAACAGCAACCCCACCACCACCAGCCTGCGGCGGCACAAGCAGCGAGGAAGCAAGCCAAGCCGGTGGTCAAGCCGGGGGAGCCTGGCAAGGACAAGTCTGCTGCCGCGCTGGAAGCGGCCAGCCCGGTGCCGGCGGCGCCCGCCAAGAAGCCGGCAGTGCCCAGGCTGGGCAAGAGGGTGCAGCCCGCGGCACGCGCGCCTGCCCCGGCGCCGCCAGCGCCCGCCGCGCAGCTGGAGCCCCTGCCCTCCTTCTTCAAAAAGCCAAGCGTGCCTCGGCTGAGCGCCAAGGCGGCGGCGCAGGGGGCCAGGCCAGCAGAGGCGGCGCCAGCGGCAGCGGCAGCAGTGGCAGAGAAAGCCAGCAAGCAGGCAGGGGGTGAGGGTGCTGGGCCCACCGGAGTGCGTGTCAGCAGCGTCCAGCATGGGCGGCGAGCTCAGGGCGAGCCTGCAGCGCCCCAGGCCCCCCCCTCCTCCTTGCAAGCGGGACCATGCGGAGAGGACTACAGGCAGCAGGACCAAGCAGGCGCACTGCAAGACAGGGCCAGCACGTGCGTGGAAGACCGAACCTGCCAGCAGCCAGACCAGGCGGAGACTAGGCAGGTGGCAGGCGGGGCAGGGGATCAGGTGGAGGGGGCTGCACACGCAGCTGACGCGCCCGCCCCGCCTGCGTTTGTACGCCCCCAGGTGCCCAAACTGAACATGCAGGCAGTGGCAGCGGTGGCGGCGCGCGACAAAGAGGAGGAGGAGCAGGCGGCGCATGCGCTCGGCGTCGCCCCGGCCCCGGCTGCCCCCCTCCCCCTCGGCACCAGCGTCGACACAGCAGTAGCAGTGGCAGCGGCAGTGGTGGCGACAGCGCACCAGGCCCCCAGCGGCTTGGGCGCAGCAGGGGTGGCGGGCTGTGGTGCAGCAGCAGCAGCAGCAGCAGCGCAAGAGCATGGCAGCCTGCCAGCAGGGGCTGGCGTGGCGGCAGCAGGCAAGGCGGCAGGGGCTGCCAAGGCGCCCGCCAAGGTGCTGCTCTCCACAACATCAGGCACGCCCGTGCGGCCTGCTACCGCACCCTCGGCTGCCATCACCAAGGCCAAGCCGGCGCCCACCTGCGCCGCTCCCGCGGCTGCGGCAGGGGCCGCACGGGCGGGCCGTGCCCGTCGCAACAGCGCTGCAGCCGTGCCGCAGGTGTGGGGGGGCAGGGCACACACCACAGGCGGTGTGGATGCGCGCGTGCGCGTGTTAAAGTGTCGTGTTTTTGAATGCACAGCTGGTGGTGTGTGCAGCCAAGGGTGCATACGATCTAGCAATGGGACTGACCTGGGTCTCGCACAGCCCTTGGCGGTGTGTGCCGCATGTGGTACACAAGGCTTGCATGGATCTTTCACAGCCCTTTGCGGTGTGTGCTGCTTGTGGCACACGAGGTTTGCATGGGTCATGAGGAGGCCATGCGCCTGACCGATGGGTGGCTGGTCAAGACAGCATATGCTCAGCCGGGGTACACCAGGGTCATATGTCCGCCAGAGTGTGAGCAGTGTCGTGATGCACGCAGAGCCCCGGTGTCGCGCGCTGCAGGTGCGGCCGCCAGGCATGTGGTCACCCCCGCCTCCCAGGGCAGGGGCGCGTGATGCTGGCGCGCCGCCGCCGCAGCTGCAGCAGGAGCACCAGGGAGGGGGCGCCCGCGGGGGCCGCGTGCGGAGGGCGTCCTGCACCGATGCCCTGCTGGCAAAAGGTGCGTATTTGGCCGGTGCCTGTGTTAGGGTGTGGGGGGCACAGGGCAGGGGGCGCCGGAGATGTGGGGCATGTCCACATGCGCATGGCCTGGGGGCTCTCTGTTGCCGCGCATCTGTGGTGGCCTAGTCAGAGCTCTGGTTGAGGTTGGTGTGGAGTGCAGGCTGAGGTGGGGGTGGAGTGCAGGCTGAGGTGGGAATGGAGTGCAGGCTGAGGTCGGGCAGAAGTGCAGGCTGAGGTCGGGCAGGAGTGCAGGCTGAGGTCAAGCAGGAGTGCAGGCTGAGGTCAAGCAGCAGGGCAGGCTGAGGTCGGACAGGAGTGCAGGCTGAGGTCGGGCGGTAGCGCAGGCTGAGGTCGGGGTGGAGTGCAGGCTGAGGTCGGGGTGGAGAGCAGGCTGAGGTCAGGGTGGAGTGCAGGCTAAGGTTGAGGTGGAGTGCAGGCTGAGGTCAAGGTGGAGTGCAGGCTAAGGTCAAGGTGGAGTGCAGGCTGAGCCCCAGGCGCAGCATGGATTGTTGTGGCCTTGCCTGCGTGTGTTGGGTGCAGGACCGGCGAACCCTGGCCGGGCCGCGGCAATGGCAGCTAGCCTGCGTGCCATCAAGGAGGAGGGAGCTGCTGCGACGTCCGCTGTCAAGGGGGTTCAAGCCCCTTCACCAGTGGGCGTAAGCGCGCCACCCGCCACCCAAGCGCCTGAGGCTGAGGCTGGCGCTCAGGTGTGTGCGCTTGTGTGTGTGTGTGAGTGTGTGTGCGTGCGTGTGCGCGTGAATGATTGCCGCAGACGTACCAATGTTTGTATATGCGTGTGTTGATGCGTGTGCCCTTGTGCGTTTTTGCAATGCCAGTGACGGCATATGTGAGACTTCGGGCGCAGCGTCGCAGGCGTGCATGTGCTGCGTGGCACCAGGCTTGAGACAGCACGCAACCAACGCACGCACGCGGCACTGGGCTTGTTACAGCACGCAACCAACGCACGCACGCGCGCTCACGCATGCACTCACAGGCATTCACGCCTGCAAGATGGCGGGTGCACGCGCCATACATGCCCATTAGCTCAGCACAACCCTGGGCCTTACCTGCGCACGCACACACAGGCACATGCACCAAGGCACACATGCGCGTGTGCACACACACACACACACACACACACACACACACAACACGCACTCTCACACAATCACACTCACAATCACAGGCACGTGACCTGGGCAGCCCTGACACCCATCAGCCGGGGCTGCCGCTGGGCGCATCTGGCGCATGCCACCTGCCTCAACCCCGATGCAGCCCTGCAGCCACAGGGCCTGCCCTGGGCCTGGACGTGCACACTCCCTGCCCAGCAGCCCAAGAGTCTGGCGCAATAGGCCCCAAGGTGAGCAGCGTGAGCTGCGTTTTGGGGCATGCATGTGCGTGTGCGCCGGCATCCTGAGCTGTGTGTGTATGTGCGGTGGGATGCGCAGGGACATGGAAGTTTGCTGGACATTCGCGTGTGGGCGCGCTTATCTAAATGTTATCCACAAGACACAACACACGCGCTCATTGAGCACAAGCACATACGTTGTGGCAGACTCCCAGCAGCACTCGCTGTCGCGCCAGCAAAACTTGAGCGTATGCACGCATCCGTGGCTGGCAGTGCTGCCGACAGCTGCACATCCCCACAAGGGACGCGCGTGCCATGCCCCCAACCCCGCCCGCAGCCCACACCTGCACCCCATTTCGGCCATGACCCCCATAAGCATGCGCACGCGCCTTGCCCGCACACCCCCAGTGGGGGTCTCCCACCCCTGCCCACCATGCGTGCATCGCCGCCACGCCCCCTCCCACTTATGCATCCAAATGCAGGACCTGAGCCTGGCTTGGGCCACCACCCCCTACACCAGCCTCACCCTCGAGAAGCTGCCCCCTGTCGCCGCCGGCCCGCCCTCCGGCGCCAGCAGCGCGTGCGGCAGCGGCTGTGCGTCCCTAGCCAGCCCCGGCAGCCACGCCTCTCTCAGCGTGCCCCAGATGCCGTCCCTAGGCGCGGGCATCCTGCCCTCGCCGTTTGTGCCGGCAGGCGTGCAGCCGGCGCGCAAAGACGACTTCGCCGCGCGCGGTAGCGTTGGCAGCGCTGCCAGCTTCAGCCTGTGCCGTCCCGGTGGTGGTGCAGCGGCGGGGGAGCAGCAGCGGCAGCAGCAGCAGCAGCTCACAGAGGGGCTCCAGGGCACGTGCAGCAGGGATGGGGACGGCTGCAACAGGGAGTCTCTGGGCGCTGCCGTGATGACGCCGGTGCTCATGCACCCCTTTGTGGTCGCCACGCCCGTCCCCCCGGTGTGTGGGTAGGCGACCAGGCGTGGCTGCTGGGTGCTGAGAGGGGGGGTGGGAACTCTTCTGGGCGCGCGAGGGGAGCAGAGGGTGGCAGTGTGTGTGCGAGTGTGTGTGCGCGTGTGCGTGCGTGTGCGCACGTGCGTGTTTGTGTGTGTGCGCGTGTGCGCGTGTGTGCGTGCGTGCGTGCGTGTGTGTGCTTGCGCATGTGCGTGCGCGTGTGCGTGCGTGTGTGCGCACGTGTGTGTGTGTGTGCATGTTGTCCTTGGTGTTCATGTGCATGCAAGGGGGTGTGCAGCTCTGGTACCTGAGGCAGCGCCAGAGAGGGCCCCCCAGAGCCATCAGCCGTTTGCCTGCCCCAAGCCAAATGCCCAACTCAGCAGTCACAAGCACACTTGCACACTTGCACACACACACACACATACAACACACACGTGCGCATGGATGCGCGCACTGCAGATTGCGCAGGAAACGCCGCGACTGGGGCAGCAGATAGAGTATGGGCGAATGGACGACGCTGCCACGCCAGCAGGGTTGCCGATGCTTACGCCTGCTCCTCAACTGCCCAATGCACAGGTAAGCATGGGGCAAGGCAGGAGGGCCGGGGGGGATGCTTGCTGCATGCCTTGTGGAGGCCCTAGGCCGGGCTCTCCTCTCTGCATTACCTTATTGTGCTGTCTTCATCATGGCCTGATGATGCGAGCTTCATTCTGCCATCCCCCAGGGCAGCGCTGCAGTGCATCCTTCTGGTCCCAAAGCTTGCCTGCTGCAAGATGTGTGAGGCGTCCCTGATTTGTTGCCTTGGGACTCTGCTGCAAGGCCTCCTCAGCACAAGACTTACAGGTGTTCACTGCCACAGCATTGGCCAGCTTCTGCCACGCGCCACTGTGGGCATGCCGGGCTGTGTGTGCGCCCATCTACGTTTTGGGCAAGGCCCAGGCGTGCCTGGCGTGCTGCGCAGGAGCTGCAGGACCTTGTCGGCAAGCAGCAGCTGGTGCAGCAAACGGCGCGCGCGGACGCAGAGCAGCAGCAGCAGCAGCAAGGGGGCGGGGCAGAGGACGAGGCGCAGGCGGCTGGCGCTGCGCACTTCATGGCCAGCCTTGCCCCAGCTGAGGAGTATGAGTGGGGGGATGAATCCTACGAGGTGGGCGTGCTTGGGGTGCCCAGTGCAGCGGACATGCTTGCCTCCTGCTGGAACCCCTCTGGCCTACTTGCCCCTTCCTGTGATGTGTGTGTGTGTGTGTGTATGGTCAGCCCTGTCCCACTTGCTCCTGCCAGTGGTGTGCATCCGGTTGATCCTCACCGCCCTTCTAGGTGCTGTGGTGGCTCCCCGGTGCTTTTGGGGGGGAGGGCCCCTTGCGTAAAGTGATGGCTTGTCAACATTCAATACATCCCCACATGCTTTTGGCTGAGCGTGTTGGTGCCCGCATAAAGCTCCTCCTCCTTCTGCATAGGCAGACCTAAGGGAAAGGAGACCTGTTGGTGCCTGCAATGTGAGTATGTGTCAGGGCTGAAACAGTGCGGCTGCCTCACGCACTGCTGTTCGCGGTGGATGACCCACAAATTTACAAACACACCCCCACATGCATGCTCCCAATTCATCCTTGCATGCGCACACGCATGTGCACACACACACACACACACATTTGTGCGCATGTGCAGGCGTGTGGCTCCTTGGGGCCAGCAGCATTTGGTGACGCCCACCATGCTGCAGCCACGCCGCCCCCCCTGACTCAGTATGAGGAATGGGGCTCCCCAGATGACAGCCCTGTGCGCGACCAGCAGGCGCAGGGCGAGAATAGGCGGCCAGCGGTCCTCAACAGCGCTGCCAAGCTGCAGGTGAGGCTGCTGTGCTACAACACAGCTCAGCAGGCCGTTGAGACAGGATGCACACAGCCCACACAGCGCACGTGGGGGGGGCTCCCCCGGCCAGCCCGGGCAGGCACTGGGCTGCACGCTGCTCAGCTGCAGGAGGGGGCCCAACAGTGCACATGTGCTCTGTTGGCAAACAGTTGCCTGTGGCCCGGTCGGGCCTTGTGGGGTCTTCCCCAGGCACAACTCTCACACGCGCACGCGCACACACAAAGCACAAATCCACTGTCTTTTAACTTTTGGGCACACTCCCTGGCCGCCAGCCCCCCTGTGGGCATGCCCAAAAAGCACCCCTGCGGGCCTACGCCCTCTGCTTTGCAGGCCGCATGCATCGACCTGAAGGGGAGCCTTGACGTCACCGCCGCAGCGCACGCCAACTTCTCCTTCACCAGCGAGATTGGCGCCCTGCGCATGTCCACGTTCGAGCCTGCCACCATCCCACGAACACAGTAGAGGGGCCGGCTGGCCAGCGCTGGCCGCATCCACACGCGGGCTGCCTAAACCTAGCCAGGCCAGGTCGCTGCAACGCGTTGCAACTGCAATTCAGGCAGTGACACCACTGCATGCGCATCGGGTGGCAGGCGCAGTGACCCTTCTGCGCAACAGGATGGTGCCACTCGAGCGTGATCAAGCTGAGCGTGCCCCTCCAATCATGTGCTCCACCCATGCCAAAGCCCACCTCGCCTTGTTTTTTCCTGTGTTTGGCTCTGTGTGGAGGTGCCCCTGCATCTGCCTTGCGCCCCTCTTTCACCTGGAGGCCTGTCCGTCCGTGTGGGTAGGGAAATGATCTCTGGAGGAGATCTCTGGAGGGGCTGGTTGCCATGGATACGGGATGGTTCAAGCCGTCCTTGGTGTGCCAGACCAGGCCTCTTTTCAATTGGCATCAGCATGCCAGCTGGAGACAAAGCAGCGCACTCACGCGCTCTGCTAGGCGCTCGAGCATTCTCTGAGGGGCATGCAGAGGCTTTTTGCGCGGCTGCTGCGCTGCATGCACATCATGTTTGTGGTGGGATTTTTCCTGTTCTGTGTCATCTAGACTTCACAACATGCATCTCATCATCTCCCTGGTTGTATTTGCCGGCAATCAATCAACACAGACAGGTGGACGGGCATCTAACATCACTGTACATACAGATGCACCCCTCTTGCCCTGAGTGATTTGAAAATTAGCATGGTAAGAGTTTGTCATCTCTGAGATTCCAAGCAGAGCTGAATCGACAAGTTGTCAAGCCTTGCCTGGCAAACTTTTTCATCGGTCTAGTCTTGCACCATTGTTCTTGTGATTGCCTCGGATCTCTGTATTTACCTTGTAACACAAGCTTAGAAGTCCATATATTTCTGATGAAATATTTTACACGCTCAGCCAGCATCAAGAGTTCAAACCAGCTAGAAACCACGCAAGCCAAGACTTTTGTTGTGATGAAGCAGTCAGGGGTGGTTGCGCGTTGCTGTGCCTATGCCTCAGGTGACCCCTTTTCCTTGATTGATGTAGGGAGTGTTTCCACTGCCTACATAGTTTTCTTTTCTTTCCCTGCATAAATTGAGTTGAAGGGGGCACCGAGGGCCTAGGCACCATACCCCCCCTCCACTTACAAAACAGGAGCAGATGGAGCCAATGAGGATCAGGAGGGTGACTTGCAGTACCCCTTTCATGCATTTGATGGTGAGTGGTCACATAAGTTTTCCCACGAGCGCATCTGCCAGATACCTACAAGGTTTACAAGGTTTACAAGGATAAGGCCTTCAGTCAAGAATTGCGACTGCTAGCCTGCTCATAAAAAACGATTAATTCATGAAGAAAAAAAGGAAGTTTATGGTTGTTCTGGTTTAAAAA
>LKMJ01006942.1_pt1 | contig 10661 bp, 9 predicted proteins | sample 643391 | NCBI WGS metagenome assembly LKMJ01 (sample SAMN04112250, study PRJNA286221) | soda lake metagenome | biome: soda lake; feature: Kulunda Steppe; material: water; isolation source: sample PL-Br10 brine of Picturesque Lake | place: Russia: Kulunda steppe | collected 2010-07
GTACGTCTCGACGACGCCCGGCGCACACTTCTCGAAGCTCCGTGACGACCTGCAGCTTGGCACCGGTGAGACCCAACATCACCTCCGACGGCTGGTCGACGACGGCGACGTCGAATCGGTGAAGGACGCCGACTATCGCCGATACTTCGCCGCCGGCCGGTTCGACGATCTCGACCGGCGGGCACTCGGCTACCTCCGTCGGGAGACCCCCCGAGGCATCGTCGTTTCGCTGCTGCGGGACCCCGACGCGACCGGGGCCGAACTCGCCGCGGCGCTGGACGTCTCGCGCCCGGCGATAAGCGCGGCGGCGGCGGACCTCGCGGACGCGGGACTGCTGAACCGGTCGGGAGGCTACGAGCTGACGGAGCCGGAGCGGCTTCTCACGCTTCTGGTCCGCCATGCCGAGTCATTCGACGCTGAAACCGTCGCGCTCGCCGACGAAGCGGCCTCGCTGGTTCGATACGATCCGTGACCGCTTCGTCCCTTCAGGTCGTCACCATCCAGGTCGTTCCCGAGGAGTAGCCCCACTTCTCCACGTCGAGCTCCGTCGCCGCGTCGGCGACCGCGCTCATGTTCGCGCCGACCTCCTTCGCCGAGAGCCCGAGGTCCGCGGCGATCAGTCGGGATTTGAAGTAGGTTCGATCGTCCGCGTGTTCGCGGAGGTAGCCGAGGATCCGCGCCTGCTTCTCGGAGAGCCGTGCCGGTTCGATCGGGACCGCGTCCGCGCGTGCCGTGCTCATGTTCTAACGGACCACGGGAACGCTCATAAGCCGGTTGGTAGGTTCGGTTAACACGCCGCAGTCGGGCGATCACCGTCACCGATCGGGGACGAATGGCGCCCCGAGCGAGCATCGCCGGGGGAGCTCCGGTACGGATCGTGAACGGCAGCCCGCCCGACACCGCTCGTTGATCCATGGCGTCCGAGGCGTCAGGAACGTCCGTCCGTCGCTTCAGAAGGTACTTACCTTCGCCGTGGTCACTGCGGTGTAATGAGCGGTCCGTCCGACGGTCCGTCGGTCAGCGTCGTGCTCCCCGCGTACAACGAGGAGTCGACGATCGAGGAGACCGTCGAGACGACGCTGTCGACGCTCGGCTCGTTCCTGGCGGAGGGTGCCTTCGAGGTGATCGTCGCGGAGGACGGCTGTGACGACCGGACGCCCGAGATCGCGACTCGGCTCGCGTCGGCGGACGATCGCGTACGACACGTCCACAGCGACGAGCGACTCGGCCGGGGCGGCGCGTTGGAGTACGCGTTCGCCGCCGCCGCGGGCGACACCCTCGTCTACTTCGATACGGACCTCGCGACGGACATGCGCCACCTCGAGGAGCTCGTCGAATCCGTCCGAACCGAGGGATACGACGTCGCGACCGGGTCCCGCTGGATGCCCGGCCGAACGGCCGATCGACCACCCCAGCGGGGGATCCCCTCGAAGGGGTTCAACGCGCTCGTCAGGCTCTTTTTACGCTCCGACCTGCGGGATCACCAGTGCGGTTTCAAGGCGGTTTCGCGGGAGGCGTTCGACCGGCTTCACGAGGACGTCGAGGACGATCACTGGTTCTGGGACACCGAGCTGCTCGTGCGGGCCCAGCGTGCGGGACTGGCCGTCAAGGAGTTCCCGGTCGACTGGGAGCCGAAGGGTGACACGAAAGTCGATCTCGTCCGTGACGTCCTCGGGATGGGATCGGCCATCGTTCGGCTCTGGTGGCAGCTCTCCGTCCAGCCGCGTATCACCCGCCGGGTCTCGTTTCTCGCCGGGCTCCTTCTCGTGTTCGCCGCGGTCGCGTTGATGCAGCTGTATCTCGATCCCGCGGAGGTGATCACGGAGATGCGAAACGCGGACCTTCGGCTCGTCGCGGCCGCGACCGTGCTGTACGCGCTCTCGTGGCCGGTCCGCGGGTATCGGTATCGCGACGTCCTCCGCGAGCTCGGCTACGAGGAGCGCGTCGGCTTTCTCACGGGCGCCATCTTCGTCTCACAGACGGGGAACCTCGTCTTTCCCGCACGGGCGGGCGACGCGGTCCGCGCTTACATCGTGAAGGTTCGACGGCGGATCCCGTACCCGTCCGGCTTCGCGTCGCTCGCAGCCGAGCGCGTCTTCGACCTGCTGACGCTTGCGTCGCTCGCCGGGATCGTCCTCGTCGGCTACGCGCTCTCGGGCGAGCTCGGCACCGTCGTCGACGCCGCCTTCGGCGTGGGCGTCGAGGCGGACGGCGCGGGCCGGACCGCCGTCGCCGTCGCGACCGGCGTGGGGCTCGCCGCCATCGCGGCGGTCGTCGCCATCGTTCTGTCCGCGCGCTCGGACGCCAACCGCATCCGGGCGGTGGTGACCCGAATCAGCAACGACGCCTACGCCGAGACGGTCGCCGACGTGTTGGAGCGGTTCGTCGGCGACGTCCAGCGCGTGGGCGCGAACCGCGGGGCGTTCGCCAGGGTCGGCGCCTCGAGCGTCCTCATCTGGGTCATCGACGTGCTCGTGGCGGCGATCGTGCTGGCGGCGTTCGGCGTGGGGCTCGCGCCGGTCACGCTGCTTGCGGTCTGTTTTTTCGCGGTCAGCGTCGGCAACCTCGCGAAGGTGCTTCCGCTCTCGCCGGGCGGGATCGGGCTCTACGAGGGCGCGTTCACGGTTCTCGTCGTCGGACTGACCCCGATCGGCGCGGCGACCGCGCTCGGGGCGGCAGTTCTCGATCACGCGATCAAAAACGTCGTCACGGTGGTCGGCGGCGTCGTCTCGATGCTCGCGCTCAACGTCTCGTTGACGACGGCCGTCGCGGAGACCGAGAACGTCGAGGCCGACGGGGACGTCAAGGCCGACGCGGACGTCGAGACGATCGAGACGGCCCACGAGTGAGCGCTCGCGGAAACGGACGGACGGTCCTTCGCGGCGGGACGGATGACCCGTTGCGTCGGAACCGGCGGAAAGGCCGATCATTTATATGTATATTCTCCGTGCGAATGAGATATGGCCGAAGCCGGATCCCCCTCCGCCGGCGGCGGATCGCTGCCGCGCCGCTTCGTCGGGGTCGTCGCACGGAAGCGAACGTACGCGAACTTGCTTTACCTCCTGCTTGCGTTCCCGCTCGGGTTCATCTACGGATGGCTGCTCTCGTTCGGATTCATCGTCGGAATCCTGACGGCGGTCTTCGGGATCGGCGCGTTGATACTGGCGGCGACCATCGGTGGAACCCGGCTGATCGCTCGGTTCGAGCGCTGGCTGGCGAACGTGTTGTGGGGAACCGGCTTGCGGGCGCCTGACGACCGGCGGCCGGCCGACGGCATCCGCGATACCGTCCGAAGCTACGTCGACGCGCCGTCGACGTGGCGGGCGCTCTCGTTCGCCTTTTTAAAGTTCTCGGTGGGGATCGTCGGCGTGTTCCTGATCTTCCTGCTCGTGAGCGCGTTCCAGTTCGTCACCGCGCCGTTTCGATATCCGTTCGTCGTCGACTTCGGCGAGTTGAACGGGGAGCCGGTCGGCTGGCACGTCGCGACGCAGACCGAGGCGCTGGCGCTGGTGCCCGTCGGGATCCTGTTCGGTCTCGCCCTGCTGCACGTCACCAACGGCGTCGGCTACGCGGTCGAGCGGATGGCCGTCGCCCTCCTCGACGATCCGGACTCGACGGCGGACGATGACGGTCGATCCCCGGTTGCCGTCGACCCGGAGGGCGCCGCCGACGGCGATCCATCGGAGCGCGATGGGGACGGAGACGAGGGAGGTGACGACGACGAGGGAGTGGACGGAGACGACGGGGACGCTGACGACGAAACTCTCGACGGCTCCGAGGCGATCGAACGCGACGACGGCGGGTTCCGGTGGGGATCGGATCGCTGACCGTTCCTCCCGGATCGTCGGTCGGTCGTCGTGCGACGGTACCCACGCCGCGGACTCCACGGCCGTGTACGGGATGTACACGCCGGAGGGATTTTTAAGCGGTCGGCCGGCGTCGTCGCTCACGTGTCGTTTCCGCTCACGCCATCGTTTCTCGTCACCGTCGCGCTCATCGTCGTGATCGCCGGTGCCGTAAACGGGGTCGCAGGCTTCGGCTTCGCGGTCGTGGGGACGATGGCGCTGGCGACCGTGATCGACCCCTCGGTCGCGGTCGTGTTCATGATCGTCCCGATCATCGCGGTGAACCTCTCGCTCGTCGGCGAGCTCTCCGGCGACCAGCTCCGGACGTGCGGACGACGCTTCACGCCGCTGCTCGTGGCTGCAACCCTCGGAACCGTGCTCGGAATGCTCGTGATCGACCGATTGCCCGCGGCGCCGCTCCGGCTCGGGCTCGGACTCGTCACGCTCGCGTTCGTCGCCACCAGCCAACGGATCGTCCCGATCTCCGCGTTTGCAGGGGACGGGCCCCCGACCGAGACGCGGGGTCGGATGGCCGCGATCGGCGGCGTCTCCGGGGTGCTCTTCGGCGCCACGAACGTCGGCGTACAGCTGGTCGCGTACGTCAGGAGTCGGGACCTCTCACACTCCCTTTTCATCGGCGTCGTCGCGATGGTCTTTCTCGGCATCAATGCCGTCCGCGTCGGCGTCGCCGGCCTCGTGGGACTCTACCCGGATTCGACGGTGGTGCTGCTCTCGATCGCCGCCGGCATGCCGGCCGCCGCGGGCGTCGCGGTCGGAACGCGGATCCGTCCCCGGTTGAGCGACCAACTCCGTCGCGGGGCCGTCCTCGGCCTGCTCGGCGTGATCGGCATCCGACTCGTCCTCGCCGGGCTCGGGGTTGCGTGAGGAACGTCTCGAGTGACGAACGCTCTCGAGTGCCGATCGTCCCGAGTCCTCGCCGGCTTCCGGGGGCTCGTGACGCGTTCACCGCAGTCGCCATCGAACGATCAGCCCGACGACGAGAACCGTGATCGCGACCACGACCGCCGAAACGAGCGCTCCGCGGGCGTCCGTGCCCCCGGCAACGAACGTCGTCCCCGCGGCACCGCCTCCGGAGAGCGCCGCGGCTCCCGCCAGTCCGCCGAGTCCGAGACAACAGAGGCTGACCGCGCCGACCAGCGAGAGCGACGCGAACAGCCCGTCGTCGCTCACGGTGAGCCTCCGTTTGGCACCGCATCGAGGTCGTGTCGGGGGACGAAACCCGACGAGATTGGGGACCGTTCCATACGACGGCTGAGGAACCAGCCCCTGAAAAATCCCCTCGCGGTCGGGCACGAGGCGCGTCCGACCGGCGAGCAGCCGGGGCGAGGACGGACCGTTAGAGGGCGTGAACGGACGGTTACGACGTGATCTCCACGTCGTAACCGTGCGCCTCCAGCTCGTCGACGATGTCGGCGGCGTGTTCGGCGTCGTCGGTCTCCAGTTCGAGTTCGAGTTCCGCGGCGTTGACCGCGACGTCGCGGGAGGTTCGGTCGTGATGGACCGCATAGACGTTGGCGCCCGCGCGGGCGACGATGCTGGAGACGCGCTCCAGCTCTCCGGGACGGTCCTTGAGGTCGATCGTCACCTTGAGGTACCGACCCATTTGGACCAACCCGTGACGAATGACGGTCGTCAGCCGGTTCAGGTCGATGTTCCCGCCACAGAGCGTGGCGACGATCGTCTCGTCGTCCTCGTACTCGAAGGCCTCCGAGAGGACTGCGGCGAGCGGGACCGCGCCGGCCCCTTCGACGAGCGTCTTCGAGCGCTCCAACAGCAGCGCGAGCGCGAGCGCGATCTCGCGATCGTCGACGACGACGGCCTCGTCGACGTATTCACGCATCACCTCGAGTGTCAACTCGCCGACCGACCGGGTCGCGATCCCGTCGGCGATCGTGTCGACGCTGTCTATCTCGTGGTGCTCGCCCGTCCGGAGCGACTCCGCGGCCGTCGAGGCGCCCTCCGCTTGCACCCCGATCACCCGAACGTCGTCGCCGAGTCGCTCCTTCACCGCGACGGCGACCCCCGAGATCAGCCCCCCGCCGCCGATCGGGACGACGACGGTGTCGACCTCAGGGAGGTCGTCGGCGATCTCCAGCCCGATCGTTCCCTGGCCGGCCATGACTGCGAGGTCGTCGAAGGCGTGGACGTAGGTGCGACCCGCTTCGCGTTCGATCTCGTGAGCGCGTGTCTGTGCCTCCTCGTAATCGACGCCGTGGAGAACGACGCTCGCGCCGTACCCGCGGGTCGCTTTCACCTTCGAGACGGGCGCGAATCGTGGCATCACGACGGTCGCGTCGACGCCCGCGCTATCGGCCGCGAGCGCGACTCCCTGTGCGTGGTTGCCGGCGCTCGCGGTGACGACCCCGGCCTCGCGTTCGGCCGGCGAGAGCGTGGCGATCCGGTTCATCGCGCCCCGGATCTTGAACGCCCCGGTGCGCTGGAAGTTCTCCAATTTAAGATGGACGTCCGCGCCGGTCATCTCCGAGAACGTTCGTGATCGCTCCAATGGGGTGTGCCTGGCGGCGTCGGCGACGCGGTCATGGGCGGCGACGACGTCCGAAAGCGAGAGCATACGGATCCGTGGCGGCGGAGTCGGCTAATCGATTGCGGTCGACGGAACGGGCTAATCGGTTGCTGTCGTCGATCACGCGGACGGCTATCGGTCGCACAAAAGGGGAACGGGGGAATGCACGCGTGTGACGTGCAGGTGGACTGAGAACCCCCGAGCATAAAAAGATGGGCCACCCGGAGTGAAAGTGAAATCGACGGACTGCGGCGCCGTCATTCGTCCGTCAGACGGGTGTTGTCGAGCCGACACGCACCTCCACGTCGGCGGCGGCGAGGTGCCGGTCGACGCGTTCCGGGAAGGGCCCGTCGCCCGGCCACGTCGCGTCCGCGTCGAGCCGATCGGGGTTGCCGACGTAGACCGCCGCCTCGTCGGGATGCTTTCGAGCGTGTCGGTCGTCGGCGACGTCCAGCGGAACCGTGACGCGAACGTAGAGTCCGTCGTCGACCCCTTCGTACCGATCGATCCGATCGACCTCGTCCGTCCGGAGGAGCCGTCCCGCGGTGCGGCCGCCGGGCGCGAGCGTCGGATATCGCCCGTCGACGAGGTGAAGCCCGGACAGCGTCGCGGGGCCGACGAACGCGAACGAGTCGAGCAGGTCCCGAGCCCGCTCCGGCGAGGTGAGCGTGCCGTACACGAAGACGTCCATGCCGGATCCCCGCGAGGCGGCGGCATCAACCTTCGGTCGGAGCGCTTCGGACGGGATCGCGTCCGCGTTGCAGCGACTGAACCGGGCGTTCCTCGGACCTACGACTTGAGCGGTTCGGTGCTCGCGAGATTTATAAGGGCCGTCGAGAGGTCGCGTGGCTATTTATAAACGGCTACGACGGTCTGGGGCATTCGGCGGAGCGACGACTGAGGATCGAACGGCCGCCACGGCAACCGCACCGCAGCCTCACACCTCCCCAGCCTCGGCGGACGGGCGGCCGCGGGACCGCTCCGCGGCCGCCCGCCACCTCCCTCGCGCGCGTTTCTCGCGCGCGCCGACCGCATCGTCAATTTATAAACGATGTCGACATCAGTTCGGATTCGCTTATAAACGAATGACGGTCGTCACGATCGCTCGCTGCGTCGCCTTGACTGACCGACCGATCGTGGTGACGGGCCGAGGATCCGATCGGTCCCATCCGGCCGACCCCGCCGCCATCGGTGTTTAAAAACCGATCGCGTCCGTCCACGTGGTCGTATGGATCTCGACCGGCTGCGCGGCGTCTGGCGACGGGTCTTCACGCTCGCGTGGCCGGTGATGGCCGAACAGACGTTCCGGACCGCGATGCGGACGACCGACGTCGTGGTCACGGCGCTTTTTTCGCCGGCCGCCGTCGTCGCCATCGGTCTCGCGGACCTGTACGCGCGGTTCCCGCTGCGGATCGGGCTCGGACTCGGCGGCGGCGCCATCGCCCTCTCCTCGCAGGACACCGGCGCGGACGCGACCGCCACCCGCGACGAGGCGGTGACGCAGGCGATCCTGATCGGCGCGCTCGCCGGGGTTCCGTTCGTCGTCTTCGGCCTGCTGTTCGGGGAGTTCGCGATCGACGTCTTCGGCGCCGTGGTCGGCCAGGAGACGCCCTCGGAGGTCGTCGCGCTCGGCTCGATCTACCTCGCGATCGTCTTCGCCACCGCGCCGGCGCGGCACGTCGCGCTCGTCGGCGCCCGGGCGCTGCAGGGGACCGGGGACACCCGGACGCCGATGTACGTCAACGTCCTCGCGAACTCCGTCAACATCGCCGGCAGCGTCGTCCTCGGCCTCGGGCTCTTCGGCCTTCCGAGACTCGAGATCGTCGGCGTCGGACTCGCGACCGCGGCCGCGAACGTCCTCACCGCCACGCTGCTCTGTGCGGCGATATGGGGATCGTGGACGGCGGCGAACTTCGCATGGCCGCGTGATCTCACCATCACCCGGCAGCTCATTCGGGTGAGCGCGCCGCGCGTGCTCGAGGGGTTCGGCTCGGAGATCGCGGAGTTCCCCTTCAACGCCCTCCTGCTTGGCTTCGGCGAGGCCGTCAACGCGGGCTTCCAGATCGGCCGCCGGGTCTACCAGCAGGTGACGGGGCCGCTCTCGCGCGGCTACAACGTCGCGGCCTCGATCCTCGTCGGACAGGCGCTCGGCGCGGGCGACCCGGACGACGCGCGATACAACGGTTGGGCGGTCGCCGTGCTCGGCGTCCTGACGGTCGGGACCATCGGCCTCGCGCTCGTCGTCCTCGCCCCGTGGGTCGTGACGCTTTTCACGTCGGATCCCGAGACCGTGAGCTACGCGATCGACTTCGCACGCGTCTACGGCCTCGCGGGCGCGGCGCTCGTCTGTTTCTCCGCGCTCTCCGGTTCGTTGCAGGGCGCGAGCGAGACGCGGATCCCGTTCGTCGCCCGCGTGACGGGCATGTTCGGCTTCTTCCTCGGCGCCTCGTGGCTGCTCGGCCGGACCCTCGGGTACGGTCCCGAGGGCGCGTACGTCGGCGTTCTGTTGGCGTATCCGTGGATGGCGCTGGTCGTCGCGATCGGCTTCGCGTACACCGGTTGGGCCGCACGGGCGGCCGACATGATGGCGGCACGCGGCAGCGCCGAGGATGCGGCGGATATCGTCACGAAGTCCGATGAGGACGTGGATGCGGTCGCCGCGGAGTCCGATGGGGACGCCGATACGTCCACCGGGAGACCTGACGAGGAGTCACGGACGTGAACGGTGCCCGCCGGATCCGCGAAGGGTACGCTTTAGGTACGTCGCTCGGATGTCCGGACATGGAACGTGTAGCGATCATCGGCGCGTCGATGACACGGTTCGGAAAGCGTGACGCGTGGGTGCGCGAACTGCTCGCCGAGGCGGGGAAGGAAGCGCTCGAGGACGCCGGCATCGACGGCGACGACCTCGACCACCTCTACGTCTCGAACATGGCCAGCGGCGAGTTCGAGGGACAGACGGGCGTCCCGAACGCCCTCGCCCACGACCTCGACGCGATCCCCGCGTACACCGCGCGGATCGACCAGACCTCCTCCTCGGGCGGGGCCGGCGTCTACGCCGCCTGGCAGTCGATCGCCTCCGGCGCGAGCGACCTCACGATGTTAGTCGGCGGCGAGAAGATGACCCACCGGACGACGGCGGAGGCGACGGACGTCATCGCCTCGCTCACCCACCCGGTCGAGTACAAACACGGCGTGACGCTCCCCTCCTTCGCGGGGCTCACCGCGCGGCTCTACCTCGACACCTACGACGCCCCCCGCGAGAGCCTCGGGAAGGTCGCGGTGAAGAACCACGCGAACGGCGTCGACAACCCTCACGCGCAGTTCCGCAAGGAGGTCGACCTCGAGACGGTCCTCGACTCGCCGGTCGTCGCCGACCCCCTGCGCCTGTACGACTTCTGTCCGATCACGGACGGCTCGGCCGCGCTGGTGTTCTGTCCGGAGTCGGTCGCCGCCGAGTACGTTCCCGAGGACGACTACGCCGTGGTCTCCGGGGTCGGCGGCGCGACCGACACCCACGTCGTCCACGAGCGCGCGGACCCGACGACGATGGGCGGCGTCGTCGACTCCTCGGACGTCGCCTACGAGATGGCGGATCTCGGGCCGGACGACGTCGACGTCGCGGAGCTCCACGACATGTTCACCATCCTCGAGTTCCTCCAGAGCGAGGACCTCGGCTTCTTCGAGAAGGGCGAGGGGTGGAAGGCGGTCGAGGAGGGCGTCACCGACCGCGACGGCGACCTGCCGATCAACACGTCGGGCGGGCTCAAATCCAAGGGCCATCCGCTCGGCGCCAGCGGCGTCGCACAGGTCTACGAGATATACAAACAGGTGACCGGCGACGCCGGGCCGCGACAGGTCGAGGCGGACGTCGGCCTCGCGTGCAACGTCGGCGGATTCGGCAACTGCGTCACCACCGCGATCCTGGAGGGAAGCCAATGAGCGAACACGACGAGACGCGAACGGACGGAGCGAGCGAGACGCGAACGGACGGGGCGGGCGACGAACCGGTCTTCGAGGCCGCGGAGTACGAAAACGGGGCGATCACCTACCCGCCACACCCGGTCGGGCCGGACGGGAGCGAGCGCGTCGGAACCGTCGACCTCCGCGAGCACGAGGCGACGATCGTCACGTGGACGACGTCGACGGCGACCCCGCCGGGCGTCCGCGAGCCGAACACGCTCGCGATCGTCGAGTTCGAGATGGGCGACGACTACGACGGCCCGCCCGTCCGCGCTCTCGGACAGATCGCCGAGGACGCCGACGGCGAC
>LKMJ01006943.1_pt1 | contig 10661 bp, 9 predicted proteins | sample 643391 | NCBI WGS metagenome assembly LKMJ01 (sample SAMN04112250, study PRJNA286221) | soda lake metagenome | biome: soda lake; feature: Kulunda Steppe; material: water; isolation source: sample PL-Br10 brine of Picturesque Lake | place: Russia: Kulunda steppe | collected 2010-07
CCACAGGAGACGAGGAAGCGACCCAGGAGGGAGATTCCACAGGAGACGAGGAAGCGACTCAGGAGGCAGCGTAACCGTCGTGACGATTCCATATCGCGACTGTCCTATCCATGAGTGATCAGACCCAGCGCCGAGTCGACGAACTGCTGACCGAGGCCGACACGGCGAGCAGGGCAGCCATCGTCCCCGACGCAGACGAGTCGGCAGCCGACCGATCGATCGGGGAGACGGCACGGGAGGCAAGCGAGCTGCTTGACTCGTCCGATCCCCAGACACTGCTCGCTGGGGTCGGTCTCGAGACGCTTCCGGACGGTACCGAGCCGCAATCGATTCCCGAGGCCATCGTCAACGGCGATCCAGAGCGCGTAGACGATCTCAAGCGACTGGTCGCCCTCTCGAAGCTTGCCGATCGGGACGACCGTGACCTCAACGATGCGGCTGCGACGCTTGGGGCGGCGATCGACGACGCACGGAGTGCTGACGGTCGGGCGGAGAGAGCCGGCTCGGGGGGAGACGATTCGGACGCGGATGATTCGGATGTGGACGACTCGGGCGACGATGATTCGGCGGTGGACGACTCGATAACCGATCTCGAGAGCCAGTTACGATCGACGCTGTCCGACCGAATCGAACAGTTCGACGACGACGTGTCCGGGCTTCAGGAGCAACTGGCGTCAGTCGCGGACAGTGCGGCCGACGACACAGACGGGACGGGGGGCGGTGATGCCGAGGAGAAAGCGGAGACGACCGAGCCCAGTTCGGAGGCGGACGACGACAGCGACGACCTGCTTGGAATCGGCGGCGACGGCGACGGGTTCGGGTCGAGCGAGTCCTCGCGATATTCGACGATGGCACCGCCACCGTCCGATCGAGCCGATATGCGCGCCGTCAAGCGCCATTCGACGATGCCGGACACACAGTGAGGGTGACGGAAAACGGCTGCAGACGGCGAAACGGGACTGCCAACGGGCGATCGCGGTCGGCGGTGTCATACGGACAGTTGTAGTCAATTACCGCCGATCGCCGACCCGCCTTGGCGATCGGCGGTAAATAGTTACAACGATCCGTATCAGCGACGGTCGGCGTCTTCGTCGCCCCAATCGTCAATAAATAGCCGCACGCCCATTGCGGGAATAAAGAGAAAGAACGCGACCAGCATCGTGGAGGCCAGAATCGCGCTGAAATACGGCGGCGAAAGTGCAGGCGATAGCAGCAGCGAGGCGAGGACGATACCCCCGAGAAGCGAGACGACGGCGAGAATCAGCAGGTCGGTACGGTTGACGGGGACCTCATCAGCCATACGCCACCGTTGGGGCCGCCACCAGTTATATTCCCGGACCTGTGGACGCCGGCCCCGGACTCTCACGTTGGACACGTACCGGGGACCTTGTCGTGACATTATCCTGTCGTGGCACCATACTGTCACGACACGCCAGCGAGCAATCGCTTCTCACCGACGGAGCCTCGTGTCGGCTGCGATCGGCGGAACCGACTCACAAGCGCAGGTTAGGAGGGGGACAGCCGGACGATCGGAGCGTCGGCATCGTCGACGGCGACGAACAGGTCGCCGCTTGCGGGGTCGACCTCGACGTCGCGGATTCGCCAGCCACGGTCGGCCAGCAGTGGATCTGCTTCCTCGACATCGGTTCCGTCGACGGTAAACCGGCCAAGATACGCCCCGGCCAGGTTCCCGACGAACAGGTCACCTTCCCAGTCAGGGAAGGCCTCGCCGTCATAGAACGTCATTCCTGCCGGCGGGAATCCCCCGGAGCCACACTCCCAGTAGTAGACCGGATCGACGACGTCGTCACGGTCGTCCGGCTCGTCGCCGATCGGCTCGTCGGTCCCGTATTCACAGCCGTAGGCTGCGATCGGCCAGCCGTAGTTGCCGCCGCCCTCGATGATGTTGAGTTCGTCACCGTCCTCCTCGCCGTGTTCGCTCTGCCAGAGGTCGCCGGTGTCGGGATGGACCGTCATCCCCTGGGCGTTCCGGTGGCCGTAGCTGAAGATGGCGTCGGCCGCGTCGTCGTCGTCGTCGACGAACGGGTTGTCCTCGGGAATCGAGCCATCCGGTTCGAGGCGCACCGTCGAGCCGATGGGTGTCGACGTATCCTGGGAGACGTGGTCCGGGCCGAAATCCTTGAACTGCCGATCGCCGACGGTTACGTAGACCAGTTCGTCGGCACCGAAGACGACACGGGAGCCGTAGTGGGCATCCGAATCGACGAACGGTTCGGCGACGAACACCTCCTCGAGGGCCGTGAGTTCCGCCGCCTCGGTGTCGAGTCGTCCGCGGGCGAGTGCCGTCGTCGAGCCGTCGGCGTTCGCCGTCGAATAGGTGAGATAGAGCCAGGGCGCTGTGGGGAAGTCGGGATGGAATGCGGCGTCGAGCAGGCCTCCCTGATTGGCGGTGTCGGCCTCCGGAGCGCCGTCGAGTTCCACGACGGTGCCGTCTTCCGGATCGAGCACGGATAGCCCGCCCTCGCGTTCGGTGACGAGCAACCGGCCGTCGTCTGGCACCACCGTGAGTCCCCAGGGATGATTGAATCCCGTCGCGAGCTGGTCGGTCTCGAACCGATCGGAGCTCCCTCCTGTCTCGAGACTGTCGACACAGCCGGCGAGGGCCGTCGTAAGCGCGGCTCCGGAGCCAGCGAGGAGCGTGCGTCGATTCACACACTCAGCTAGTGTCGGTAGCGCCATAGCTCTTTACTGTCGGCGCTGTAGCCACTCTGTATGTACGACTCGATCCTCGTCGCGACCGACGGGAGCGACGGTGCGAGCCTGGCGGTCGATCACGCGATCGAACTGGCAGCCAAACTCGGCGCGTCGCTGGAGACGATCGCCGTCATCGAGCAGCGGACGGACTACGACAACGCGATCGTCGACCCCGACGAGGTCGATCGCACGCTCCGCGATCGGGCCGCGGCCGCCCTCGACGCCGTCGAGGCCGAAGCGACAGCGGCTGGCATTTCCGTCGAGACGACGATCCGATCGGGCGTTCCTCACGAGGAGATCGTCGCCTGTGCAGCCGACAGCGACGTCGATGCGATCGTCGTCGGTGCACAAGGGGGCTCCGGACTGCGGCGGGCACTCCTCGGAAGCACCGTCGACGGCGTCGTCAGACTCGCCGATCGGCCCGTTCTCGTCGTCGGCCAGTAGTGTGGGCCGCTATCTGCCAGTGCTGATGGACGTGCGCCCCGTTTTGGCTGGATTGGCAATTCGGGACAACGGATATGACGGGGAGCGTGCCACCCCCGGCTGTCCTCCACCGGCAAGGGAGAACATTTACCATCGCCCTCGTACGAACTATCGCTATGACTTTGCTCGTTCCCTTTGACGGATCCGCACTCGCGACGAAAGCGCTCGAAAAGGCCTCGACGTTCGGTGAGCTCTTAGACCAGGACGTCGTCGTTCTGACGATTATCCCGGACGACGGGGAGTACGCCGTCGATCGCGGGTGGATCACGGAGGGAGAGCCGTTCGAGCCGGACGAGATTGCCGCGGGGATCCAGACGCGAGCCGACGAAGTCGCACCGGAGGCGACGTTCCGTGTCGAACGTGTCACCTCTGACGAGCCGACGGCGACAGCGACGACGAACGTCGTCCGGGAGATCCGCCGCATTGCAGCCGAGATCGAAGCCTCGGTTCTGTTTATCGGCTCGGAGAACGCCGGCTCGGTGATCGCCCCGCAGTCGAGCGTCGGCAGTCCAGTGGCCAACGACCACCGGTACGACGTCTACGTCGTCCGTCAGTCTGCAGACGAGATCGATCCGGCCGAAATTTCGGATATCGATTCGATGACCGGCCAGTTCTAGACGAGTGCGCCGCTGGGGGGAGACTGTCGTCCGAGGCCGCTCGGACGCGATCGAGCTCGCACTCGTTGCGTTCGACAGCGTGGCGTGGGGCGATTGGGGTCCGACGCGACGGTGTCGGTCGAGCGGGTACGCAACGGGAGACCGATCCGGATCGTGTCTCTCTCCGGCGAGTGTCTCCCGACAGTCAGTGGCTACTGGGCCGCCGCGAGTTCTGCTAACACCCGCTCGACGAGGTCGGGGTCGTCGGTCCAGACGCCGTCGTAGCCGTCTCGCTGTGCTTTTGAAAAGAGGCTACACTGCTGTGTTTTGTCGCCGCCACCGTCGAAGGCGAGTATCCAGTACCGATCGAGCGTCCCGTCGGTATCCGAGTGATAGGTGACGTTCGGAATCTCGGGTGGGCTCCAGTCGGCGATTCCGTGGATGTGGATGTCGAGGTCCGTCCGCGTCCCGAGCGCGCGGTAGAGCTCGACTTGCGGTTCGAACGTCGAGAACGACTGAAACGCGACACGGAGCGTGCCGGTGCCGACGCGGAAGGCGCGGTCCTCGATCTCCCGGCTCACTGCAAGCAGCTGGCTGCGCTCCATCGCGGTGAACACTGTCTCGTCGAGCACGTCGAACAGGACGCGATACCCTCTCGAGACGCCATCGTCTGCGTCCGGCCGGACAATCGGCGGTTCGAGCAACCCCTCCAGTTCCGACAGCGCGATCGCGCCCGCAAACGAGCCGTCCGCTTCGATGACGAGAAACGGTGCCGGAACGGCCGAGGGCAGCTCGCGGTGGTCGACGCTGACGTTGTGGCTCGAAAACTGGGACTCGATCGCTGTTTCGTCGTCGCTCCGATAGACGACGAACGCTTTCGTCCGACTCTTGATGTCGTCGAGAAGCGACGCGATCGGGCTCACGAGGATGACTGGCGCTCGGCGTCGACACTCTTGGCGATCAGCTCGATGACCGGTTGACTCAGCGGTTCGATCGTGACGGTGGCCTCCTCCGCGTCGTAGCTCACGAGTTCGCTTTCGGCGAGCACCGGCAGGTGGGTGTGGACGAGTTCGATGAGCGTCGTCTCGCGGTCCGCCGGGGTCGCCATCGTGTTCGTCTCGGTGGCGTCCCAGCCGGTGAGCAGCGTCGCAAGCGCTTCGACAGTCAGTTCGGTCTCCTCACAGAGGATCGCCAGGGCACGTCGCCGCTGCGTCGAGGCGAGGGCGCGGTAAAGCGCGTCGTCGGCCAGTCGAGACGACGGCTCGATCGCAGTTGCCAGCTCGTCGTGTGCTGTCCGCTCTTCGTTCATGTTTGCACAGAGGTACGCCGAGCGTAATAACCTCTTTTTGGGTATCGTGAGAGGGTGTGGTTGGATTGGTTGTCTCCGTCGGCAGACAGACTGGCCAGCGTGTGCTTTTTTGACGGTGTCGAACGGTCCGTTCACCGGGTGCCGACAGTGTGACACTGCCAATACGTTGGCCGCTGGAGGAACGTTTATTCGTCCGACTGTCCTGATTCCGGACGAGAGATGCCCGATCGGAACAGGTGGGCGATCGATAGCGGCTCCCCGACTGCAGCGCCTCGGTGTCCGCCCGCGTCGTTCGTCGAGCAGGCGAACCTGACAGACGAGCATATCGACGACGTCTTCGAGGCGGAGTGGCCGGCGTGCTGGGAGCGTGCTGCCGATCTCCTGACGTGGGATGAGCCCTACGAGACCGTCCTCGAGACCGAGGACGCCCCGTTCTACCGGTGGTTCACCGGCGGGACGCTCAACGCCGCCGCGAACTGTCTCGATCGACACATCGGGGCCGGTCGGAAGACGCATACGGCGATCAGATGGGAAGGGAAACGCGGCGAGCGAGAGACCTACACGTATCAGGATCTCTACGTCGAGGTCAACGAACTCGCAGCGGCGCTTCGGGACCTCGGCGTCGAAGAAGACGACGTCGTCACCATCTATCTGCCGATGATTCCCGAGTTGCCGATCGCGATGCTCGCGTGTGCTCGGATTGGCGCGCCACACTCGGTCGTCTTCGCGGGGCTCTCGGCCGAGGCGCTTGCGACCAGAATGGACGCCGCCGACAGCGAGTATCTGCTCACCTGCGACGGCTACTACCGCCGTGGTGACGCGTTCAACCAGAAGAGTACGGTCGACAACGCCTGTCTCGCACTCGACCACGACGTCCGGACCGTCGTCGTCGATCGACTCGGCGATGACCTGCCACACGTCCTCGGCGACGACGAATTCGATTACCACGTGCTCAGTGAGACGTTTGCCGGCGAAACCGTCGATCCGGTGGCCCGCGATGCCGAGGACATGCTCTTTCTGATGTATACGTCGGGGACGACGGGAGAGCCAAAAGGCGTCGTCCACTCCACGGGGGGCTATCTCGCCCACGTCGCGTGGACGAGCCACGCAGTACTCGACATCAAACCCGCAGACACCTACTGGTGTGCAGCCGATATCGGCTGGATTACGGGCCACTCCTACATCGTCTATGGCCCCCTCGCACTCGGTACGACGACCGTGATGTACGAGGGCACACCCGACTACCCGGATCGCGATCGGCTCTGGGAGATCATCGAGCGAAACGCGGTTGACGTCTTTTATACCGCACCGACGGCGATCCGGGCGTTCATGAAGTGGGGTATGGAGTACCCGGCCGAACACGACCTCTCTAGCCTGCGGCTGCTTGCCTCCGTCGGCGAACCGATTAGCCCGCGGCCCTGGGACTGGTACCGCGAGCACGTCGGCGGCGGTGACTGTCCGATCGTCGACACTTGGTGGCAGACAGAGACGGGTGCGATCGCGATCTCGACGCTTCCCGGGGTCGATGACATGAAACCTGGCTCGGCAGGGCCGGCCCTGCCGGGTATCGACGCCCGCGTCGTCGACGATTCGGGAACGGAGGTAGAGCCCGGCGAGGCCGGGTATCTCGTCCTCGCTCGTCCGTGGCCGGGAATGGCCAGGACGCTGTACGACGGTGACGAGCGGTTCCACAGCGAGTACTGGTCGCGGTTTTCCGACCCCGAGGCCGATCGGTGGTGGTATTTCAGCGGCGATGCGGCCCGGATCGACGAGGACGGCTACATCACCGTCCTCGGTCGGGTCGACGACGTCATCAACGTCTCCGGGCGACGGCTGAGTACGATGGAAGTCGAGTCCGCGATCGCGGACGTCGACGGCGTCGCGGAGACGGCCGTCGTCGGTCGCTCGATCGGATCCGGCGGAACCGACGTCTACGCGTACGTAAGCGCTGCAAACGGCGAGCGCGAGGCGGCGATTCGGGAGGCGATCATCGACAGTGTCGAGTCCACGATCGGCCCGATCGCGACCCCCTGTGAAGTGATCTTCACGCCGGAGTTGCCAAAGACCCGATCAGGGAAGATCATGCGCCGGCTTCTCGAGGATATCGCAAACGACGAGCAACTGGGAGATACGAGTGCACTCCGGAACCCCGAGATTGTCGGTGAGATTCAGGCCGAAATCACTGACGACGATGAAGACTAACGGTTTCGCCAAACCAACACTTCTAACGATTTCGCCAGACCAACGCTTGCGAAACGAAATTAGGCCCGTCAATCGATTGTGAGATCACATCTCCAAGCATCCACCTCCGAAGTGCGGAACTATTATATTCGCGTTTCTTGAAAGAACGAACAATGAGCCTCGAGCGGACTGGACCGGCACACCTCTCAGATCACCAGTACGAGTCGCTACTCGACGCCGCCGAAACGTACCGTGAGGCCCTCGTCATCCGACTCTGTGGCGAGGTCGGCCTCCGCCCGACGGAGCTGTCGCGACTCACCGTCGATTCGATCGACCAGGTTCGCACCGATCCACCCCGATACCTCCTCGACGTGCCCGCCGGCGACGATCGGCCGGATCGACCCGCCTATCTTCCGACCCGGGTCGAACGCGAACTCCGTCGCTACGTTCGGAGCAACGGGCTGGCCGGCACCGATCGCGTCTTTTCGGTCACGCCGCGGCGACTCCAGATGCTGGTGTCCGCGGTCGCCGATCGAGCGGGAACACGCCTCGACGACCCTGCGCTTTCGGCCGTCTCGACGAGCGACCTCCGACGGTACTTCGCGCGGTCTGCACTTGTCGACCACGACATCAACCCCCGTGCTGTCAAGACGGCCGGCGGCTGGCAAAGCTTCGAGGCTCTCGAATCGTACCTGGCCGAACCGACGGGCGACGAACTCGTCGACGCATTTGCCCCAGTCGAACGGTCGCCGGACCGAGGTCCAAGAGCAGGTCCCGACAGCGCACCAGACCACGAGCGCGTCGTCCAGTCGTTACTCGCCGCGACCGATCGCTGTGCCCTGGTTCGTCTCGATGAGGAGGGGTATGTCGATCGGTGGGATCGAAGCAGCGCGTCGACATTTGGCTACCGGGCCGGCACGGTCGTCGGAACCCACGTCTCGACGTTCTTCCCCGACGAAGCGGTCGAACGAGGGGTTCCCGAACGCACCCTCTCAACAGCCGACGCCGAGGCCGTCTTCGAGGACGAACTGTCGCTGGTTCGCAGCGATGGCTCCAGCTTCGAAGCGAGCGTTACCTGTCTCTCGCTTGCCGACGTTCCGGGGGGCAACGGTGGTTACGCGCTGTTGGTCACCGATGTCTCCGCTGTTCGCGAGCGGCATGCGGAGACCGACACCGACCGCGAGACACTCGATCGGCGCTACGGGGTCGCCTGCTGTCACCGGACGTTGACCCGGTCGTTGCTTTCGGCGACCGACCACGAGGACGTCGAGACGGAGACCTGTGCGTCGCTGGTCGACGGCGATGCCTACGCGTTCGCCTGGATCGATCGGACGACCCTCGCCGACGGGCGGCGAAACTGGCGGACTGCAAGTGGGATCGAACCCGGGTCGGTCGAGACCCTGGTCCCAGACAAGTGGCACGAGGAGCCGACGACACTCGGCGACATGCCACAGGTCCAGGTCGTCGACGGCGTCACCGCCTCGGGAGACGTACCCACCACCGATGAGTCGGCAGACGGGGACGGAGAGGCCGACGGCCGCTTCGAAGGATCGCTCGCACGCGTGGCGCTGTCCTACGGCGATACGGTCTACGGTGCCCTGACCGTTGCGACGAGTCACTCGGCCGCCTTCGACGAGGATGAACGGACGTGGCTGGAGACGATCGGCCGCCAGGTCGGCTACGCGATCGCGGCCGTTCGGCGGCGGAACCTGCTGTTGTCCGACCACGTCCTCGAACTCGAGTTTCGCTGTCGGGACGACGGCTCGTTTTTCGTCGAATGTGCACGGGAACTGGACTGTCGGTTCGAACTCGATTCGCTGGTACCGATCTCCGAGTCGACACAGCTCTACTACGTCACCCTCGACGGAGCCTCGCCGGCGGCCGTCTTCGACCGTGCCGAGGACGACCCCGGCATCATCGACTGTCGACTGATCGAGACCGACGAGAGCGGCTGGCGAGTCGAGTTCGTCGTCGAGGGCTCCTCACCGACGCTCACCCTGACGGAGTACGGCGTCACTGCACTCGAGGCGACGATCGAAGACGGCGTGGCGACGATTACGGGTGAGTGTGCTGGCGACACCGATCTGCGGACGATCGTCACCGGCCTTCGCTCGGCGTTTCCAGACTCGGAACTGGTCGGAAAACGGGAGACGGAACGGACCGTCCAGACGGCCCAGGAGTTTCGGGAAGGTCTGGAGGATCGGCTGACCGACCGCCAGGAGGTGTCGCTCCGAGCGGCGTACTTCGGCGGGTACTACGACTGGCCCCGCGAGAGTACGGCCGAGGAGGTCGCAGACGCGATGGGGATTTCCTCGCCGACGCTGCACAACCATCTCAGAAAGGGCCAACACGAACTGCTCCAGACGTTCTTCGACGATCCGGACGACGCGTGAGGCGTGTACCGACTTACCGCTGGCAGAAGTACCGGCTTACCGCCGGCAGAACGTCGCTCGGCTGCCAGCGGCGCATTGTGTCGCCCTGTCGTCGGCTGGAAAGCTAATCGGCGGTTTCACTGAACAGTGGCCCGTCCGAGACGCCACCCCGATCGGTGCCACGGGCCACGGGCGGTGGTCAGTCTGCGATCGGGAGCGCCGCGCCGGTCGTTTCTGCTCGACTGACCCGCTGTCGATCGTCTCTAACCTTCTAGATTCGGTGGTGTAAATCGTCGCCGTTCGACCGGTTCGCCCGTCTGAAGCGTTCTTTCCTGTTCGCTCGAGGCCGCATTCGACGGCCACCCGCCGATCGTTTCACGGATCTTACGCGGAAACTACCGGTCACCGCTGCTCCAGTTTGTGGTTCGTTTTGTACACCTAGAGAGTTGCTTTACTACTATCCTTGGTGATTGATCGTGTGTAACATGTCACAGGACGAAGCCAGTCTCGAAGCGCGACTCGAGGAACAGGACGCGTTCGAACCACCCGAGTCGTTCGTCGAGCAGGCCAACGTCAGCGACCCAGGGATTTACGAGGAGTTCGAAGAACACTGGCCCGAGTGTTGGGAACGGGCTGCCGATCTCCTTTCGTGGGACGAACCGTACGAGACGGTGCTCGACGACAGCAACGCACCGTTCTACGAGTGGTTCGCTGACGGCGATCTGAACGCATCGTACAACTGTCTCGATCGGCACGTAGAACAGGGGGCAAAGAACCGGGCAGCAATCACGTGGGAAGGCGAACTGGGCGAGACCCGGACCTACACGTACGGCGAACTGTTAAACGAGGTCGAGGCGTTTGCGGCGACGCTCCGTGACCTCGGCGTCGAGGAGGACGACGTCGTCACGCTGTACATGCCGATGATTCCGGAGTTGCCGATCGCGATGTTAGCCTGTGCTCGGATCGGCGCGCCACACTCGGTCGTCTTCGCTGGCTTCTCGGCCG
>LKMJ01006944.1_pt1 | contig 10661 bp, 8 predicted proteins | sample 643391 | NCBI WGS metagenome assembly LKMJ01 (sample SAMN04112250, study PRJNA286221) | soda lake metagenome | biome: soda lake; feature: Kulunda Steppe; material: water; isolation source: sample PL-Br10 brine of Picturesque Lake | place: Russia: Kulunda steppe | collected 2010-07
GTTGTTCGCCGTAAAAGTACGCCCGGAGCGGGATTTGAACCAAACAAAGACGGTCTGCCTCGTTTCACTCGGCAGCTGCGACTTTCAGGGTTCAAATACCTCAGTGAATCGTTTTACCGACTCACGGCGTGGCGAGCACACGCTACGCGGTGCTCGGTGGTTTGTTCGTCGGAAAAAGCGCCCGGAGCGGGATTTGAACCCGCGTCACAACCGTGACAGGGTTGTATGATAGGCCACTACACCATCCGGGCTTATGCAACTCAACGTATCCGGGTTATACTCTTAAGGCTTTCCAATCGGCCCGTGTGTGGTACGCCGAGGCGGCCCACGATACGCGCTCGTCTGGGACACCATCGCACCGTGTTATGGAATCTCGTGACATAAGGCACAAGAGATATATGCCAAAACGAGGTATCACTCACTGTGACTGGCTCTTCCGGCCAAGTTTGCCCGGCCGGTTAGCCTCCGCTTCGGTCGACTTAGAAACCGTTAAATGCGTGCCGCTTATATGTGCCTGTAGTATCTCGTGACAGCCGCTTCTCTCCCGCCAGCGACACCCAGGACAACATGGTAGACGTTAGCCAACACGAACTCGTGCCAGAGCACACCATCCTCGAGGAATCGGTTCTCGAAGAGGTGCTCGACGAGTACAACATCGGTCGTACAGACTTGCCAAAAATCAAACGCACAGACCCCGCCCTGCCCGACGACGCCGAGGCCGGCGACGTCATCAAAATCGTTCGGGACTCGCGAACCACCGACCAGGCCATCGTATATCGACTCGTGGTAGCATAAATGGAACTGGACCAATCAACCCGCCGTGAGATTTCCCGTGAGTACTTTTCGAAAGAACGCTTAGCCGAACACCATTACCGGTCGTTCAATTCATTCCTGAACCGAGGCATGCAGGAGGTTGTCGACGAAAAAGCGACGATCGACACCGATATCGGCGACAAGGAGGGCGAAGAGCCCGTCTATGTCGAGTTGGGTGACGTTCGAGTCGTCACACCCCGCGTGCGCGAGGCCGACGGCTCCGAAGAGTTGCTCTACCCACAGGAGGCTCGTCTGCGAAACATTACGTACTCCGCGCCGGTGTTCATGGAGATGTCGATCGTCAAAGGCGAGGAAGGCGACGAGCGCGTCGTCGACTCAACGGAGACGAAAATCGGTCGGATGCCGATTATGGTCGGCTCCGAAAAATGTAACATCGCCGGCTTCACCGACGAGGAGCTTATCGAAATCGGTGAGGACCCTGCCGACCCCGGTGGCTACTTCATCGTCAACGGCTCCGAGCGCGTGCTGATGACCAGCGAGGACCTCGCTCCGAACAAAATCCTCGCCGAGTACGACACCAAATACGGCGACGAGATTCAGGTCGCCAAAACCTTCAGCCAGCGTCGTGGCTATCGCGCACTCGTGCTCTGTGAGCGCACCCGCGACGGCCTGCTTGAGGTAAGTTTCCCATCGGTGTCGGGTTCGATCAACTTTGTGACGCTCGTGCGCGCACTCGGACTCGAGTCCGACGAGGAGATCGTCCACAAAGTCTCGAACGACCCAGAGGTCGTCAAGTACATGCTCGAGAACTTAGAGATGGCCGAAGTCCAAAGTGAAGAGGAGGCCATCGAGGAGCTGGGGAAACGCGTTGCCTCCGGGCAGGGTAAAAACTACCAGCTCAAACGCGCGAACTACGTAATCGACCGGTATCTCCTGCCGCACCTGCATGAAGACGGTGTCGAGGAGGAGGACGTCCGGATCAACAAGGCCCACTATCTCTGTCGGATGGCCGAGGCGTGTTTCGAACTCGCCTTACAACGGCGCGAATCCGACGACAAAGACCACTACGCGAACAAGCGCCTGAAAGTTTCGGGTGACCTGATGAAAGATCTGTTCCGGACGGCGCTGAACAAACTCGCACGGGATGTAAAATATCAGCTCGAGCGCGCAAATATGCGAAATCGGACGCTGTCGGTGAATACGGTCGTGCGCTCTGACGTGTTAACCGAGCGCTTAGAACATCCGATTGCGACGGGTAACTGGGTTGGCGGTCGCTCTGGGGTCTCCCAGCTTGTTGACCGAACTGATTTCATGGGCGTGCTCTCTCACCTGCGTCGCCTGCGTTCGCCACTGTCCCGCTCGCAGCCCCACTTTGAGGCACGGGACTTGCATGCGACCCAATGGGGTCGCATCTGTCCCTCCGAGACGCCTGAGGGGCCAAACTGTGGGCTGGTAAAGAACTTCGCTCAAGCAATGGAGCTCTCTCAGAACGTCGAAGACGAACAGGCACTCAAACGAGAACTGGCATCGATGGGTGTCGAGGGAATCCCTGGCCTTGAGGGAATCAACCGAACAACCGCTGACGATTAATTATGAGTATGCAAGAACGCGAAGCGAAGGTGTACGTAAACGGCAGTCTTGTGGGGACCCATCCGGACCCACACCAGCTTGCCGAACAGATCCGCGAAGCCCGGCGTATCGGGGATGTCAGCGAGATGGTCAACGTCTCGGTCAAAGACCGAACCCGTGAGGTTATCGTCAACGCCGACGCCGGTCGGGCCCGCCGTCCGTTGATCGTCGTCGACGACGGCCGACCGCGAATCACTGATCAGGAGGTCGAAGCGATGCGTGCAGGGGACCTCTCTTTTGAGGATCTCGTCGACCACGGCTATATCGAGTTTATTGACGCCGAAGAGGAAGAGGACATTTTCGTCGCCGTCGAAGAGGATGACCTTACGGAAGACCACACCCACCTCGAGATCGATCCACAGCTGATTTTCGGTATTGGGGCCGGGATGATTCCGTACCCAGAGCACAATGCCAGTCCCCGGATTACGATGGGGGCAGGGATGGTCAAACAGGCCCTTGGTCTGCCAAGTGCCAATTACCGAATCCGACCGGATACGCGCCAGCACCTGCTTCACTATCCGCAGTTGTCGATGGTCAAAACCCAGACGACCGAACAGATCGGGTTCGACGACCGTCCAGCAGCGCAGAACTTCGTCGTCGCGGTGATGAGCTACGAGGGGTTCAACATTGAGGACGCGCTGGTGATGAACAAAGCCAGCGTCGAGCGTGCACTCGCCCGTTCGCATTTCTTCCGGACATACGAGGGCGAAGAACGTCGATACCCTGGTGGACAGGAAGACCGATTCGAGATTCCAAGCCAGGACGTTCGTGGCGCCCGTGGTGAGGAAGCCTACACCCACCTTGACGAGGACGGTCTCGTCAATCCCGAAACGACCGTCGATGAGAACTCCGTGCTACTCGGGAAGACGAGTCCGCCACGGTTCTTAGAGGAACCCGACGATATGGGTGGCCTCTCCCCACAGAAACGCCGAGAGACCAGTGTAACGATGCGCTCGGGCGAAAACGGTGTCGTCGACACCGTCACCCTGATGGAGGGTGAAGACGGCTCGAAGCTCTCGAAGGTCTCGGTGCGAGATGAGCGCGTCCCCGAACTCGGGGACAAATTTGCGTCCCGTCACGGCCAGAAGGGAGTTGTCGGTCACTTGGCCCCACAGGAGGATATGCCCTTTACCGAGGAGGGCGTCGTCCCTGACCTCGTGATCAACCCCCACGCGCTGCCCTCGCGGATGACCGTCGGTCACATTTTGGAGATGATCGGTGGCAAACTCGGTGCGATGGAGGGCCGGCGCGTTGACGGGACCCCCTTCCTCGGCGAGGATGAAGACGAACTCCGCGGTGGACTTGAGGAGAACGGCTTTAACTCTGCGGGCAAGGAGACGATGTACTCCGGCGTGACGGGTGAGAAAATCGAGGCCGAGATTTTCGTTGGCATCATTTTCTACCAGAAACTGTACCACATGGTTTCGAACAAACTCCACGCCCGTTCACGCGGGCCGGTACAGGTGCTGACCCGGCAGCCAACGGAGGGGCGTGCCCGCGAGGGTGGCCTACGTATCGGGGAGATGGAGCGGGACGTGTTCATCGGCCACGGTGCAGCGATGACGCTCAAAGAGCGCCTGCTCGATGAGTCCGACCGCGAGTTCATCCATATCTGTGCGAACTGTGGGATGGCCGCTGTCGAGAACGTCGACCAACGTCGGGTGTATTGCCCGAACTGTGAGGAGGAGACTGACGTTCACGAAATCGAGATGAGTTATGCGTTTAAACTCCTCTTAGACGAGATGAAAGCGCTTGGAATCGCCCCACGACTGGAACTTGAGGACGCTGTATAATGTATCCAAACACAACACCCAAAGAGATCGGCGGTATCAACTTCGGGCTGATGGAGCCCGAGGAGTACCGGGAGATGAGTGCGACGAAAATCATCACCGCAGACACCTACGACGACGACGGCTTCCCAATCGACATGGGCCTGATGGACCCACGACTGGGCGTCATCGATCCCGGTCTCGAGTGCAAGACCTGCGGACAGCATTCGGGTTCGTGTAACGGCCACTTCGGCCATATTGAGCTCGCAGCGCCGGTTATCCACGTCGGATTTACAAAGCTGATCCGGCGGCTGCTTCGGGGCACCTGCCGGGAGTGTTCCCGACTCTTGCTCACTGAGGATCAAAAAGAGGAGTTCTATGCGCAGATCGATGAGTCACGAAAGCTCGACCGCGATCTGAACGATGTGACGAAGGCGGCGATCCGTCAGGCACGAAAACACGATACGTGCCCACACTGCGGGGAAGTGCAGTACGATATCGAACACGAAAAACCGACGACGTACTACGAGGTCCAGCAGGTACTGACCAGTGAGTACTCCCAGCGAATTGCCGGCGCGATGCAGGGCGACGAGGAGGAAGGAATTGAGCGGACGACACCGCCGGAGTTAGCCGAAAAGACGGATATCGAACTCTCTCGGATCAATGAGATTCTCTCGGGTTCGTTCCGGCCGCGTGAGAGCCAGCGGAAGGCCATCGAGAAGGCCCTCAGCATCGATCTGACTGAGGAGGATACGAACAAGCTGATGCCCTCGGATATTCGTGATTGGTTCGAGGCGATTCCTGATGAGGATATCGAAGTGCTTGGCATCAACGCCGAGCGCTCACGGCCCGAATGGATGATCCTTACGGTGTTGCCGGTGCCGCCGGTTACGGCTCGGCCGTCGATCACGCTGGACAACGGCCAGCGCAGTGAGGACGACCTCACGCACAAACTCGTGGATATTATCCGGATCAACCAGCGGTTTATGGAGAACCGTGAGGCCGGTGCCCCACAGCTGATTATCGAGGACCTCTGGGAGCTGTTGCAGTACCACGTGACGACGTTCATGGACAACGAGATTTCGGGGACGCCACCGGCCCGACACCGGTCGGGTCGCCCACTCAAAACGCTCTCTCAGCGCCTGAAAGGCAAAGAGGGGCGATTCCGTGGCTCGCTTTCGGGGAAACGGGTTAATTTCTCTGCACGGACCGTCATTTCACCGGACCCAACGCTCTCGCTGAACGAAGTTGGGGTTCCCGATCGGGTCGCAACGGAAATGACCCAGACGATGAACGTCACCGAGCGAAACAAATTGCAGGCTCGCCGGTACGTTTCAAACGGCCCTGAAGGTCATCCCGGTGCGAACTACGTTCGTCGACCCGACGGTCGCCGACTGAAAGTCACCGAAAAGAACTGCGAAGAGTTGGCCGAAAAAGTCGAAGCCGGCTGGGAGGTCAACCGACACCTCGTCGACGGCGATATCGTCATCTTCAACCGACAGCCCTCGCTGCACCGAATGTCGATTATGGCCCACGAAGTCGTCGTGATGCCGTACAAGACGTTCCGGCTCAACACGGTTGTCTGTCCGCCGTACAACGCTGACTTCGACGGCGACGAGATGAACATGCACGCCCTCCAGAACGAGGAGGCCCGTGCCGAAGCCCGCGTCCTCATGCGCGTCCAAGAGCAGATTCTCTCCCCACGTTTCGGTGGGAACATCATCGGTGCAATCCAGGACCACATTTCGGGCACCTACCTGCTGACCCACGACAACCCACGGTTTAACGAGACCCAGGCACTCGACTTGCTCCGGGCAACCCGGATCGACGAGTTGCCAGAACCCAGTGGCACCGACGATGCCGGCGAACCGTTCTGGACCGGCCGGGACGTCTTCTCGGAACTCCTGCCTGAGGACCTCTCACTCGAGTTCACGAGCGAGACCGGCGATACGGTCGTCATCGAAAACGGCCAGATGATTGAGGGGACGATTGACTCGGAAGGTGTTGGGGAGTTCGGCGGCGAGATCGTCGATACCATCACCAAGGTGTACGGCAACACTCGAGCGCGGGTCTTCATCAACGAAGTGTCGACGCTCGCAATGCGGGCGATTATGCACTTTGGCTTCTCGATAGGGATCGACGACGAGACGATCCCTGGCGAGGCCGAAGAGCGAATCAACGACACCATCGCCGACGCCAACGACCGTGTCGAGGAACTCATTACGGCGTTTGAAAACGGCGAACTCGAGAGTCTGCCCGGCCGAACGGTCGATGAGACACTCGAGATGAAGATCATGCAGACGCTGTCGCGAGCGCGTGACAACGCCGGGAACATTGCCGAAGAGCACTTCACCGAGGACAATCCGGCGGTCGTGATGGCCAACTCCGGGGCGCGTGGTTCGATGCTTAACCTGACCCAGATGGCTGGCTGTGTCGGCCAGCAAGCAGTTCGGGGCGAGCGGATCAACCGGGGTTACGAGGACCGAACCCTGAGCCACTACAAGCCAAACGACCTTTCAGCAGAGGCTCACGGCTTCGTCGAACACTCCTACACCGGCGGACTCACCCCACGGGAGTTCTTCTTCCACGCGATGGGTGGCCGGGAAGGGCTGGTCGATACGGCAGTCCGGACCTCCAAGTCCGGTTACCTCCAGCGTCGGCTGATTAACGCACTGTCGGAGCTTGAGGCCCAGTACGACGGTACGGTCCGGGATACCTCTGACACCATCGTCCAGTTCGAGTTCGGCGAGGACGGCACCTCACCGGTGATGGTCGGCTCCGGCGTCGACAACGAGATCGACGTCGAAAACATCGCCGACCGTGTGTTAGACGAGGAGTTCGAAAGCGAAGACGAGAAACTCGAGTTCCTCGGTTCGCGACCGGTGCCGACGAACCTCTCGGAGCACGCCGACAGTCGGCGGGTTGATCTCTCTGAAACTGGTGTTGATGCTGACGTGGACGTGGATGCGGAGGTGGTTTCCGATGACTAAAAGCCAAACTGAAAATACCTACGGCGTAAGCGATGACATCGTCGCGGTCGTCAAAGACACGGATCTGCCGCTTCGACTGCGCGAACGCGTTTACAAAACGGTCGCCGACCGCGATGCCACTGTCGAGCAGGCTGATGAGGTCGCAAAGGCTGTCGAGACCCGCTATCTCAACACCCGTGTCGATCCGCTCGAGCCGGTCGGCACCGTCTCCGCTCAGTCGATCGGGGAACCGGGGACCCAGCTGACAATGAACACCTTCCACTATGCGGGGGTTGCAGAGATCGACGTGACCCAGGGATTGCCACGGCTTATCGAGTTGGTCGATGCCCGGAAGACCCCTGACACGCCGATGATGACCGTCTATCTCGAGGACGAGTACGCGACCGAGCGCGAGAAAGCCCACGAGGTCGTCTGGAAGCTCGAGGCGACGAAGATTCTTGCCCTCGGTGACGTGTCGACGAACGTTGCGGATATGCGTGTCGTCATCTCGCTGAACAAGGACACCTTAGCGGAGCGGATGATCACAGCTGAGGAGGTTGCCGAAATCATCGAGGACAACCTCGGTGTGAAGACAATTCAGCAGGGAACGACCGTCGAATTCGGGCCTGAACAGCCTTCCTACCGTGATCTGCTCCAGCTTGTCGAGGAGCTTCGTGATATCACGTTCAAGGGAATCGAGGAAATCTCGCGGGTTGTGATCCGTCGGGAAGAACTCGACAGTGGCGAGGAGGAGTTTATCCTCTACACTGAGGGGTCTGCCTTCGGCGATGCCCTTGCGATTGAGGGTGTCGACGCCTCCCGGACGACATGTAACAACCTCCATGAGATCCATCGCAACCTTGGGATTGAGGCGGCCCGTGAGACGATCATCGAGGAGACGCACAATACGCTGGCCGAGCAGGGGCTTGACGATGTCAACGTTCGCCACCTGATGTTGGTTGCAGATATGATGACCAATCGGGGAACGATCGAGTCGATCGGTCGCCACGGGATTTCGGGCTCGAAAAAGTCCGTCCTCGCACGGGCGGCCTTCGAGGTGACGGTTAACCACCTGCTCAACGCAGCAATCCACGGCGAGGTCGACGAACTAAACGGTGTCACCGAGAACGTCATCGTTGGCAAGCCGATTAAACTCGGAACCGGTGACGTCAACCTGCGGATGGGGTCGACCTCCCGCTCTGACTGATGGGCGTTACACTCGACGATGATGCCCTCCGGTCGCTTGCACTCTTTGAGGAGGTGACGGGAGCGAGTGGAATCGACTGCGTCACCCAGAACGGTCGGCTGTTGGTCGTCGTCACCCGCGGGGAGATTGGCGATGCGATTGGTCCCGGCGGAAAGCACGTCAAACAGTTTGAAGACCGGATCGGCAAATCGGTCCGGCTCGTCGAAGGAGCCGACAGCGCCGAGGATTTCGTCGCCAACGCCCTGTCACCGGCGGCGGTCTACAACGTGACGATCAGCGAAAACGATGATACAGTCGCCTATGTCGAGGTTGCAACCGAGGACCGTGGCGTTGCCATTGGGACCGATGGGGTGACAATCGAAGCCGCTCGGACGCTTGCCGAACGGCATTTCGGGATCGACGACGTGCAGTTAATGTAGGTGTGGGCGTAGGCGACTACTCGTTTCGGTGACGCGACACCAACCGATTTATACGTGGCGGACTGTACTGAATAGTGTCATGACTACTGATACTGACGCCGACGCCGATCCTATCCTAGAAATACCGGAACTCTCCGCTGAGGACATCCTCGAGATAGAAGACGAGTATTTTACGTCCGACAACGTCGCCATCGTTACGGGGGCGGGTTCGGGTATCGGACAGGTGACGACGATCTGTCTCGCCCGAAACGGCCTCACAGTGCTCGCAACCGGGCTTGACGGCCTCGAGGAGACAGTCGAACTTGCCGAAGAGATCGGGATCGACGGCGAAATCGTCACGGTCGAAGCTGATCTGACGGATGACGCGGAGACGGAGGCGATCGTTGATGAGGCTGCCTCGGTTGGCGACATCAAGTTCGTTGCGAACATTGCCGGACTCCAGCACGTCGATTCGATCGCCGAGTTTCCCATGGAGCGGTACGATCTGCTCCAGAAGGTGATGCTTCGGGCTCCGCTGCATCTCACGAAACTGTGTTGGCCCTACATTCAGGCGAGTGAGGACGGTGTTGGCGCGATTGGGAACATGTGTTCGATCCATGGCCATGTCGCGACACGAGATAAGCCCGCCTACACGATGACGAAGTTCGGCCTCCGTGGACTCACCCAGGCGATTGCGGCCGAAGGAGCGGGGACGATTCGGGGCTTTACGGTCAGTACCGGATTCGTCAAGACACCGCTGGCGGTTAACCAGATCCCCGACACGGCACGAGAGCGTGGCATCAGCCAGCAGGCAGTCGTTGAGGATGTCATGCTCGGTGATTCACGGACCAAAGAGATGATGGAGCCGGTCGACGTTGGAAACCTCTTTGTGTGGGGATTCTCCCAGCATTCGACCCACCTCAACGGGAACGACCTGCTGTACGATGGCGGGATGGTCAACACCTATCTCTAACGAAGCCCACCCCTCGAGTCGGCAATTCTCCGTCCGTTCGAGCGCTGTTCCCGGATCCTCCGGCCGTAACTCGAGTGTGTGAGACGCCCGCAGATTCCTCGAGGCCCCCCGCTCGAGCGTTCTCGTCGCCTCGTTTCGGGGACAAAAGGGGATGCTTAAGTGTCTTCGTCGGATAGCGACGGGTACTATGGCAAACGGCAAGTATGCCGCGCGCAAGCTCACAAAGGACCGCCAGAATCACCGGTGGTCTGACTCTGACTATGCGCGACGTGCACGGGGTCTTCGCGAGAAGTCCGACCCGCTCGAGGGTGCCCCACAGGCTCGCGGTATCGTTCTTGAAAAAGTCGGGATTGAGGCAAAACAGCCCAACTCGGCGATCCGAAAGTGTGTTCGGGTGCAGTTGATCAAAAACGGGAAACAGGTGACGGCGTTCTGTCCCGGTGACGGTGCCATCTCGTTCATTGACGAACACGACGAAGTGACGATTGCCGGAATCGGTGGCGCGAAGGGTCGTGCGATGGGCGACCTCTCGGGTGTCAACTACAAAGTCGAGAAGGTAAACGGTGTGGCCTTGCTCGAACTCGTCCGTGGAAACGCGGAGAAACCGGTGCGATAAGATGAGTGAAGAAGAGCAAGCGGCCGATGTCGACGCTGACGCTGACGCTGACGTTGCGGCCGAAACCGAACCCGACGAGTCGGAACCGGAACCGGAAGTAGAAGCCGAAGACGACGACGCAGAAACCGAAGCCGTCTCCGGCGCCAAACTCTTTGGCCGCTGGGACGTTTCGGATATCGAGTACCGCGACCCCTCGACTGAACGCTATCTCGTCGTGACGCCCGTCGCTCACACCGCTGGCCGTCACGCCGGCAAGCAGTTCCAGAAATCCGAAATCTCGGTCGTCGAACGATTCATCAACCGGCTGATGCAGACCGAGGAGAACA
>LKMJ01006946.1_pt1 | contig 10660 bp, 15 predicted proteins | sample 643391 | NCBI WGS metagenome assembly LKMJ01 (sample SAMN04112250, study PRJNA286221) | soda lake metagenome | biome: soda lake; feature: Kulunda Steppe; material: water; isolation source: sample PL-Br10 brine of Picturesque Lake | place: Russia: Kulunda steppe | collected 2010-07
GCAAAGGCTCGCAAGCAGCGCGCAGCCCTGAGCCGCTCCGGGCCTGTGTGCAAAAGCTCGCAAGCAGCGCGCAGCCCTGAGCCGCTCCGGGCCTGTGTGCAAAAGCTTGCAAGCAGCGCGCAGCCCTGAGCCGCTCCGGGCCTGTGTGCAAAAGCTCGCAAGCAGCGCGCAGCCCTGAGCCGCTCCGGGCCTGTGTGCAAAAGCCCGCAAGCAGCACACGGTCCACGCTTACCCTGGTCGCCCGGCCTGTGCGCGCTGCTGGTTTGCACAGCGCCCTTGCCTGAGATGCACCAAGGGGACCTAGGCACCTGGGCACAATTTGCCTTAGACGCACCAAGGGGCCTTGGCACCTGGGCACAGTTTGCCTTAGACGCACCAAGGGGCCTTGGCACCTGGGCACAGTTTGCCTTAGACGCACCAAGGGGCCTTGGCACCTGGGCACAGTTTGCCTTAGACGCACCAAGGGGGCCTTGGCACCTGGGCACAGTTTTGCCTCAGATGCGCCTTGGCCACCTACAGGCTCGACGCACCAACGAGATGCCCTTCAGCTCGGGGTCTGGGATGCCCAGGCGGCGGCCCACTGCGGCCACTGGTGCAGGGGGCAGATGGGCGTCAGGCTGCACCGGCGCAGAGGCAGCAGGAGGGGGCTGCACGATGCGGGAGGCCCAGGCTGCGCGTACCCACGCCATCGCCTGTGGTGCCACAGCAGCAGGAGATGCAGGGGCGCATGGTGGGCGTGTGTGTGTGTGTGCGTGTGTGTGCATGCTGCGCCTGTGCTTGCATGTGCGCGCATGGGCGTGCGGACATGTGCGTGCGCATTGGCATTGTCACATGCAGCCATGCGCGGAGGCATGCCCGGCAGCAAGCTCTTAGATCCATATGCAGCCTGTGCTTCCAACACGAGCCCACAAGTCTGGCTTGTGAGACACCCTGCTCGTGAGACACCCTGCTCATGAAGTACCTGCCTGGTGGGACCTGTGAGACCACTGGTGGGTGGGACTCGCACGTTCGTCTAGGGCGCATGTCCGCCTAGTCTGCCCCATGCACCCAGCGCGACCGGTCCACCTAGCCTACCAAGTGCCAGCAGCCCGCCCAGTCCACCCAACCTGCTCCATGCACCCAGTTCACCTAAACTGCCAAGTGCAACCTGCGTGAGGGCACTGGTGGGGCGCGCACGTCCACCACCCCACCCTAGCGGCTACGGGGCGCTGACTGAATGTTCACATTGCATGCAGCGTGCATGCAGCACAAGTGGTATAGTCAGTCAAGCACACGCGCGCGTGGCTGCTGCCCACCTTGTCAGAGAGGATGGGCCCAGAGTTGCTGTTGTTATTGTTGTTGGTGGTGGTGGTGGCACTTGGGGCGCCCAGCAATGAGTCGAGCGTCATGCCCTGCGGCCAGCAGCAGTACAAGGGCCACAGCAAGTCATGTTGCCGAGAAGGCAAGCCGCCTGCGCATGCAAGGGAACGAAGAATCCTGAGCCATGAGCTGAGCAAGCGCGAGGGCCCTGAGCCCTGAGCCCTAAGCCCAGCCGAGCAAGGGCCCTGAGCCCTGAGCCGAGCAAGCGCGAGGGCCCACCGATAACTCAGAGCAAAGGGTTGGGTGGCGGCAAACCTGTGCGGGCAAACCGACAGCAGGGTTTTGCAGCATGTGTGCATGCAATGATGTCGACATTGGCTGTATCCTGCAGCACTTGGCAATCATCGCTTCAGCGCATGTTCGTGTCAGCGCCTGTACATTGCATTCACATCTATGCGTGCCAGTCAGCACCTCGTAACCTGCGGTAGAATTTGGCTACCAACACTGTGGTGTGCGCGTGCGTGTGTGCATGCACTTGTCCTGTGCATCCATGCCCTTGGTGTCAGTGCAGCAGAGGCCCCATGACTGTGCCCTCGGCCAGCAGCCCACCTGGTCGGCCACAATGATGAGCGGCACCCCTCGCGTAGCCGCCTCCATCACCGCCGCCGCAGGGAGCGGGCACGGCCCATTTTCAGCGGCTGTGTCTGCTGCCCCCTCTCCATTGCCTGGCGGCTGCGGTAAACCGCCGTTTGCTGCCGGCGCCGCAGCAGCATCTGCGCCCCCGCTGCCTTGGGCATTGGCGCCTGGTGATGGTGCGCCAGTGGCGGCGTCAAAGGGCGGTGGGCTGGTGCGCAGTAGCCCGGGCGATGCCAGCAGCACCACCGCACCCGAGATGCCCACCATGGGTGCTGATGGCTGAGGGACCTCCAGACCCGGCAGGGCAGGCAGTGGGGGCGGCTGCGGGCAATGCAGAAGCAGGGTGGGCGTTGGGGGCAGCTGTGGGCAGTGAAGGCGGCGCAAGGCCTGGCAGGTGGCTTTTTGGCAGGAAAGGGGGGTGAGCGCAGCACAGACAAGCACCGGCAGCTGCGTTTGCTGCTGATGTGCAAGGAGCATCAAGCGGGGTGTGTGTGCGTGCATGAGTGCTTGGAAGCGTGTGAAGTGTGGGTGGTGTGCACCGCAAGACAAATGTTGCAAATTTACTCAACAGGGGCCTAACACACACACGCACACACACGCCCCTTTCCCTCCCCTTAAGCGTGCCTGTGGCGCAACCATCAGCGGATCCACACACATGAAACCCCCACCCTTATCCGCGTCTGTGGCGTGACCATTAACAGGTCCGCAAACATGCGGTGGCCGCACACAACCACACAACCACACATTCAAGCGCCCTAGCACTCCCCCCTCCCCCACGCGCCTGCGGCGTGACCATCAGCGGGTCCACAAACGTGCGGTAGCCTGCGGCGCCTAAGCCCATGGCCAGCTGCGCGCCGGGCGCGCTGGGGGTGAGATCCACGGGGGCTGCCACCAGCAGCGCGCGGAAGGCAAGCCCCAGGATCCTGCAGCAGCAGCAGCAGCAGCAGCAGCAGCAACAGCAGCATAGAGCGACTTGTTTGTTGCGCGATGCTGCGGTTGGTAAGGTCACAACGATGGCAGGTGCATGTTTTTCCTTGCTGCTGGAGTCGTCCACCTCCAAAATCTAATGCTCTCATCTCGTTGAACACAAGTGTCTTGGCTGGAGTTGTGAGCATGAACTCCAGGGTCCTGCGCCAGCGGCGGCACCGGCGGGATAGATGGAAGCAGGGGTGAGGGCAAGAAGAAGCAGGGTATGATGCCGGGAACCATGGTACAGGGCACTGCAGGTGGTGGTGGTGGTAGAACCGTCCCAGCTGCTGTGCGGGACAGCAGCGACTGCCTGGCATGCCAATTTATGCAGGCAGCAGCAACTGCATTGGGTGTGCAGGGCACTGGAACAAACGACACGCCGCGCACAGCACGTATCCCAGGCCCCTGCCCTGGTGCACCAGCACACACAACGAACAAACGACACGACGCGCACAGCACGGGCCCTTGCCTCGGCAGCAACTGCATTGGGTGTGCAGGGCACTGGCACAAACGACCCCGCGTGCGCATCCCAGGCCCCCGCGCTGGCAGCAGAGCTCGCTCTGTTCAGGAACAGGGTGTGGCACGCCAATGGAGCAGCCGCGCGGGGCTGCCAAGCACACAGCCAGGCACATAGCCACGGTGCTCCGCCAGAGACGCGGTGGACTACTTTACACACAGCCCCTCTGCTGCACATTTCCAGGCAACAAGGCAACGGAACACGGAAGCCGCAGGTGCCCCTCTATTGCGAACAACCGTGGGTGAACTTTTTGGTATCCTCCAGATGTATGTGGGCAGCTGCAGGCGCATGGTTGTTGCAGGTGTTGGCGGGTCGTTTGTCGGCCTTTGAACAGCACAGACACAGACACACACCGGAGAGCACACAGCACCTCTGCCACGACTGAACAAGCAACACCCTAAGCTGCCCCTGCAGCATCCCCACTTATTTGCCCACATGCTTATTTCACGCCATCCCCAGCCAAGAGCCACCCCCGCACCTAAGCTGCTCCGGCGCCGCTGCCAGCGCCTCTTCAACTGCCCGATTCTCTGCGAGCTGCGCCGCCAGGAGGGCGCGCCGCTGGCTACGCAGCGCCTCACCCAGCTGCGCTTTGTCGGCGGCCAGCGCTCGCGACGCCGCACGGTGGTGCGCGGCGCGCACAAGTTCTTGCTCGTCCAGGTCTGCACGGGTACGCAAGCAAGGGGCGTCAGTGGAGGGTGCACCACGCGCACATTGGCGCATTGGCTCATCAATCTATCGCCGCATAGGCGCATTGGCGCAGTGGCTCATTGGCTCATCAATCTATCACCGCATTGGCACATTGGCGCATCGGCTCATCAATCTATCGCCGCATTGGTGCATTGGCTCATTGGCTCACCAATTTATTGCCGCATCGCCGCACTAGCGCATTGACGCATTGGCACATTGGCTCATTGGTGCATGGACTTGTTGGCTTATCGGCACATTTGCTCGTTGGCGCATTGGTGCATCGGATCGTTGGCACCTTGGCTCATCCGTGCATAAGCGCATCAGCACATTGGCCCATCGGCTCAAATGCTGTCTGTTTGGCAAGCAGCGACCCTGGGCACAGTAACGGATCCCAAGGAGACCTCCGTGCGAGCAGCATCAGCTTCAGCATCAGCATCTGCAGAGCTTGGGGAGGCGATAATCCCCAAAGGCGCCCTCTGCACACCTCCTAAGCTCAGCACAACCATGTGTGAAGCAAGCTTGGACGCATGCAGCCTTTTTCAGGCACAAAACTTGAGAGCCATACCCCCCACAGTTCCGCACCTGGCTGCGCCCTGGCGGCGCTGCGAGGTGTGCCCGGGGCATGTGGACGCCGGCGTGGGGAGACAGGCCTGCCCTCATCACCTACCTCACCTGCAAAACCCATGACAGTGCTTGTGTGCCAAGCAGAACATGCATGTGGTGCTGTTGGATAGGCAGGCGCGCCTGCAGGCACGGCAGGACACAGTACAGCAGAGCGCACAGCCATGTGCGTTCCGCCTGTAACCTTCGCATCTCGCTTGACGCTGCGGCGAGTCTCAGCAACACAAGCAATGACGGCAAACATGCCCAGCACCGCTCCTTTCCTGCACACCATTGTACTGCAAGGAAAGAAAGGCCACGCCAACGCCAACCACGTCCTCGGGTATTGCCCCGATGGTGGCATGCCCCAAGAATGAGGCAGACGCATGCATGCGTCAGGCATCCCTCCAGTCTTGAGCGCTATCATGATGGCATCCAGCAAAATACTCCCCTGTCACCTTCGCGGCTGTGAGCACCTTTCCAATCAAAGAGGGCGACAGGGCTCCCAGGGCAGGCACACTCCCAATCAAAGAAGGTGACAGGGCTCCCAGGGCAAGCACACTCCCAATCAAAGAAGGCGACAGGGCTCCCAGGGTAGGCACACTCCCAATCAAAGAAGGCGACAGGGCTCCCAGGGCAGGCACACTCCCAATCAAAGAGGGCGATAGGGCTCCCAGGGCAAGCACACTCCCAATCAAAGAAGGCGACAGGGCTCCCAGGGCAGGCACACTCCCAATCAAAGGAGGCGACAGGGCTCCCAGGGCAAGCACACTCCCAATCAAAGAAGGCGACTGGGCTCCCAGGGCAAGCACTTTTCCAGCCAAAGAGGGCAACAGGGCTCCCAGGGCGAATCCTGCGAGGCCCTGGAAAGCCAAACCCCTGCCATGCCTCAAGGAGGCAGCCAAGACGTTGGATTTCTTGGTCAGCAGCCTCCCAACCCTGACCTAGGAGGCGCTGGCAGCTGCGGCTCAAGGCAGAGGTGAGTGCTCTAGCTCTGATGCCCTTTGTGCTGGCAGCTGCGGCTCAAGGCAGAGGTGAGTGCTCTATCTCTGATGCCCTTTTTGTCCTGACAGCGCTGAATCAGTGCCCTGCCCCTCGGTCTGCTGCGTGTTGGGTCAGGGCCAGGGTTTTTGCTTTTTGTAACCCGAGTTTAGGGCTAGGGCCATCTGCAGTCTGTTGTGTCTATAGGGTCGAGGGTGAGGGCAGTCTGCAGTCCATGCAGCGCACCTGCCTTGCTGGGACTGCCTGCATTCCCTGAGCCTGCATCCCCCCCCAAAATGCACCTGCTTCCCCTGACTGGAGCTGCTTGCAACCCCTGGGCCTGTCCCTGCGTCCGCTCCGCACCTGCCCTGCTGGGACTGCCTGCATCCATAGCAGATGCCCCTGGCCTCTGGGCCTTGGTGGGAGTGGTCACTGCGCGTGCACGCGGCATGCATGCGGGGTGGGTGATTTAAGGCGCGTGCAGTTGGTTGGCCTTGCAGGGCCATTAGTGCAGGGGGCCTGCTGCTGTCATGCGCACCCAGCCTCTGTGGTGATTTGGCATGCTGAGGATGTCTGATGCCTGCTCTGCGCACGTCACCAGGCCTTGCCGGTTCTTGCTCACCAGGCTTTGCCGTATAGTGCTCACCAGGCTGCGGTGTTGCTCAAGGACACCCTCCCCCGTTTGATTCCCAGGTGCGCTGCTGGGGTTTCTCAGTGCCCGCTCAGGACTGCATGAGAACTTGGACTCGGGTGCACTGTGTGTCCTAAGCAACGCTGGCCAGGTGCGCTGTGTGGCTCAGGTGCTCTGTGTGCCTGGCCAGGTGCTCTGTGTGGCTCAGGTGCGCTGTGTGCCAGGTGCACTGTGTGGCTCAGGTGCACTGTGTGTCCTGAGCAATGCTGGCCAGGCACACAAGGCAGGACCTTGCATATGCCTCCCTTGCACTCACGTGCGCAAAATACATGCGTTGCCGCGTGTGCAACCGGTGGCAGTCACAGCAGCAGCGCAGCCTTGCACCTTTGAATGCACATGCACAGGCACGGGCAACTCCAGAGCACATGCGTATGCCTCAACACTCTGCCATTGAGTAACGCGCCATCACATGTATGATCATTGGTTGTATTGTGTGCATGGGCGCCGCACACTGCTATTTGTGAGCATGCTCACGTTTGATGTGATTGTTCACGCATGCATGTGCGTGTGGGTCAGGCATGCAGATCAGATCAGATTGGATGTGCGGTCATGCTCAAAGCTGGTCAGATCAGATTAGATGCTCAGCCGCTCCAAGGGGTTGGTGAGGTCTCAGGCAGGCAGATCTGGTCAGATTGGATGTGAGCGCAGGCGCAAAGGAGTGGTCAGGCCAGCTCACCTGAGGCGTGAATTGCTGCAGCCGCTGGGTCTGCCGCCCGAAGGGCAGCACTCCGCTGGGCCGCCAGCGCAGCTTGCTGCTTCATGGCACTGTTAGCATTGCGAGCGTGTGTCAGCGACTCCAGGGTCTCAGCCTGCACGTGCATAAGCGGGTGGGCCAGCGTGCAGCGGGTAGAAGGCCACACCATAGTAATTATAATACCATAGCAATCATCACAAGTTCGGCATGCGCCAGTCTCTCTTGTAAGTGAAGCGGCAAGAATAAATACGCAGGTAGGGGGATTCAGATTTAAATGGTTGGCTGCAGTGCTGCACACTGGGGCCATTGGCAAGCCGCACTTGCATAGCATGCATACCATAAGGGAGCCAACAGATGGGAATGATTGGGCAGACAATATGGCGGTCCAAGGCACCAGAGCAACAAAAATTTTCAGGTACGCGATTTTGCGGGCAAGGGCAAGCTCAATTGGCAGGGTGAACATGCATGCAAGATATCTTCCTGGCCATCCTCATGGTCTTTTCTGACATGCGCCCTATCCTCACACAGGGTCTTTTCTGGCGTGCGCTCTCTCATCACACATCTTAACAGGTGTGCACGCTTTGAGCAGCACCAGAGGTGAGCTGCGCACCTGTTTCTTTGCCGCCTTCAGCGCGCGCTTCTCAGACTCCTCCGCCATCATCCTAGCTGCCGCCTCTGCCTGCAGCAGCCAAAGGCAGGAGCAAGGGAGGGCACGATGGCCCACACAGAGCCTGTGGCGCAGCACGGTGCTAAGGGGGCACAAGGCTTTGCGCGATGTTGCGGTGATGCACTGCAAAGAAATTTGAAAGGTGTACTCGGGGCCCGACATGGGTTTGTAGCACAGCTACTGGCGGCTGAGGAAGGTTATGTTCCTAACACGGCCCTTGCTCCAAACCCACATCCACACCCACGCTCCTATCCTCACCCCCCTCCCTGCCCCCAAACCACCTGCAAGAACCCACCTGCACACATACCCACACCTGTTCCCATACACCCATCTCCCTCTGCCCCCACATACACCCACACCTGCGCCCCTCTCACCTGCCAGCCCTCCAGGGCGCGCTCCCTGTCCTGCTCTGCCTTTGCTAAGTCGGTGTCCCGTGCGCGCAGATCACCACGCAGCGCCGCCACCTGCGAACACAAGCATAAAAAGTGGGGTCAAGTCAGGCAGCTATCAGCATCGGACAGCCAAAGATTGGACACATTAAGGGAAGCTGCTTTTGCCTTTTGAAACACAGAAGTATGCAAGGTGGTGGAAGGCTGCTTAATTCAAGCGCTGATGAGTCAGCCACCTGGTTTTTCATGAGTCCCGCGCGCATAAATTGGCTCACAGGTTCGCTTCCCTGCCCGGCAGCCAATGAACCCATTTCTGGCGACAAAATATGGAGAGTGCATGAAATAAGAGGACTCGCAAGACAGACAAGCGTTGACTTGTGCGCGTGAAGTATGTTAGAAGAGTGCAGGCATGGCGGTTATGGTGCCCCATGGCTCAATCCTTTTTGGAGGCCAGTCCTTTTAGGAGGGTAAAGAATGCAGGAAAAGGGAAGCAGGGCACGTGTGGACACTTTGGACGCGCGCATGCCTGCCTGGTTGGTAAAATAACTGCAGGGGGAGTGCAGCCTGAAGCTTTGCACGGCCTGCCCACACCAAATACCACCAAGCCTCTGCGCACCACGGCTTGAGCCAATCAGATGCTCACGATACGATGCACCTCAGCCTCCACCCGCGCCCTGGCAGCGCCCAAGGCACAATGCTGGCGCAGCTGATGCCTTGAGCCATGCCACACCACACACCGAGGCCCCAAGGCCCAAGCAAGCCAGGCGCACAAGACCTGCGTACCTCAGCCTCCAGCCGCGTCTTGTCCAGCTCGTACTGCCGGCGCAGCTGCTTGTACTGCCGATCCACAGCCGCCGCTGCCTGCCTTGCTGCCATGGAATCCTCATGGGCTGCCTTCAGGGACTACGGCCACCCCAGCCCACAAGCAAATACATTTGCACTTAATGCATGGCACGGATGGCGCCTCAAACAACATTGGCTGCGACTCGCAACACCGATGCAGCAGTGCCGACACTGTGAAGGTGTACCCAGATGCCAGCAGCGGCGTCCTTCTCATAAAGGTCACCATAAACAGCATCGTTTGACAGCAATGAGGGGGGGATCAGTCCACCTGCGTGCAGGCTGCCTCAAGAAGCGTGCGTTGGCCCCAGGAGTGCACGCAAGTGGCAGCCAAAATACAGATGAAACCACCTGCACACAGACATGAATGAGCTGACAGCAGCAGCTGTGAGCATATGGTGTTCATGCCCCTCCCACCCAACCTCAATCTGCGCAAATCCAACAAATGGATGAGCATGCACGACAGCACAGGGCCTCCACACACACGCATGCTGAGAGGCAGTAGGAGCGTGCGCGTGTGTGAGCCTTCTCCTGGGATGTGTATCTATCTGTGTGTGTTGTGTGTGTGCGTACGTATGTGCCCACGCACCTTCTCCCGGGACTCCCCCTGCGCCTCCAGCCGCGACACCGCTGCCGACACCTCTGCCTGCAGCCTGCTGATCTCCAGCCTGTGGTCCTCCTCCTTGTCCTCCAGATCCATGCGCTTGACCTGGCCATGGTCAAGCACAAAGGCACACATGCACATGTGCGTGCTCCTTTGCAGGCCTGTGCGCATGTGTCTATGCGTGCCCAGGTGTGCGTCCTTGCATTATTTAGAGGCCGATGACCTATCTGGCCGCACACAACCTGCAGGGGCGCCACCCGTTCCAAGTCTCCCTCTTAGTTGCCCCAGACAGCCGTCAAGTAGGCCTTGCAGCGTCGCACACCCCCACCAGCACCACAAATACCTTGCTCTCTTGCTGCAGTCGTGCCACCTCCGTGCGCAGCCGCCCCGCCTCTGCCTCTGCCATCGCCGCCCGCTGCGCCGCGGCAGCCGCGTCGGCGGCGGCGCCAGCCACCTTCTGCAGCGCGTCCTGCTGCGCGGCTGCATTGGCAGCGCGCGCAGCGGCAAGTTCCCCGCGCACCTCCTCAGCCAGGCGCTGCACGCGTACAGGCAGCGCAAGAAATGTGTGCAGGTCTGCACACAGGCACATAGGCAGCAGTAATAGCATCCCTGTGCACCTCCTCAACCACGCGCTGCATGCACAGCTCAAGAAAACATTGACGCAGGCGCACAGGCAGCGGTGAAAGCACACTGTTTGCTCCTTGCAACATGTAAGGCTATGCTGGCAGCACAGCACCAGCACCAGCCCTAATTAGCGGCTGGTTGCAAAGAGCTGCTTTGGAAGAGCTTGCTCAATCGTGAATGGCCCATTTGAAGCGTACCAGTGTCCATCCTTGGATCAGAGCACGCAACACACACTCACTGGCCACCCAAGCAAGCTTAAAAATAAAATACAGGTCAGATAAATGTGATGAGTCCGGGCAATTGCACCTGCACACACACATTTAAAGCTGACATTCAAAGCTGATTGAATACACTCCTGCACAGATTGTAACATCCCCCCCCCCCATCACATCGACAATACTCCCACTAAATTAAATACCTGCACACGTTCACACACATTTAATGACCGCTGCCACTCCCCCC
>LKMJ01006948.1_pt1 | contig 10660 bp, 8 predicted proteins | sample 643391 | NCBI WGS metagenome assembly LKMJ01 (sample SAMN04112250, study PRJNA286221) | soda lake metagenome | biome: soda lake; feature: Kulunda Steppe; material: water; isolation source: sample PL-Br10 brine of Picturesque Lake | place: Russia: Kulunda steppe | collected 2010-07
CCGCCAGGCCCTCGAGGTCGAGTCCCGGCCCCGACACCTCCCACTCCCATTCGCCGCGGGTGGAGAGTCCACCGCCGCCTTCGCCCCGGGTCTTCAGCGTCTGCAGCACGCGGCCGTCGATCCGGCGCAGGCGCAGCGCCATGCGGGCGGCCTCCAGGTCGCCCTGGGGGGTGTCGAAATAGGTATTGCCGAGCCGCTGCGCCACGCTGTCAAGGCCTGCCAGCTGTGGGTGGCGGCGAAGCATCGTCGGGCCATTCGGGCCCAGGGCGAGCTTCAGCTCTATCTCCTGACTCATCGGACTGCCACCTCGGTGTGGTTACGCTTGGATGATCTTTTCATGACGGAGGGGGGCAGGATAACTATACTGTCGCCGCCATTTCCCTAGCCGAGAAAATCCCATGGTTACGCCAAACCCGTTCTCGGCGATGTTCGGTCGCTCGCCATTCCAGCCGCTGCTGACCCATATCGTCAAGGCCAATGAATGTGCCGACCTCCTGCTGCCCTTCTTCGAAGCCACCCTGGCCGAAGATTGGGAAGAGGCAGCCAGGATTCGCGAGTCGATCACACGCCTCGAGCACGAAGCCGATGATCTCAAGACCGAGCTGCGTCTCAACCTGCCCAACACCCTCTTCCTCCCGGTCTCCCGCACCGACCTTCTCGACCTGATCAGCGTCCAGGACAAGATGGCCAACAAGGTGCGCGACATTACCGGCATCATGCTCGGCCGCAAGATGCGGATGCCCGACCCCCTGGCCGACCCCATGCGTGACTATATCCGCACGGCGGTGGCCTGCGTGGCCCAGTCACGGGAAGCCATGGAGGAGCTCGAGTCCCTGCTGGAGTCCGGCTTCGGGCGCAACGTTGCCGATGTGATGCATCGCCTCATTCGCCAGCTGGACATGCTCGAACACCAGGCCGATGGCCAGCAGGTGGACATCCGTCGCCGGCTCTTCGCACTGGAGAGCGAGCTGCCGCCGGTGGACGTGATCTTCCTCTACAAGATCATCGACTGGGTCGGCGAGCTCTCCGATCGGGCCGAGCGCGTGGGCAGCCGACTGCAGATCCTCACGGCACGCTGATTCGCCCTCGATGCGGCTTGGCGATCCCGAGCCCGCGACGCACGCCACTCCCGATAAGCCACATAGGACCCAAGCCCTATGGCGATCATCGCGCAGCACGGTGAAATCTTCATTATCCTTGCCTGTCTCTTCGGCTTCTTCATGGCCTGGGGCGTCGGTGCCAACGACGTGGCCAATGCCATGGGCACCTCGGTCGGCTCCAAGGCCATCACCATCAAGCAGGCGATCATCATCGCCGTGATCTTCGAGTTTCTCGGCGCCTGGCTCGCCGGTGGTGAGGTCACCTCCACCATCCGCGGCGGCATCGTCGATCCGGCGCTGCTTCAGGCCGATCCTCAACTGCTGGTCTATGGCATGCTCTCGGCGCTGCTGGCGGCGGCGATCTGGCTGATGGTCGCCTCGGCCAAGGGCTGGCCGGTCTCCACCACTCACTCCATCGTCGGCGCCATCGTCGGCTTCGGCGCCGTGGGGCTGGGCATGGAGGCCGTCGCCTGGGGGCGGGTGGGCACCATCGCCTCGAGCTGGGTGATCTCGCCGCTGCTGGCCGGCACCATCGCCTTCGTGCTGTTCAAGTCGGTTCAGCACCTGATCTTCGAGGCCCACAACCCCTTCGCCGCGGCCAAGCGCTATGTGCCCATCTATATCTTCCTGGTGGGCTTCATCGTCTCCATGGTCACCCTGACCAAGGGGCTGACCCACGTGGGTCTCGATCTCAGTTTCGGCCAGAGCTTACTGCTCTCCCTGCTGTTCGGGGCAATCATCATGGGCATCGGCATCGTGATGCAGGGGCGTGTGGTCTACGAGCAGAGTGCCGACGACCACTTCGGCTATGGCAACGTGGAGCGGGTATTCGCCGTGCTGATGATCTTCACCGCCTGCGCCATGGCCTTCGCCCACGGCTCCAATGACGTCGCCAACGCCGTTGGCCCGCTGGCTGCGGTGATCAGCGTGGTGCGTAGCGACGGGGTGATCGACAGCGCCGCCCTGGTGCCCTGGTGGGTGCTGGTACTGGGCGGCGGGGGCATCGTCTTCGGCCTGGTCACCTATGGCCACAAGGTGATCGCCACCGTGGGCACCGGCATTACCGAGCTGACCCCGAGCCGCGGCTTTGCCGCTACCCTGGCCGCCGCCAGCACCGTGGTGCTGGCCTCCGGCACCGGCCTGCCGATCTCCACCACGCATACCCTGGTGGGCGCGATTCTCGGCGTGGGGCTGGCCCGCGGCATGGCGGCGCTCAACCTGAGAGTGATCGGTACCATCGTGATGTCCTGGCTGATCACCCTGCCGGCCGGGGCCGGTCTCTCCATCCTCTTCTTCTTCTCCTTCAAGGGAATCTTCGGCTAGGCGTCGGCACCTGCCAGGTATCAGACGCCTCGAGGGTCCGCCCATGCCGCGGGCCCCGTGGTTTCTGGCGGCGGCGCTTCCGGCAATGGTGCCGTGGTTTTCGTTGCTCTGCTATCATCGACGCTCGTCTCCTTCTCCATCCACCTGCTGCCGGAGTGCGGCCTTGGACACACGCTTTCCCTTTGTCGAGTGGTTCCGCAACTCGTCGCCTTATATCAACGCCCACCGCGGGTGTACCTTCGTCATCCTGATCGAGGGGGAGGCCATGGCGCGGGGGCGAGGGGAGCAGCTGATCCAGGACCTGGCGCTGCTGCACACCCTGGGCGTGCGCCTGGTGGTGGTGTTCGGCATTCGCCCGCAGGTGCAACAGGCTCTGGATGAGGCGGGTATCGAGCCTGGTATTCACCAGGGGCGCTGGGTGGCGGACGGGGCGGTGATGACCTGCATCGAGCGCGTCGCCGCCGAACAGCGGCTCTGGCTCGAGGCGCGGCTGTCGCTGGGGCTGCCCAACACCCCCATGCATGGCGTCGAGCTCACCGCGGTCTCGGGTAACCTGGTGATGGCCAAGCCGCTGGGAGTTCGCGATGGAGTCGATTTCGACCGCAGCGGCGAGGTGCGCCGGGTGCGCGCGGTGGCCATCAAGGGGCTGCTGGAGCGCGGCTCCCTGGTGGTGCTGCCGCCGCTGGGCTTTTCCAGCACCGGTGAGGTGTTCGACCTCAACGCCTCCGACGTGGCCCAGCACGCCGCCATGGCGCTGGGCGCCGACAAGCTGATCCTGCTCGGCGAGGCCAGCGGCCTGTTCGACCAGAGCGGCCAGATGCAGCGCCAGCTGACACCGGCCGAAGCCGAGCCGCTGCTCGGGCTGGCAGCGTCGGGCAGCGAGCTGTCGCGTCACCTGGAGGCCGCCTGCCAGGCCGCCCGCCACGGAGTGGCGCGCACCCACCTGCTCTCCTGGCACGACCATGACGCCCTGCTTGGCGAACTGTTCACCCGGGATGGGGTGGGCACCATGATCACCCAGCATCGCTACGAGCAGCTGCGCCCGGCGGAGCTGGCCGACATCGGCGGCCTGCTGGAGCTGCTCGAACCGCTGGAGCACCGCGGCATGCTGGTGGCCCGTTCCCGGGAGCGCCTCGAGCACGAGATCGACGACTATCTGGTGATCGAGCGTGACGGCATGATCATCGGCTGCGCCGCCCTGCACACCTTCGACGCCGCCGACATGGGGGAGTTGGCCTGCGTGGCAGTGCACGGCGACTACCGCGGTGGCAGCCGAGGCGAGCTGCTGCTGGCCGAGGTCGAGCGACGTGCTCGGCGCCTCGGCCTGGCTTCACTGTTTGCCCTCACCACCCATACCACCCACTGGTTCTTCGAGCACGGCTTCCGCCTGGCCGATATCGAGGCGCTGCCGCTGCTCAAGCGGGACGCCTACAATCACGCCCGCAAGTCCAAGATCCTGATCAAGCCGTTGGTTGCCAGGGGGAGCTAAGGCGCCATTCGGCTGACCATGATGTGGCGTCGTGCTCCGGCGTCCTCCTGCCGACCAGCGTCTCCATGCGGAGACATTCTAAATATCTGATTATTATAGGATGTCACTCTATCTGGGAAATAACGTCGCCACCTGGCAACGAAAAGCCGCCATCGCTGGTCCCTCGCGACCCCCTTATCGTCGAGTCCTAGGCCCCACTTCCGCGTCATTGTTTATTAGTTAATTGATTTTAATGATTTATTAGTTTTTTTGGCATGATCCTCGCAGTATCCTTGACGAGCAACGGAGACGATTCATTTCGGCTCGAATCGTCTTCGATCGCCAAGGGAATCGGGAAAACACTGCCCTGTGCGCCCGGCTCCCGAAGCGATCAGCGTCTGCTCCTAGCGATGTGTGACTTTAAGGTTGCGATGAGACGGGTACCGACGTAGTCAGGGACGTGTACCACAAGGGGCAAGGATGCCCAGGCATGGATGCCTCTCCCCCTTCCGGGGGGATCGAATCATGCAGCATCGCCACCGGTTCGGCCGGGGCGGTGGTGCCAGGAACGAAGCATGGCGGTGAATCAGGCGATGATTCGCTACCCGTATCTGGACCCAGCCCCTGGCGGCAAAGGGATCCATATGGCTTCGGGGCCTTCGGGCCCGTGGAAAGGGCGTCGAGTGAACCGGTCAGGCGGTCCTCCGACCCTCTCTCCAGACCCTTCAGTTCCCTGCGTACTTGGGCCGGCCCTGCCGGCCCTTTTTTTTCGCCTCATTGACGTCGAACCGGATGGTCGAAGGAGGTACGTTGCCGCGTGGGCCGGCTGAACTCTGGTATCCTACAGGTGAAGAAGATGGCGGTATTTCCTGCTTTTCTGCCACGCATCATCCTGCAAAGAATGCTGGACATGGCCACCCGTGTGACTCGCCCCTGGCGACCCCGTTCGCTGTTTCAACTCGTCCTTCTCGCCTTCCTGGTGGTGATGCTGCCCCTTGGCGTGCTGATGTTCCAGGCCGGCCAGGTGCTCTCCGAGCTGTCGCGTCTGGCCGATGTCAGCGCTCGCCAGGCGGTGGAGGAGACACGCCGAGCCCGCACCCTCGGGGCCCTGGCGCTGGAAATGGAGCGCAGCGCCCGGCAGTACGCCGTGGTGGAACAGGAGAGCCTGCTCGAGATATTCGCCGAGCGCCTCGAGGAGTATCGGGAAGTGCTCGCGCAGCAGCGGGAGCTTCTCGACGAGGAGCGCGACATGGCGGTGCTGGAGCGCCAGCTCGCGACGCTGGAGCGGCTTCCCGACCTGCCCATCGAGGAGTTCCGGGAGCAGCTGACGGTGTTTCCCGCCTTTGCCGAGCGCACCGACGCGATAAGGCGCGATACCAATCGCCACATAGATAGCCGTATCGAGGTCATTCGTGAACGCGCCGAGACGGTGCAGGTGCGGCTGTGGTTGCAGACGGCGGCGCTGGTCTCGGCGAGCCTGGTGTTGATGCTGCTCTTCTCCTGGCTGATCATCCGCCCGGTGCGCCAGCTGGAGCGTCGTATCCTTGGCATCGGCAGCGGCGCCCCCCGCGATGCGGTGCGGCCCGTACAGGGGCCGGCCGAGCTGGTTCAGCTCGACGAGCGCCTCGACTGGCTCGCCTCGCGGCTGGACGAGCTCGAGGCCGAGAAACAGAAGTTCCTGCGCCACATGTCCCACGAACTCAAGACCCCACTGGCCAGTGTGCGCGAGGGGTCGGCGCTGCTCTCCGACGGCGTGGCCGGCGAGCTCACCCCCCGCCAGCTCGAGGTCCTCGAATTGATCGACGCCAGCGGTGCTGAACTGCAGCGGCTGATCGAACAGCTGCTCGACTACAACCTGCTGCAGCAAAGCCGCCAGGTCACGCCGGAGCGACTGGATGTCGCCGTCGTGGCCCGGGAGGTGCTGGCCAAGCACCGCCTGGCGCTGGCCACCAAGGGCATGACGGTTGGCTGCTTCGATGGCCCACTGGAGTGGTCGCTTGACCACACTGCCACCGAGCGGATTCTCGACAACCTGGTGTCCAACGCCATCGCCTACGGCGCAGATGGCGGCGAGCTGGAGATTCGCGCCCGGCAACGCCGGAACCGACTGGAACTGGAAGTGGCCAATAGCGGTGAGCCCATCGCCGAGGCGGACCGCCCTCGGCTGTTCGAGGCGTTCTACCAGGGCCGCGTCCGGCGCAAGGGACCGCTGAAGGGCTCCGGCATCGGCCTCTCGGTGGCTGCCGACTGTGCCCGGCTTCAGCAGGGCCGGCTGGAACTGGTGGCCGATGCTCGGCTCGCGGTCTGCTTTCGACTGACGCTGCCGCCGCTGACGCCTGCTGTCGAGCTTTCCCATCCCCGGATGACTGCCCTGGAGGAGGGCCACCATGCGAGGCATTGACGCCATCCGACTACGCCCCCTGCTGGCCTGCGCGACGGTTCTCCTGCTCGCCGGCTGTCAGCTGTTGCCCGAGTCGCCCTTCGCCGTGCCCGCCGGGCGCACGACGAGCGAACTGGCCGTGGCCGGAGAGTGCCAGGCCGAGGTTCCCGATTTCGCTGACGAACCGTGCCTGCTGCCCGACTGGGCAGCCTTCGGCCTGGCCTCTCAGCGCGGCGATCGCGCCTGGCGCGACGCAATGCTGGCGAGGCTGCAAGGCCGTGCCAGCGAACGTCGACTGGCGCGGGCGGTGGTCCTGGCCTGGGGCAGTGAGGGCCAGTGGGACCAGGCTTCGGAGCTCTACAAGGCCGACCTCGCCGCGGCGCCTGCTGAGCTGCAGCCGCTGCTGCGCTACTGGCTGAACGAGCTGGAGGGGCGCCGCGCCATGGCCAGCCGACTGGAGGGTGTCCGCGGGGAACTGGCCGACTCCGAGCGGCGTCGCGCGGCGCTGGAAGAGGAGAACGCCGACCTGGCCGAGAAGCTCGAGGCGCTTACCGCCATCGAGCAGAGCATCAACCTGCGACATCAGAACGACTGACAGGAGAACGCCGTGAAGCACGCCACCTCCCTGCACCTGCAGGCCCACGCCCAAGGCACCCGAATGTCGGGCAGCGCGGTGACGGGCCCGCGCGGTGCGGCCGGCCCGCATATCCTGCTGGTGGATGACGACGTCAGCCTGCTCAAGCTGCTGGGCATGCGCCTGGAGAGCCGCGGCTTTCGGGTCACCACCGCCGAGAGCGGCCGCGAGGCGCTCAAGGCCCTTGAACTGGATCGCCCGGAACTGGTGCTGACCGACCTGCGCATGGACGAGATGGATGGCCTGGCGCTGTTTCAGGAGGTGCAGCGCCGGGCGCCGGGGCTGCCGGTGATTCTGCTCACCGCCCATGGCTCGATCCCCGACGCGGTCAGCGCCACTCGGCAGGGCGTGTTCAGCTTTCTCACCAAGCCGGTGGACCGCGACGAGCTGTTTGCCGCCATCGATGAGGCCCTGGCTCAGGCGCCCGGGTCCGCCCTGGAGGGCGATGATGCCTGGCGCGCCGAGATCATCACCCGCAGTCCGCTGATGGAGCGGATTCTCGAACAGGCGCGCATGGTGGCCAGCTCCGATGTCAGCGTGCTGCTCACCGGTGCTTCCGGCTCCGGCAAGGAACTGCTGGCCAACGCCATTCACCGGGTGAGCCGCCGGGCCGACAAGCCCTTCGTGGCGATCAACTGTGGCGCCCTGCCGGAGCAGCTGCTGGAGAGCGAGCTGTTCGGCCATGCCAAGGGAGCCTTTACCGGCGCGGTGAGAGAGCATCAGGGCCTGTTCCAGGCCGCCGACGGTGGCACCCTGTTCCTCGACGAGATCGGCGACATGCCGCTGCCGCTGCAGGTGAAGCTGTTGCGCGCCCTGCAGGAGCGCCACATCCGCCCGCTGGGCTCCACCCAGTCGACCCCCATCGATGTGCGGATCATCTCGGCCACCCATCGCGACCTGGACCGTGCCATGCGCGAGGGGGAGTTCCGCGAGGACCTCTACTACCGCCTGAACGTGGTCAACCTGCGTCTGCCGGCGCTCAAGGAACGCGCCGAGGATGTGCCGCTGCTGGCCAAGCACCTGGTGGCCAAGGCGGCCGAGCGTCACAAGCCCTTCGTGAAGGGCTTCTCGCCGGAGGCGCTCAACCTGCTGGCCGCCAGCGCCTGGCCCGGCAACGTGCGTCAGCTGGTCAACGTGGTGGAACAGTGCGTGGCGTTGACCAGCACGGCGATGATTCCCGAGGCGCTGGTGTCCCAGGCCCTGATCGCCGAGGACAGCGCCCTGCCCACCTTCAATGACGCCCGCGCCGCCTTCGAGCGCAGCTATCTGATCAAGGTGCTGAAGATTACCGGGGGCAACGTCACCCAGGCGGCGCGCATCGCCGGACGTAACCGCACCGACTTCTACAAGCTGCTGGGGCGCCATGATCTCGAGCCCGGCGCCTTCAAGCCCGATCGGTGATACTCCTGACCCACAACGAGCTCCCCCGCCATCGGGCGGGGGGCTCGTTGTTTCCGCTCGGCGAGATGCGGCTTACTTGGGCAGCTTCGCCTTGCGCAGATAGGGGAATACCTTCTCGATATCCCCGAACTTGGCCCTGGCGTCCTCGTCGGACAACGACAGCGGGACGATCACATCCTGGCCCACGGTCCAGTCGGCGGGCATGGCGACGCCGGCAGTAGTGGCCATCTGCAGGGCGTCCAGGGCGCGCACCACCTCGGCGAAGTTACGCCCAACGTTCATCGGGTAGATCATGGCGAGCTTGAGCTTCTTGTCCGGGCCGATGATGAACACGGCGCGCACGGTGGCGCTGTCATCCGGGGTACGGCCGTCCGGCAGATAGGCGTCGGCAGGCAGCATGTCGAAGAGCTTGGCGACCTTCAGGTCCTCGTCGGCGATGATCGGAAAACCGACCTCGCAGCCGGCGTAGCTGGCGATGTCGTTGATCCACTGCTTGTGCTCTTCCACGCCGTCCACAGAGATGCCGATGACCTTGGTGCCGCGGGTCTTCCACTCATCGTTCAGGCGAGCGACGGCGCCGAATTCGGTGGTGCAGACCGGCGTGAAATCCTTGGGGTGGGAGAACAGGATGGCCCAGCTGTCGCCGATCCACTCGTGGAAGCGAATAGGGCCCTGGCTGGTGTCGGCTTCGAAATCCGGTACGACATCGTTGATACGCAGTGACATGTTGTGACTCCTGGGTGGCGGGTACATGCCCCGCAGGCCGTGGCGAAGCGCCAGGGCGCGGGGACACGTCGAGTGCTTCGATGTAAGTCCAAGCCTATCGACCTCAGTCGATGCTTCGATACCATCATGACTATTGTTTTGTGGAATATCCATATTCCAAAAGCTATTGGCTCGATGGGGTTCCAACCTGCGGTTTGGTGTCACAGGCGTCGGCGCGAATCACCCTGAGGTCGAGACGCCCCTCGCCCAGGCGGGCGCTGAGCGCCTGGCCGGGCGCGGCATCCGCCGCCCGACGCACCACCTGCCCCGTGTCGTCCTCCAGGATGGCGTAGCCGCGACCCAGAACCGCCAGGGGGCTTACCGCCTGCAGCTCTCGCGCCAACGCCGCCAGCTGCTGGTGGTGGGCCGTCAGCTGCCGGGGCATGGCGGCGTGCAGCCGTGTCCTGGCCCTGGCGAGACTCTCGCCGGCCTCGGCAAGTCGCCGCGCCGGTGCATGGGCGGCCAGGCGGCCAGCCAGCTGGCGCCGGTGGCGACGTTCGGTTTCCAGCCGCGCGGCCAGGGTGCGCTCCAGCCGCCCCCGGAGCAGGACCAGGGCCTCGCGGCGGCGAACCAGCACCTCGCCGGGGTGGCGCAGCCGAGCGCGCAGGTGGTCGAGTCGCTGGGCCTCACGCTCGAGGCGCGTCTCGGCGGCTCGACTCAGGCGCATTTCCAGCGCCGTCAGACGACGCGCCAGCTCGCGCCGGTCTGGGACCAGCTGCTCGGCAGCGGCCGAGGGGGTCGGTGCACGGGCGTCGGCGGCGAAGTCGGCAAGGGTCACGTCCACCTCGTGGCCCACCGCCGACATCACCGGCAGGCGAGAATGAAAGATCGCCCGGGCCAGGTGCTCGTCGTTGAAGGCCCACAGGTCCTCCAGGCTGCCGCCGCCGCGAGTGATCAGTATGGCGTCGCGGCTCGGGTCCAGCGCCGTCTGACGATTGAGCAGCCCCAGCGCCGCGATCAGCGCCGGCGCCGCCTCGCGGCCCTGCACCGGCACCGGGATCAGGGTGATCTGGGCCAGCGGCCAGCGCGCCGCCAGCACCGCCAGCACGTCGCGGATCGCCGCGCCGGTGGGCGAGGTGAGCACCAGCAGGTGTCGAGGCGGGCAGGGCAGGGGCCTGGCGTTGGCGAATACCCCCTCCGCGGCGAGCGCCGCCTTGAGCCGCTCGAAGGCGGCCAGCAGTTCGCCAACCCCGGCCGCCTGAACGGCCTCGGCGATCAACTGGTAGTCGCCGCGGGGTTCGAAGATCGACAGCCGCCCACGTACCCGCACCCGGTCACCGTCACGCAGGGGGGCGGCCACGAAGCGAGCGCGGATGCGAAACAGCGCGCAGCGCAGCTGGGCGCGATCGTCCTTGAGGGTGAAGTAGAGGTGGCCGGAACTCGGCCGCGACACCCCGGAGAGTTCGCCCTCCACCCACAGCTCGCCGAAGTCCCGCTCCAGGGTCTGTCGGGCCCGGTGGTTCACTTCGCTGACGGAGAGGGCATCGGGGGCGGTGGGCATGGGCTCGGCTCCTGGGGCTGACGGCCCCCAGCCTACCACGCCGGCCGTCGGCGCAGCGTCCGGCATTCGCCGCCGCCGGGCGCATGGC
>LKMJ01006950.1_pt1 | contig 10660 bp, 9 predicted proteins | sample 643391 | NCBI WGS metagenome assembly LKMJ01 (sample SAMN04112250, study PRJNA286221) | soda lake metagenome | biome: soda lake; feature: Kulunda Steppe; material: water; isolation source: sample PL-Br10 brine of Picturesque Lake | place: Russia: Kulunda steppe | collected 2010-07
ACCGCCGCCACTGCTGGAGCGATTGACCGAGGACGCTCAGAAGATCCACCAGCAACGACCGATCTTGCAAGAGACACTCGCCACCGCTACGCAACCGAGGTGTGAGTCTTAGCTAAAGACGAATGGGGGGCCAACTCCTCCACGTTTACACCACGGAGGGTGAACTCCGGAAACTCCCGAGTGGCCTGCCCCACATCGAGCGGATCGACTCCATCGTCGACCGGCTCGCAGCTCGACAGATCGATTCTCCGATCCACCATGACCTTCGGGGACGTGCAACCCGCCTCGACCTCGCATATCGGTACAACCGGTTCCTGTCGCTGACGAACAACCGTATCGAGATCGAACCGTACCAGGTCCAAGCCGCCTACGAGATCCTCAACTCCTACGACCACCGCTACCTCATCGGTGACGAAGTCGGACTCGGGAAGACAATCGAGGCCGGTATCGTTATCGAAGAACTCATCGCCCGCGGTCGTGCCCAACGCGTCCTGATCGTTGCGCCAGCGCCGCTTACCGTACAGTGGCAACAGGAGATGCGCGAGAAGTTCGACCGGAACTTCGTCATTTACGACCGCGAGACTGTTCGTACCCACCGGAAATCCCACCCGAACCAGAACGTCTGGCTACAGGAAGACCTCATCATCACGTCCGTCGACTTTGCGAAGCAGGACGATGTTCTCGAAGCACTCCGCAACCTCGATGTCCCTTGGGATATCGCGGTATTCGACGAGGCCCACCACCTTACCGCCCGCCGGTCGAGCGACGACTCCATCGAGCGCACCCAACGCTATACGGTCGGGGAAGCGGTGGCTGGTAATTCCGACGCACTCCTACTCCTCACCGGGACGCCGCACAAGGGGAAATCCGACCAGTTCTACTTCCTGGTGAGCCTGCTCGATCCGTATCGCTTCGGTCACGAGTCGCAGATCCACCCGGACGGGCTCGACGACCTGATGATCCGCCGGCTGAAGGAGGATATGTACGAGACTGACGGGACGCGTATGTTCCCCGAAAAGAACATCGAAGCGTTGGGTGTCAATATGTCGCGGGCCGAGCGGAAGCTGTACGACGACGTCACCGAGTACATCCGCGAGTACTACAACCTCGCTCAGCAGGAGGAAAACAAGGCGGCGGGGTTTACGATGGTCATCTACCAGAAGCGCCTCGTGTCCAGTATCTACGCTATCCAAAAGTCCCTGGAAAACCGGATGCGTGCTATCCAGAACGACGCGGTCGCGGAGGATTTGCCCGACGACGTTCAGGAACTCATCCCACGGTACAGCACCGAACCGGAGATGATGACCGACGCCGAACGCGAGCGCGTCGAGGAGGCGCTGGAGACGGTCACAGTCACGCTGAATCAGTCACAGATACAGGAAGAACTCGACCGCGTCAAACAGCTCTGGCGGCAAGCTAAGGATATTGAGACCGATTCGAAGGCTCGGATGCTCAAGCAGTTTGTCGACCAGATTCTAACCGAGGACCCCGACGAGAAAATTCTCATCTTCACCGAATACACTGACACCCTTGAGTACCTCCGCGATCAGGTTTTCGCTGAATACGATATCGCGCAGGTTTACGGTGACTTGGATCAGGAGCGCCGTCGACAAGAGATGGCTGACTTCGAGAACGAGAAAAGTATAATGATTGCGACAGATGCGGCCCAGGAGGGGCTGAATCTCCAGTTTGCGCATATCCTGTGTAATTTCGATTTGCCGTGGTCACCGACCAGAATCGATCAACGAATGGGACGGCTACACCGATACGGGCAGGAACGGACAGTCGAGATTCGGAACCTCTTCTTCAAGAATACACGTGAAAGCGAGATCCTGAACCTGCTAGTCGAGAAGACGGATCAGATCGAATCCGACCTCGGGATGCGATCCGATGTGCTTGGTCGGGTTCTGGAAGACGTCGACCTCGGCGATACGATTATGGCCGCAATCGCTGAAGATCGTCCTACGGACGAGGTTGTCGCTGATATCGACGAAACCATCGAGGAACGAAAGAACGCACTGGAAACGGTTGAGAATGAGTTCCTCATCCGGGATCGCTTCGATCTCTCCGATGAGGATGACGAGATCCTCGACGTGATTGAACGGAGTCAACACGGCGACGTCAGCGAAGACGATATCGAAGTTCTGGTCCGTGAATTCTTCGACGAATTCGGCGGCGATATCCGCGGCGTGCGTCCCGGGCCCGCCCGTGCCGGCGGAGACGTGTTCCAACTCGACGTTCCAGATGTTCTCTCCGGGGACCAAGTCGCGGGACGATACGAGCAAGCGACATTTACACGCCAAGTGGCGATGGAGGAAGACCAAGTCGAATTCATTGCCCTGGACCATCCGCTCGTACAGTCACTCATCGAGTTCTGCTTGGACTCGAACCGTATCGGCGGACAGGTCGCTGTGAAAGTAGCCGCTGATGGAAAGTCCACACCTGGTATCCTGTTCACGTACCGGTTGGGATACGTTTCTGGGGCCGGCGAAGCGGTAACGGAAAAGCTGGTTCCGCTCTATGTCACGTCCGAAGGTGAAGTGGGGACGAAGAAGCCGGAGTTTGTGGACACGCTCCCACCGGCGGAAGTCGGCCCTACGCCGGTTCTTGAAAAGTTAGCGTCGACGGCAGAGGATCTGCACAGCATTGCGGAGATGGAAGCGTGGGAGCAGGTTGAATCGTTCGCTGAGGAAGCACGTGAGGAGCGAGAACGAGAAGTTGAAATCAAGCGCGAACACGCTGAACAGCACTTCGAGGAAGAAATTAGCGAGTGGGAAGAGCGTCTGGAAACTTATCGACAACAGGACGAGCAAGGAAAGGATATGTCAGCACCAATCGGGAACGCGAAACGTGAGCTTGAGTCGCTTCGACGCGAGCGTGATGAAGAATTAGCCCGATTGGACGAGGAGAAACACGTTACCCCTGAAGAGCCAAAGTTGGTCACTGCATCATTGGTCGTCGACAGCCACCCGGGTGAGCGATGACTGTCGAGATTGCGAACGTCGTCGGCTCCGGTGATCTTGGGGTGGAACTGGACGTGGAAGCCGTGGAAGCCGACTTGTCGACGCCATACTCGGAATACGATCCGTCGAACTACCACGGTCTCTACGTACGCCTCGAAGAAGACGGACCGCTCATCACAATATATCGGAGCGGGAAGTACATCATCAGCGGGTGCTCCAGTAAGGAATTGTTACACGAGACGAATGAAGCGTTTCAGAGGATGCTCGCGGACTTAGACGTTATCGAAGAAAACACGCAGACCGGGTTCACTATCCAGAATGTCGTTTGTACGGCGATGCTTGATGAACCGGTCTCTCTTAACGCCCTTGCAATCGGATTAGGATTGGAAGTGACAGAGTATGAGCCCGAGCAGTTCCCCGGTTTGGTTTACCGACCCGAAGAAATCGGTGCCGTGTTGCTGGTATTCGCTAACGGAAAGATGGTTATCACGGGTGCTAAGAGCATTGATACGGCAGAATCAGCGTACGAGCACCTTCAATCGAAAGTCCAGACCTTGATTTAGTCGCAACGTATCATAGAAGTCATCATGTGGGTAGAAGCGCACAGCTATGGGTCTGAGGCAGGTCGGAGATCTCTCCATCGAAGGTGCTCGATTGTACCCTTATCAGTCTCAACGCTAAATAGATGAGAGTCACGTGGATCTCCCGTTTCTCGGTCAGCATCATCCTCGAATATTTCGATGATTGTACCCCGTTCCCGATGGACTCGCTTATGATCGGGATCGTTCTCAGACGGGATATCGATCCGGACCCGATCTCCGACCTCAAATCGTCTCATAAGTTTGTTTTTCCACTCCTCTATCCTGTCCGTTATGGCTGGGTTCGAAAGTAAACAGGGGTCCGTAACTCATTCTATGACATACTGTTAGTCTTATTCCCGACTGCGGTTCTCAATTGAACGTGCTAATAATGTGGTCTCGAAGCATCGCATCACGTCGTTCGATAAACTCGGGGAAATTCTCCAGTTCGTATAGTCGGTCGTTAGTCGGGATGTGGTGGCGGTCGTAGTATTGATCACTCCGCGTTGAAATCCACTCGTCAAATGCTTGGTCGCCCTTCGACTGGTTTTCTTCGATTAGCTGGAGGTTCGCAACGTGATCTCGCAAGGAAGCGTACCGTTCTGCCTTGCTCGGATCGAACCCGTAATTCTCGATGAGGTTATCTTTTTCAAGAAGGCTTCTCGGGAAGATGTGATCCACTTCGTGTGAATCGTCGAGAGCAGGGTCTGGGTAGTACAGCACGGAAAGGAGCAGGTAGATTTTCGTACTATTGTAGTCCGTTTCCTCGAATAGATCTTCGATGATTTCCCGGTTGAATCCAACTGCCTTCCCGCGTGTCCGGATTTCACGCTGAATTCGCTCTAATGGGAACTCACTATCATCTGCCTCTGTGATGGCATCACGCGCGTCTTCAATAATTTGGTCTGGTCGGGAGTTGAAATTGCTGTTGAGGAGTGCAGAACATAGCCATTCGAGGATACGTGGTCGAACCTGCATTCCGAGCTGGGAATCTGTCGTCAGGGAGGGGTTCCCGTTATGATAGAAGTAGAAGACCAGTGGGATGAGCGCATTACGGCTCGTTAGACTCCTGCCTGTAATTCCAAAGTTGCTAATTAATTCGATAGTGGACTCAATCGCGTCCTGAACTCCTCCGTCAGCCCAGATCTCCTTCATCAAGGCCAGATTCTCGTGTGTGAAGGTTCGAATTTGGTACTCAGCAGAAAGGTTTGTGACGACAAGGAGTGATTTCAGAACGAAGTCGCTACCGAAATCGTATCCCTCATCTACATACGTTTGGTTGAGGTTTCCGACGAATTTGTTGATTTCCTCCTTCGCATCAATTGGATCTTCTTCGTCTGAAGCCCAGTATGAGGTGGCAATCGAGAGAAGAATTTCGGACTTACTGAGCTGTGTACCTCCTTCGTTCGCCCGGACGAAGATGTCTAAAATCCGCTCGTTATCCTGGTTCCCTTCTTCGTAGTAGTTCACGATATCTCGGGCGTGAACGGCATTGTAGAGGGTTGTGAGGTTCTTGAGGATGTAGTGTTCCTCCGCATCGGAAATGTTCTCCAGTTCGTCACCAATTTCATTCGCCCGCGTCATCGCTTTCTCCAGTGTATCGACTTCCAGAATGTCACCGACTCGGAACCAGTACGCATCGCTGGACTGTGTCGGGTCGGGCTCTTTGAATTTGAAATCGTATCGGAGCTTCAGGTGGTCTTCGGTCTGATCACCGGGGTTTGAGAGAAGGTTGAGATAGAGCTGTTTCCGTGTCCAAGAGTCCGGGTTTTTCCGCTGACGGTATTTTTGCTTCTCGACGTATGTCCCTTGGAGTCCGATGTAGAATGAAGAGAGGCGTTGTTGTCCGTCGACGACGAGTGAAATTGAGTCTGGGAGCTGTTCGTATTCAGGAACCTTTGGATTCCGGTGGTGGACGTTGTCGAACTCGTCCGGGTAGATGCTATCTTCAATGTGGTTTCGGACGAAGTAGTACTTGATCTGGTTGTTAGCGAAGTCTCCGTTGAGGTTCCAGAAAATGAATGAACCGATTGGGTACTCGCGGAGGACGGAATCGAATAGCTGAACGATCTGTTCCGTGTCCCAGACGAACTCTCGCTGGATCGCCGGTAGAAAGATAGACTCATTTATTTCTGGCAGAACCTGCTTGATTGTCCGTGACTGGTAACCCATAGGACACGGTTACTTCACCTCGCGCATTAGTCGTTTATATTGATTGGAGAAATCAGAAGGTCACTACCAACAGGAATGCCCGTTATACAGGCACCCTGAGTAGAAATCCAAGCCACTACTTAGGTACCCATACTAACGATACATGCGCGGGACGCCACGGAAAGTGGCCACGTGCTGGAACACGTGACCGCGCTGCCCCGGATCAAGGAGACAGCATGAACCAGAACGAGTTCCTCCGAGAAGTATCCCTCGGACCGACCCCAGCAGATGTCCCGTTATCAGATTTCCCAGTTGTCCAACTGACAGACCAGCAACTCCAAGAGGCGAAGAGCGTTGCATGTCGGCGGAGCGAATCTTATGAGTCTATTGATGGAGGGAGAGTCCATGGAGAGCAATCCTGCCAAGACGCCCACCTAACAGGAGTAGTCGGGGAATTGGCAGTCGCACAACTCTACGATGGTAGAATTGATCGAGAGGTGTATGCCCGAGGTGACGACGGGCATGATCTCGACTTCGGTCGTACAACTATTGATGTCAAAACGACACAGACAACCGCGATTTCACGTCCAGATCTGATTATTCCGGTTGACCCGGAGCCGACTGCGGATTATTACTTCCTCACACACTGGATTGACGACCATCAGGTTCGAGTTCTGGGTTATTCCTCCCGAGAAACCGTTCTCGCCTGTGAACAACTCCGATTCCCGGGATCGACTCTTAACTACGTTGTTCAACACGCAGAATTACAGATCCCATCCGAACACAACCCTCCGCAAAGCGTTGAAGACATACTCTTTTTTGAGGGAGAGGTAGCATGACCGGAAGTATAGAATTGGTACTTGTTGCGTTAGCAATCGCTGTAGCCACATTTGGGGGGTTGTCTTGGTGGTTCTGGAGGCCTCGAAGTAAGGCACTCTCAACCACGCCAGAACAACCAACTGAACCGCCTGCACCGGACGTTGTGGATGAACGCCGCATCAAGCGACCTGAAGGTGCGACTTCTGGACCACCAACGCCGACGCCTCCAGGACAGTTCGCGGTCAGTGACGAGTATGCTGACTCTCTATCTCCCAGCGAAGATCAAAACTCGGCTTCTGCCGATTTTGGTGATTTAGAGTACGACTGGGGGATTGATACTCAGGTCTCGATGGATGATGTCGGTGGACTAAGCGAACTCAAGAACGAGTTGAAAACGGATGTGATTAAGCCGTTGACTACTGGCAAGAAAAAGGCAGAAGCGTTGGATATCCCACTGCCAAATATCGTGTTCCACGGGCCTCCTGGAACAGGGAAAACCTACATGGCGAAGGCACTCGCAACAGAGTTAGAGCTCCCGTTCGCTAAGTTGAGCGGCAGCGATGTTCAGTCAAAGTGGATTAACGAGAGTGCCACGAAAATCAGTACATTGTTCGACGAGGCAAAAGCTGTCGCTGCCAAGGAGGGCGGTGCGATAGTGTTCCTTGATGAGTTAGATGCTGTACTGAAGCAGAGAAGCGGAGCTGGACAGAGCCATGAGGAAGATAACAAGGTTGTCGCAGAATTCCTCAACCACCTCCAGGAAACCTCTGAACACGACATCTTGTTCATCGGGGCAACGAACCGGTTGGATGCGCTGGATGATGCTGGCATCAGGGCAGGGCGAATCGATAAGAAGATCCACGTCGGTAAACCGGATCAGGACGCACGGAAGGCAATACTCCGTTCCCAGCTAAAAGTTCGTCAGAACCAACTCACTAACGAAGAGATTAAGAAAATATCATCTCGGACGGACGGACTGGTTGCTTCAGATCTTGAGTCGATAGTTGTCGAAGCGGCTCGACATTGTGCGTTTGCTCGGGACGACAATGAGATTGTGTGGGAAGATATTGCCAAGGCACTTGAACAGAATGAATACTAGACAACGTCTGCCCAGCATACGAAATGAATGGCTTAGACACCCGGATGGAGGTCTTCGAGCCCGACCCCACGGGGTCTGGCGTGGATGTATGCGACCAACCCGATGTATGCACCTTTCGAGGTGGGATGCTGCTACTAGGTGCATAGATTGGTCTCAAGAAACTCCTGAATCAAACCAGACGAAACAATGACGACTGAGGTGTTTATCAACTAGGGTCGTTCCTTCACCTCAGATCGACGCAAAAGCAGCCCCTGTGCATACATTAGTACTTAACCAACGATGACAACTGATCGAACCTCACTCAAACTCACAGATGAGCGGAAGAGACTATTTGACCAAGCAAGCGACATAGTGGCTGGCGATCCTCACGATGAGCCCCCACGTTCCGACGTAATTGATGCGGCACTCACCCATCTCATCGAAAGCCAAGCGAATCTTGAACAGGTGAGGAACAAATATCCGCCTCAGCAGATCAAAGAGAGCTGTAACACGTCGGTACTTGCATTACAGTATCGAACGGGAATCGAATCGAAATGGCGATGAGTTTTCGTCGGATTTGTGGCAGGCCTGGAGTTTGATTTTCTAACAACCATTAATCGTTACCCGCTACAGGCCGTCTATCGGTTGTGTCTTGCTGATTCGAGTAAGCCAGCGCAAACATAAGACTCCCTAGTACTGTTCTGCGTCCTAAATATGGCTCGTAATAACGAGTAAGTATTTCGTTAGAGATAACTGGATGATTTTGGTCGAATTTCAACGTATTCTCCCCGAGTACAGTACCTTTCCCTATGTCGCACCTTCTCCTTCGAGTTGATCCGCTTGATAATTTGGCCAGTAGTTGAGTACGAAGTCAACGATGTGATTCTCCCGAGCCTTAATTTGTTCAACACCCCACGTGTCTGGGTCCCAGTTTTCATCGCCCCACTCTGGATTTTTGTCAGGATCTGCTAGATCGTTCAGCATAAAAATTCTAGACTCTGCGTACCATTCTCGTTTTTTTCCGAATGGGTGGTTTGATTGGGCCGAATTTTCCGCGCCAATCATAAGTGCTAGATTTCCTAATCGGTGCTTGTGTGCCGCATGCTCCTCTTTCTCTTCGTCAGTCAAATCAAGTTTTGTCGAATTCCGTGGCCAGATATGCTCAATTGAAATGTCTTGATTATTCAGCTTCTGGGTGACAACCTCCTTGAAATCAAGATGTAGATGTTCGTTTCTTCGTGTTAGACTCACGTCATAAAAGTACAAAATATATCGTAGTCGTAGGGCGCTATGATTTTTGTAGACATCCTCATTACTGAGCTCTGCTTTTATTTTATCATTGGGGCAGTCCCAATCGATATACTGCTCAATTTTTTCAGTGACGTCAGTAACCGTTTTTGTGCCGTTATGAACCTCTCGACCTCGGTTATAGAATCTCTTCTTGCGCTTGGTTGTTCGGTAGTCTCGAAGGATATATGCACGCAGGATGTATGTTTCAATGCGTTCCAGTAACCGTATCAGTTCTTCCGTATCGACGACGCCACTCTTGTGTTCTTTCCAAGCTGCAAGCAACAGTGGGTAAAAGTTTGCCTCATAACTGAGAGCGAAGAAATGGTCTAGTTTCGCAGCTAGCTCGTCGTTAGTGACGTCTCGCTCCTTCATTTCTTTAATATTCTCATACGATTCCCGAAGATCCTGAACGTAGTTGATGATTTCTGTCGCCTTCTCTCCGTTATCGTCAATGTCTCGAAACCGCTCTTTGAGTTCCGATAAGTGCCGCTGGTACGGCGGATTTTGAACATTAATATTCTCGTCGTCCCAAATGATAAAATGATAACGCTGGATTCGATCCAAGCTTGGCAACGACCCATGCTTTGATGCCCGCTTTCGGTAGCGATACATTTGCTTGAATTCCAGACGTATATCTTCTAAATAGTCCTCCAGTTCTGGGGCATCGTCCTCATAACAAAGATGGAGCTGGTACATGAGGAAACTCTTTGTCCTCTCCAAATCAGTCAGCTGTTTGCCACGGTCGTTTGTCGCTTCGAATATTCGAACTGCTTCGGACGGTGACTCAACATTATATGCCATGAACTCCAGTTGCTTGATAGTTTCAAATAGTTCGTACAGATAATCAATGAATGATGACTCATCTAGTTGGTTTTGTCTTTCTGAAAATCTTTCACCGAAATAACCTTTTGCTTTGTTTAATTTCTCTTGCGAGTCTGTCTCAGGGGTCATATTCGTTTTGTCTACCCCCTTTCGTCCGCCAAGAATCTCCTTTTCAAAGAATTGAGCATCATCACCTTTGAGTGAGAATTTAAAACCCCGATTTTCGATATATTGCAATCGGAGGTAATCACTGTACTCTTCATCGTCTTCTTTTATATGGGTCACAAGCTCGTTCAACAGAATTTGAAGAGTCGTCAACCGTTGCTGTCCATCAATAATGTCATAGGTCGTGTGTCCTCTTGGACCGCTCTCGTCTTCCTCATTCGCTTTGCGAAGAATAACTGTACCCATAAAATGAGGTTTGTCGGTCCCACGTACAGTTTCGAGATCTCGCCACAAATCATCGAGTTGGGATTTACCCCAAGAGTAATCCCGCTGATATCGCGGAATTTGGAACTTTCGGTCGCCAGGAACCAGCTCTCCAAACAATTTCGGTCCAGAATCCATCGATATCTACCACATTTGACTGTAATGAACGTAAATTTAGTGCTCTATCAGACCGCAGAACATCCGCCCTCAAAAATTGTAGTTGACGTTGCATGCGGCACTGGATCGATGACGACTCGACCAAACCAGCCATCGACTCTTCCAAAACCACCAGACAACGCCACGTGCAACATGATCCATGTTGGACTCTCCCCGACTAAACGGAGTATCGAGTGCCCGAACCCCTAGCTATAAGGCGATTTTTCTCGACCTTTAGGGAACACGGGCCATAATGGGCCGGCGCAGATTCGAACTGCGGTTACGGCCACCCGAAGGCCGAAGGATACCAGGCTACCCCACCGGCCCGCAAAAGTAGTGAGGCCGGCGCGTCTTTTAACGCTTCCGAACACGAC
>LKMJ01006951.1_pt1 | contig 10658 bp, 14 predicted proteins | sample 643391 | NCBI WGS metagenome assembly LKMJ01 (sample SAMN04112250, study PRJNA286221) | soda lake metagenome | biome: soda lake; feature: Kulunda Steppe; material: water; isolation source: sample PL-Br10 brine of Picturesque Lake | place: Russia: Kulunda steppe | collected 2010-07
TATGGGTACTATAAATGGTGAAGAAATAGTTGGTGGACTTGTTGGTTACAACTATGATAGTAAAATAATTGAGTCATATTCTGATGGAGATGTAAATGGAGAATTTCGTGTAGGTGGACTTGTTGGGCGGAATTCAGGAAGTAGTAATACAACAGAATCTTATGCTACAGGAGATGTTACAGGTGAAGATACTGTAGGTGGTCTTATTGGTACACATAGTGCTAATAAAATTAATAATACATATGCTACAGGAGATGTAACTGGTGAAGGTGATAGAGGGGTAGGTGGTCTTATTGGAAATATGCCTGAAAGTAACACAGGAGATAATATATTAAGTAATTCATATTCAACAGGATTGATAGATGGTGAAGAAAGTATAGGTGGTTTAGTCGGAAGTAGGAATACAAATACAGAATTAATAGATTCATATTGGGATAAAGATTCAAGTAATATTGAAAATTCTGATGGAGGTAAAGGGTTAAATACAGAAGATATGCAAGGTGATGATTATAACAGTGAATTTGAAGATAATATTATAAATAAGGATTCATTTATTGCTGTAATAGATGATTATCCAAAACTTCAATGGCAAGAATAATATAATAATTGAAAATTTCTCTGGTAAAAGATTACCTATATTATTCAAAGTATTACAAATACTTTACCAGCTTCAAACATAATATATTATTGATGATTGATAAATATCGCAATAAAGTAGAAGAAAAAGGAGTATCGCCCGTTATTGGAGTAATTTTACTGGTCGCTGTTACCGTAGCTTTGGTTGCCTTAGCAACAGTCATAGTCTTCGACCTTGGAGACGATGTGAGTAATACAGCTGATGTTACGCTCGATGTAAGTGAGCAAAGTGACGGTGTAGATGTAACAGTTGTTCGGAATGAGAACGTCGAAGAACTACGAGTAATAGACCCTGATGGAGAAGATGAGTCGTTCGATGCGTCTGTCGGAAGCACAGCACAAATACAGGGAGAAGCTGGCTCGTACAATATTGTCGCTGTCTTAGCTGATGGTTCGGAAGAATCAATTCGGACGATTACGATAAGTGAAGATAGTGAAGTAGAAGGCGAGACTATATCAGGTACTGTAGAGACCAATCCACCAATAGAAGGTGCAGTAATAACAGCTATTGTTGATGGTGAAGAAAAAGATGAAACAGTAACAAATGAAGAGGGATTCTATGAGTTAATTGTTCCAGAAGACGAAAATGTTGAACTATCTATTAATTTAGATGATGCAACGGCAGATGGTATGGAGATACAATCTGATGTAGATATTATTGAAACTGTAAATTCTGAAGAATCAAATAAAGATATTCAAATTAATACTGTTGAGGATGATGGTGTATTAATAACTTCCGAAGATATAACGATAGAATTTACTTCTAATGAAGAAATTAATAATATAGGATTATTTGATGAAAAATTAGATATTGTTGATGGTGAAGAATTTGAAGAACCTGTTAAAGAAGGAGAGGTAACATTAACCGTTCCTACAATAGAAGGTGAAAATTATGAAATATTTGTTGGTGGAGAAACAGATGATGCCGAATTCTTTAGTGGTGAATCTGAAGGATTTACATTAACAGATGATACTTCTAAAGCTGTTAATATAGAGTACAATGAACAAGATGATGAAACAGATGTAAAATTAATTGATGGATTTTCAGAAGTAGCTGTAGAATTTAACTCTAATGAAGAAGTAAATTATGTAGAATTATTTAATGAAGAATCAGAAATTGGTGATGGTGAAGAATTTGAAGAACCTGTTAAAGATGGTGAAGTAACATTAACAATTCCTACAATCGAAGATGAAGATTATCAAGTATTTGTTGGTGGAGAAACTGATGAAGGTGATTTCTTTGACGGTGAATCTGAAGGATTTAATTTGATAGGAGACACTACTAAAATTGTTGAAATAGAGTACAATGATTTTGAAGATGAAACAGATGTACTATTAATTGAATGATTATATACTCTCATATATAATAATATTTTAAAATATATTAAGTAATGATGTGATTCTCAATAACCTTAGACTCTATATGAATTCAATATGAGTTCAAAACAGAGTCATATTACAGTCAAATAGATATTACCAGTATTACTATTATAGTATAGTATATGAGAAAGGAAGGACATCTTGGGTTGTCGTTATTATTATCTGCACCGTTTACGTTAGGTATTGCTCTGTTAGGATATATCCAAGCATCTCTCCTATTCACAGCTGTCGCTGTATGGTTTGCCTCGTTACCTGATATAGATATAAAATTACAGAAGTGGACAGGGAAGAATGGAATACCGATTATCAAAAACTATCTTACAATCACGCATCGTGGAGTGACGCATACCGTAGGTTTCGGTGTTGGATGTGGAATAGTAATGAGTATTATTGGATGTATATTACTCTATTTTGCATTCAATAGTAGTGTATTCTATATTTTATTATACGCAACAGTATTGTTCTTCGGTGCATTCCTTGGTGTACTTTATCACGTAGCTGGTGATGTTGTTACAGTAACAGGTGTAAAATTCATGCCATCAAGAATGGATAATAACTTTGCTCTCGATTGGTTCAATTTTAATAATTACTATGGTAATTTAGGAGCTGTTATATTAGGATTTATAGCTATTATTTTAGCTATAATTATTGGATTAAGTGGAGTCATAGATATAGTGTTGTTAATAATGTTTGCTTCTATATATGTTATCTTTGCACCAATATGGATTGAAGTATCGAAACGGTCTAATAAAAAAGAAAATAGTCGAACACCAAAATTTGCGAAATACACAAGTATTAGATTCATTATTAAACAAATTCTGAAATAATCCATGATATACGTTTTATGTGACACTATTTATCACCGATAACAATATGTTTTTACAGTAGTGTATAATAGCATCTGAAGTAATGTTACAGTATTATTGTCAAATTACTGTATTTGTTGGAGGTGTTAGTATTAAGAAAATAATCAGGGAATTGTATTTAGCAATACCACTATTATTATTTATTATCATTAGTTTCATTTTATATGTAGCAATTGTTCTCTCTTATAGCTAAATATTTATGTTTGAAGTTATAGTAGTAATAAAATCAATTTTACACTGGTAATCACAAGTATTATGTTTGTGGATGTAGTAATACGAATATGGTAGAAATGGATTCACAGCATGTATTTGGTCGATTTGTGAAAGATGCTGTCGAAGATAAATACATGATAGTCATAGATAAACTTGATAAATGTGCAAATGAAGTTCAAGTTGGATATGATTATAACTGTAATCCACTAACTGTCTATGATTATAACAAAGATAAGAATATTCCTGTATCTCCAGATGAACCAGTATATAGTGTAGTTTTTCCCAAGATGAATGGTTTAGAAAGTCTATCTACAGATATTCGATTAGCGTTGATTGATGCGGTATCTCATAAAGAATATTACTTCCCAGAATCTCGATTGCAGAGTATTGATGAATCTGTTATTGAATCAGAACAGAATGCGTTTATTGAGTCTATTGCAGATGAATTAGTAAAGAATGAAATTTATCATTTGACGTACAGTGATATGATTTTCACAAAAGATGTTAAAGCAAAACAAATCTTTGAACGATATGATGATGTTATCGTTCGAAAAGTTAGGGATTACTATGTTGGAATAAATTATTTGTAGTCTTATTTTTCGATTCTTACCAAACAATTTACGTGCGTGCGTGTTGTATCGTTAGGTAAGATGTCTACACCACCACAAGCTCCCTCAAGCTTGCCTAAGTACATTGCAGAAGGATTGCCGAAGCAAGATGTAGAAACACTCAAAGACACACAAGAATACGTTCAGACGCTCGTTGAGTGGATGGATAGACCTGTTGAAGTCGAGGTTGATGATGATGAAGAATTAGTTGATGTTGAAGATGATGACGGTGAGTCCAAGAAAGGAACAAAGGTCGTTAAAAAAGTGCCTTGTGGGAAGAATTGTGACGGTTGCCCACATGGTCCGTACGAATATCGAGTGTATCGGTCTGGTAGTGATGTAGTCTGGGATTACGTTGGAGCTGTAGATTAACGATGTTTCTTTTGACAAAGATTAAACATATAGGGTTGTAGATATATTATACATATGGATGACTGATAAAACAAATGAATATGTCGAAAAAATAATTACTTGTATTGATGATGAATACGAGTTTAGTAGAGAACATATAGAAACACAAGTTGAACAGTATATTGAGTATGATGTAGGTTTTAAAAGCTTAAAAGGTAATCTTCTCAGAGAAATAGCTGGAAAGAATGATGTATCTGTGAATGCATTACAAGGTAACGCAGATTCCACAGGGTCAGCTGGACTCGTTGATGTGAATGAAATTGAGGAACCTAATAATTTTGTCTCTGTTGAAGTACAGATGGTTGAAGAATGGGATTCAGATGTAGATTCAATAGCTCAAACAGGGTTGGTTGGTGATGATACAGGGAAAGTAAAATTCACCTCATGGGCGAAAAGTGAATCTCCTCTGCTTGTAGAAGGAGAATCATATAAATTAGAAAATGTTGCAACTGATGAATACAATGGTTGGGTGAATATTCAACTGAACAGTGCGACAGAAGTTACGATGTTAGATGAAGATGTTACGGTCTCAGAATCGAAATCAGAAACAGAATCGTTCTCTGGAATTGTTGTTGACGTTAAAGACGATTGTGGACTTATAGAGCGGTGTTCTGTTGAAGGGTGCTCTCATATCCTCGAAGGAGGAGAATGCCCTGAACACGGTGATGTGGACGGTGAGTTCGACTTACGTATCAAAGCTGTTGTTGATGACGGTAACACAGTTAGAACAGTTCTCATCAATCGTGAGCTTGCTGAAAAACTCACAGGGACAACACTCAGTGAAGCTCAAGAAATGGCACAAGCTGAATTAGATAGAACCGTTGTTCGAGAAGAGTTCAAATCAGATATAATGCTCAAATATATCGATGTCGATTATTATGAGTATAAAGGAAGTACAATTGCTGAAGAAGTGCAGTTTTCAAATCAAGGTGAATAAAATATGAGTCAAGATAATCAATATAAATCGAGAGAAGTAGCAAAACGAGTAACGCTTAAAGAAATAGCAGGAGTAACAGAGTTTGAACAAGGTGAAGATAAATACTCTCCAAAGTATGCGAATCTCCCTACAGGAGAACAAGTAAATAGAGTATTCTTTACAGGGACAGTTACAAGTGGTGTAGAACTTGCAGAGAATTTCTATAAACTCACAATATCACAACCTGATAGTAGTGAGATTGATGTAATGGGTACGGAGTATACCACACCTGAAGCAATGGATATAATAAAGCAATTCGCATCTGGTGAATTACAAGCTCCTAAGTTTGTGTTTGTTGTTGGAAAACCAAAAGAAGGTAATGATGATTACCCAAAACCAACAATCAAACCAGAGTATATTCGTGTTGTAACACCTGAAGAATATAGAAAATGTCTTGCAGAGACTGTTGAACACGTTACGGAGCGAGAAGTAACACCAGAAGTTGAAGAGACAATAGAAGAAATTAAATCGAAACTATAAAAAATATTTTCGAATACTATTTTATATAATAACGTAATCCTTTACCAGAGTTATAACTATTATATACATATGGGACAAATAAACAAAACACAGTCTAATGTGCCATCTTTTGTTGGCATTATATTCTTAATTAGTTTTATTATAACAGTTTTTCTTTTATTTTCTATAATAATTACAAATATAGATTTGACACCATTACTTGAATTATTATAATGTAAACTCTTTACCAGATATATTCTTAAACTATGTATATGGATAAAGATACAGAATTAACTCGGAGAGAATTCTTACAACTATTACAATTCTTATTCTAAAAGGTCTGTGGGGGAAAGACCTTTTTGGAGAGCCGATTGGGGGACTTTGCCTACGTTATTCAACGAAGGCATATTATTATAATGTGTATAGTCTATAAAATACTTTTGAAATCTTTTTAATCTACTTAGCTATTATTAAGGAGTTAAATTGCTACTATCATATAAAACAGAATCAGTATACATTTGTTTTTGTGTCGAAATATCCAAAGATTCACTATTCATATGGCATTCTTTACATAATGTGATTAAATTAAAAGGTTTATTAGCCTTTTGTACTTTTTTCTTTACTCGTGAGAGCAGTTCGTCTGATGCATTACCTTCTTCAATGCGTTTCAATTCATTATTTGAAAAAGAATCTAAATAAGTTTTAAATTTTTGTATGTGGTGAATATGTAAATCTTGGTTATATTTATTATAGTGTTCAGATTGAGTACACCCACACATACAGCAGTGATAGTTATCTCGATAAAGAATCATTTCTCGTTTCGTATCCCATCTCGAACCGTATTCTAACACAGAATATGGATTACGATTCAGTATCTCTAACTCAGCTTCCTTTTTCGCTTGTATCCAACTACCATCAAAACGTCGTTTAATAGTACTTTTTGATGGGTGCGTACTATCTCGGAGTTTTGGATAATCCTGTATTGTCATATACCTTGAAATTCTATTATCTACTTCTTGTAATGCATTAATACATTCTTCTTTAGTGTATTTAGTATGTATTTCTAAATTAGCATCTTCTTTTGCTTTATTCCACGAATCAAATAATCGCTTAATCGTGCATAGAGATGGTTGTTTATCACTGCGAGTATTTCTATACATATCTTGTGTCATAATTATATCAAATCTACTATCGACATCTTTTAGGGCTGTTATACAATCTTTTTTCGTTGGTTCATATAGTTTTAATCCTGCTTTTTGTTTTGCTTTATCCCATGTTCCAATATGTCGTTTTATTGTTGCTGTAGATGGAAAATTATCATCTTTGTACTTTTCATATACACTCTTAGATACTCTACAATCTACTCTATCACCTACCTTTTGTAAAGAATTTATAATGTCATTTTCCGAATATGTTTGCATACATAATTAATATATCTAAAACCCTATATGTTTAATTAAAATTAACTTAAGGATATAATGTATTATTTTAATTAACATCTATCATTATACGTTTCCAAACTTATTTGTTTTTTAGCATTATTCCACCCAATATTTTCTTGTATACAATATATTGAAGGATGAGATTCTTTTTTATGTTTAGTATATTCATTTTTTGTAGGTGATTTATTAAGTTTATTAGAAACATACACAATCGCATCAAAATAATCTTGTTTAGTATATTGTTTATAAGTATTATAGTTAATTTTCAATTCAGCCTTTTCTTTAGCATTATTCCAACTATCGAATTTTTTAATTACAGCAAAACTTGTTAAATGTGTATCTTTTTTGTGTTTATCGTACTCTCTTTTAGATATATTATTTTTCTCTATTTTATCTGAAACATATTTCAATGCTTCTAAACATTCTTTTTTATTACAACTATTATGATTATGTATATCTAATCCAGCTTTTTCTTTAGCATTATTCCATGAACCAAATCTATGACTAAAAATTGATGAATTAGGATGCTCATCTAACTTGTGTTTTCTATAATCTTTTATAGATGGAGATTTACCAACTTTATTTTTAATATACTGTATCGCTTCTAAGCACTCTTTATCAGAATATTGATTCATATATAATAAATATAGATAAAACCCTATATGTTTAACTACTAATATTATTTATTATTTAATTTAATATCGTTTGTTAGAATATACGAACCCGATTTATTTTCACGTAACTTTTCTAATTGTGTGGCATTTGCAATCGGTTCTGGTCCATCAAAAACAAAACTATTAATTTTATAATAATAATATTTAACTTTATTCTTTACTTTATTACCTATTTTTAGTATTAAAGACATACAATATATCTTTATTAATACAACCCCAAAAGTTTAATTAATATATTCTAATTTTTCTTTAATATTTTGAATATCGTTTTTTATTTCTTGATGAGAATCCCATAGTTTCGTTAATTCAGAATCAGAGTCTATTTCAGCATTATCGAGTGCCTGTTGTTTCTGTTCGTTCTCCGATTCACCTTTGATATACAGAGACCTCTTAGATGGTGTTTTGTAGATGTCTCGGAGCGTTGATTCAGGTATACCTGTAACCTGAGCTGTCTTGTATATGCTACTCCCTTGCTCAATATTTTCTATAGCGGTTATTACTTTAAGGAACGGTACAGGGTCAACAACAAGATACCCATCAGCATCTGTTTGGAATCCGTACGGTGGTCTATTAGTCCATTTACCCTGTCTTTCTGCCTCACGTAGCCCTGATTTAATCCTATCTCTGGTCATCTCCCACTCCATTTCAGCAACAGAAGCCATTATTTGACCGATGAGTTTGCCGAATTTCGAATCAGGTTCTATGGTCGGGAATCCACTCTGAAGTGGCTTGAGACCAGTATTATTCTTCGTACAGACTTCGAGAAAGGTAGTGAAGATAGATGCATTCCGACTGATTCGGCTAATCTCTGTCGTAACAACGATGTCAATTCGTTCGGATTTGATGTCAGAAACGAGCTGTTGAAATTCTTCTCGGTCAGCTGTACTCCCCGAACCTTGGTCTGTGTATATTTTGAAATTGTCGAGCTGTGCTTGAGTGAGTGCTTGCTTACAATCAGTGATTTGTCGGTCTATCTGTTGGTCGGGTGTTGAAACTCGGATATAGAGGGCAGTATACCGCTCTGATGGGTCACTCATGGTGTGTCTTTTCGTGTGTCTTGTTTACTTATAAAGAACGGGGTTTTCGGTGGTGATACTCAAAAGAGGTGCTTTTCGTGTGAGGAATGTTAACATGAAAGCAGACAATACGTGTTTCAACACACAACACAATTCACGTAAAAAATACACTCACTATTCAAATACGAAACTGCAAGGGTTCGACCACTCAACACACCACTATAAATTCCACACTCTATTTTAAAAATGCAATATTTATATTATACTAATGTTCTTCGTTCAATAACAACATTAACACCATCTAAACCGTGTCTAAATTCTTCCTGTGTTGGGACTTCTGCATACCCAATAACTCCCGTTTGACTATTTAAAAAATCCAATCCGACTTTATTCGTTGTTGCATCTGAAATTAAATCATTTATATACAATCTATCCTCTGTTGTATAGTTACTACATTCAATACCTAATAACTGTACGCCAACTTCTGTATCATAATAGAGATTAAATCTATTCATAAAATATGATATATACCCTACGTATTTATATCTTTGCACATATACGACCAATAATCCAAAAAGAACATAAAATATAATATTTATACAAAACGCTTTTGGGGTACTATTATTATATATATATCATATGGAGAATGGAAATACAAATGTGAATATTGGATTGATACCGAGTATGATTACTTTTTGGTTATTACTTATGATAACATCTCAAATTTGGTATGGTACAACAACAGTATTAATAGAACCAGAAACATATATATTATGGTCTTTTTGGTTTTTCGTTTTACTTACTATTTTAGTTATAATTGTAATTATATTATTTATATTAGCATTGTTCAGTTTATTCTATAAACTATACATTCGCTGGAGCAATCGTAATGAAAGAAAAGAAGAAGATTTAGATAAGAAACGAGCAGAATTAATTAAGGAGTATAGATAGGATAAATACGGCATGTATATCAGGTCAGATTTCTAATATTTAAATCATATATTGCTATACATAATTCACAGTTCCTCTACTCACTAATCACAACCATTACAGTGCTACAGATATAAGTTATAATATGAAACAAGTCGATTTTAAAGGTGGTCGATTGAAAAAAGAGACGAATGAGATTGTTTTTGTTTTTGATGTAGTCTTACGTGATGGGAAAGACTATGATGGTAAGTTTAATATGGCATTTGGTCTCGCAGAAATAGAAGGTTCTATTCATTTCGTATTACTTGGTGATGAAGATACAACAAATCCAAATATTATTGGAACATTTAGTACAAAAGAATCTGTTAAAATCCTTGAGGCTCTTATTTCTGAGAAAAAATATACAACAGCAATCAATTATGAAAATTCAGCTCATGAATCAATCCACGGTTCTATTATGAAACCAGTGATGGGTAGAGATATTGGTAATACATACGATGTTATTCAAGAAAGAGAATTAGAAGAACCATATATTGAGAAATTTAAACAAATGAGAAATCATTTACGTGATAATTTAGGAGATAACCTAAATTAATTAGGCAAATAGAGTATAAAATACATCTCGGATATAATCATTCGATGTATTAAATACAACTTTACCATTTATTGTTTTGTCTGTCACAGGCGATTCACACTCGGTATGGTGTGATAGGTTTCCATCATAATCATACAGCTGGTCAGCTCGTGTCGTATTATCTCCTGTTGTAATTAAACCGTATTCTGTTTCATCTATAACTCTGTGGACAATATTGTTTGTATCTTGTTTTAGACTGCATTGAGATGTAAAATGAATTATATCGCCAGATTCAACATCATCAATCGTATCTACTTTTTCATATATAACTAAATCACCGTTTGAAATTGTTGGTTCCATACTATCTCCCGTTGGAATACCAGCATAAAAATTAACAACAATAAATATAGAACATAAACAAGCTATAGATAAAATAATAACACACATCCATATATACTTACTATTTTCTTCAA
>LKMJ01006952.1_pt1 | contig 10658 bp, 13 predicted proteins | sample 643391 | NCBI WGS metagenome assembly LKMJ01 (sample SAMN04112250, study PRJNA286221) | soda lake metagenome | biome: soda lake; feature: Kulunda Steppe; material: water; isolation source: sample PL-Br10 brine of Picturesque Lake | place: Russia: Kulunda steppe | collected 2010-07
AGAGCCATGTCAGCCAGAGCTACAGGGCAGGCGTGTCGTTTGCGGGTGCCAAGGTGGGCACACCTCTGCGTTTGTGTGTGGTACGCAAAGGAGCATGTTCTGTGCGCGTAATGACGGGTTGGAATGAGTTATGTGGAGTGCATAGTGAGATTCCAATGTCTGTGGAAATGATTTTTCCTCTTACCTCACCTTTGCTCAAGGCTTTGACTTAAAGCCTGGAAGCAATGTTATGCTTTTTTGTCGACAAATTTTGAATTAAGCATTCTGTCAACCAGAAATCATATGGAGTTGGCTATCTGATTGATGACACAGTAGGCACGATGAATTAGCTGCTCTGATATAAAAATGGGCCAGTTTTGAGTGTATATAGTTTATCACATGACAGTTTATACAAGTTCATGAGCTTATTGACTGAATGAACGTGAAGCAATTGTACGAGTACATAAATTTGTTGCTCGTGGCAAGCATCCTGCTCAGTATCTGGTCCTTGCATAGCCGCTCCATGGGCCACGCATCAAATGCCAGATTGCCATGTGGAATCGGGCATGCTTGGAAAGCAGCCTTTCTTTCATCAACCCCTCTTTTTTGCCATGCACATGTACACCAAGGTGTGCAAGCGTGCTTGCAGCCGCGCAGCTCTCACTCACAAACCATAATTGCACACATGCCGCCTGTGTTCCCAGGCCTGGTTTGAGGCCACCAATCGAGGCGCAATCCACCTGTCGCTGCTCGCGTTGTACGCCTGGGGTGGCTGGCTGGTCAGCAACGGCCTCATGCCCCTGCGGGTCATGATCAGCGGCATAGGCTTCACATTCTCACTGCTGTACGCCACCCAGGTGAGCCGCCTGGAGCGAGGCCTGGTGGAAACATGCGTGCGAGTACACACACACACACATACACACACACATGCCTGCCGTGGCTGGAAGTGCAATGGAAGGGTGGTGTGCGCTTCTGCGCGCAGTGTCATGAGGCAGGGTTGCCCAAGTGCTGGGCATTTTATGACATGGGACCCTGTGTGCCCTCCTCAGTGCAGCCCTCCACAGTAATCGCTCGCGATGTCAGGAAGAAGAAGCTACGCCTTGGAGAGTCTGTCCAATTCGCCGAGAGGCCAGGCTCATTGCCACCGTGAACAGCACCCCTGTGCCATGCTCACTCTGGACATGAGCGCCCCTGGAGCTTGAGCCATCCCTGCAGAGCGTGCGCGTCATGCTTCACGGCATGACGCGCCTGTGGGTGCTGTGCCTGTGCGCCAGAGGCCTGAGCTGGCCGCTGGCACCCGATGCCTCAGGCCTCTGCAGCTTCGGTTTGCAAACGTGCCGTCGTCATGGTGTGTGCCGCAGGCCGCGCGGCATCAAAGGGATGGCAGACTACCTGGTTTTGAGCCACCATCGCAAGCTAAATGAGCAAGTAGCCATGCTGCCGTGACACAGGCAGTTACGTCCTGATTTGCACACTGACGCTGTGCTACGTCATCTCTGATGCGTGTGTATCACATCCGCAGGGAGCAGTGAACACGCTGTCTGAGCTGCGCAGGGCTTCAGGGGCATTCCACAGGGTAAGTGCCGCTCCACAGGGGGGGTGGATGCGGCAAAGCTGGAATTCGGAGAGAGGGTAGGGGCACTCCTCATGGTGGATGTGAGAATTCCATGGAAATATTTGTAGAAGCCTCAAGTCAATGGCAGGGCTGGGGTACAGGCCTGCCATTGCCAGGCTGAAGGGCGGTGCCAACAATAAATTGCCATGAGACCCGCACCAAATCATTGCAATTGTTTAAGACCACTCCAATGCATTTGACCTTCTGCGGACCATCTGCAAGCTGGGAAAGGATGTCTTTGGGTCACCTGTGTTCTCATGAAGCCAGCAACACCGCTACCTTCTGCTGCATGCAGCCACGCTTTTGAACACATTGCACACTGCCCTATGCCCTATTATCACTCAGTGCTGCCCTTTGCTACCATTTCATGCGCATTTCATCCCCCCTTCCCCTGGTGCGCCCCCCCTGTGTGCCACCTTATGCACGGGAGGCATGCGCTGTACTTGGTGCTCTCCCCACACCAACCGCTTCAGTACGCTGCACCCCCACCCTTATGTACTGCATGCTCCACGCACCTGCTGCAGTCCAAGTCCCTGCGCACAGGCTGCACCCCTTTTTGGTGCACGACAAGGGCAGCAAAGATGCTGCTTGCGAAGAGAGCTGTAGTCCCACAGCAAGGCCATGACTTGCAAATAGATTTGCTGCACTTTCACAAGACCGTGACATGCAAATAGATTTGCTGCATTTGCGAGCAGCTTTGCTGCACCTTTACAAGACTATGACATGTGACGTGGTGTGGGGCACTGCTGTGAGAAAAATCTCTGTGGCTGGGGGCTCTGTGGGTGAGCAATTCTCGTGACCGCCAAAACATGAAGCATGCTGGTAGATGTAGGTAGGTAAAGGTAGATGTAGGCTGATGCAGATCATCTGCTGTGTCCCTGCTCCCTGCCGTGCAGATACGAAGCATGCTGGTAGACTCGGACCCGGACCCCTCCATGTACGGCGCCCTCCCGCCAGGCGCCTGGTGGGAGGTGGCCAATGGGCAGCAGGTGGTGCAGCAGCCGTACGCCGACATGGCTGGGGATGCCGCGGTAGAGGTGAGGGGCTGTGGTGTGCGTGCTCTATGGGTGCGCGTGGTGTGTGTGTGTATGCACAGTGTGTGTGACTTAATGTATATGCACGAGTGCAGATGTGCGCACACACGCTGCGCTGTATGTTGCTTGACATCAAGCAGCTGTAAGTCTGCATGGACAACATGCACCATAAGCGCCTACACGCTTACACACTCACATGCACACACGCACGTGCACACACAAACACACACGTGCAAACATTGAACACGGCTGCACGCCAGGGCTCGCTGGAGCAGCACTCCAGCACATCAAACAATTGACCATGCACAAATATGCTCACAACAACCACTCAAACTTCAGCCAAAAGCCTTGCATGCACTTAACGCACGCAGGCCGCGCGCCAGGGCTCGCTGGAGCTGCGAGGCGTGCGCTTTGCGTACCCGGTGCGGCCCGAGGCCCAGGTGCTGAGCAACTTGGACCTAGTGCTGCCGAAGGGCTCAGTAACAGCGCTGGTGGGGCGTTCCGGGTCCGGCAAATCCACTGTCGCGGCCCTGATTTCCAGGTAAGTGTGCGCATGCGCATGCATGCGTGTGTGTGCTGGGACGGCCTCCTGCTTGATCAAGATTGGGAATGCAATGAGTAAGGGTGAAGGTGTTTCCCCAGGGAGGAAAACTGATGTGCTGCCTCCACTTCTGTCAACAGCCTCCGCCACCGGGTGCGTGCGTGTGCTGTGCCTTCCTGCATGGGGGCAAGACGATGCATGGCGTTGTAGGCTTCACATGTAGTCTACTGTGACCTGATGGTAAGAAAATGGGTGTGGCATGCTTAAGGCAGGGGCTGTGCGTGGTGTTGTGCACTGGGGGACGTGTGGCGTCAAAAACTGGTGGTGAGGGACCCCTAAGGGCCGTTGGGGGGTACCAGTGCAATCCTTGTCTCTGGCTTTTGCCTGCATCACTTGGCCTGAGCACCCCCAGGCATTGTTGCCTACACTGCCCGTGTGCACACGGGCAAAGCCACTGCATCTCATGGCTTTACTAAACCCCTTTTCGCACGTTGGCATGTCTGGCTGGTAGGCAACACGGGCAGGCAATATGTATGCGCTGGGTCGTGCAATGCATGAGTGTGTCTTCAGAGAAGTCAGTGAAGGGGGGTGAGATGCAAGCAGCGCCAGAGCGCCGGTGTGTCACTGTATCGCACACGTCCTTCCCCCGCATGCTCATTCTGGCACGTGCTGCAGGTTCTACGAGCCGCAGAGCGGAAACATCTACCTGAACGGGCGCCCAGTCAGTGACTTCTCCAGAGGGGAGTGGGCCAAGGCTGTGGCAATGGTGCGTGGCCCTCATGCTGCAGATGAGCCGCCGCTATCACAGGCTGGGGCTGGACACATTTTTTGCGGGGGGCCCGATGCCTTCTGCCAATTAGTTGGGACGGCAGCGCTTGGCAAAAAGCTGTTTGCCATGGCACTGTTGCCACGCTTCTGTCCGTTTCTCCATGGAATGGGGCAAGCTTTAATTTCAAGGGACTGCCTTGCAGAGAGAAGGAACGAGACCACGCAAAAAGGCAAGCAAGCCTTGCAAGCATGTCATTTGGGATGTGCAAGCTGCAGTGCAAGCGCCATGAAGCGCCCCCACCTGTGAGCGACTCCCCTTAGCAGCCGACAGCCCCTCACCCCTCCACAACTGCACCAGCATGCTACTGCCTTGCGATCCACGCGCATCAACTGCAGCCCACCAACGCTGCATGCACATCCTCATCACTCACAAGGTGTTCTCTGCCTGTGTGTCAGTGTCTACAATCATCTTCATGTACGGACCTCCTGGCTTTTTGTTGGGCTGAGAGCGCGATTGCACTGCTGCCCTGATGATTGGCCACGCAGTGCCTGCAGGGCACAGTGGATGTGTGTGCATGCGCCTGCCCTGCTGCCTTGTTAAGTTTTGTCAAGTAGGCATGCAGCACCTCGGACATGGTGGGTGGTCTGCCATGTACGGTCTGCCATGTACGGTCTGCCATGTACGTAGTCTTCCCCCTGCAGTGCGTGTGTACGGGTGTGCCCTGCTGCTATGGTGCACACAAGCCACCCTCACACGCAGACAGGGATGAGCTCTGCCGGGGTGTGTGAGGACATGTGTGAGCAACTTGTGCGCACTGCGGGGTGCAGGTGAGCCAGGAACCGGTGCTCTTCTCAGGCACCATCGCAGACAACATAGGGTATGCCAAGCACGGCAAAGCCAGCTTTCAAGAGATCCAGGCGGCCTCGGAGGCCGCAAACGCGCACGAGTTCATCAAGGTGAGCCCACGGGGTCCTTTCGTGCGTGTCCTGGCTGGCCTGCGTGCTTGCTTGGTGCTGTGTCACGGAAGCCAAGCCAAGCGAAGCCCGACTGGGGCTGCCATTGCGCAAGGTTGCTCATCAAGGTGGGCGGGCGCAGGGCGGGCGCCGCGCGTGGGGCAGGGCCTGCGTTATTGGCCTTGCTGTAGCCACGCAACAATCCATTGATCCAGCTTGGGGGATCCAGCTTGGGGGATCCTTGGGGAGGATGGGGTCCCATTTTGAGGGGCAGGCAACCTCAGCGCACGCCCGGTCTTGATGCAGAGCTGTAGCTTTCCTACCTCCTGGATTGCCTTGTTTTCATGCTCTGGCCGTTAGTGCTTTGCCAGGTATTGTGTCCCACAGTCGCTGTGGGAGCGTGCGATTGGCATTCGCCACACAGTGTGAGGAGCACATCTCCATGTTGGGAACAGAGTCAGGATAAAGACTGCCTACCTGCCTGCTTGGATGACTGACTGACTGACTGACTGACTGACAGGCACTGTGTGCATGCACCTATGTGTGTGGCCACGCGCAGGAGCTCCCGGATGGGTACAACACGGTTGTGGGAGACCGCGGCGTGCTGCTGTCGGGGGGGCAGCGGCAGCGCGTGGCCCTGGCACGTGCGCTGCTGAAAGACTCTCCCATCATCATCCTAGACGAGGCCACCAGCGCCCTGGACAGCGTCAGCGAGGCGCTGGTGCAGCAGGTATGGTGCAGGCGCTGGTGCAGGCGCTGGTGCGGGCATTGGTACAGCATGCGTAGCGCGCACGCACGTGTGCGTGCATGTGCTTGCGCATGTGCTGGGCTTTGTTGGTGCAACACGCTCCTGCACGGGTGGCTATCCTTTGTCTTGTGCGTGCTTGCAAGCACGTGCAGCTCGCTCAGGCTCTGGCTGTCTCTGCTTTGAGACGTGCTCTTGCACCTGCGCTCCTGGTAACTGATCTGTTGATGTATGACGGGTGCGCCCCCGCAGGCAATCCAGCGGCTTGTGAAGGGGCGCACAGTGCTGGTCATCGCCCATCGTCTGTCCACCATCCAGGTGCGCACGCCTGCAGCGCACACTGCAGGCTTGCAAAGAGCACCTGGCACGTACTAGAATGTAGGCCAACATCACAAACAGCAAGTCTATGCAGTGCTCATGGCCTATGAGTGATGCTTGCAAGGCCTGTACAGCAGCATGTTCCTGGCTTTGCCGCAAAATTCATAGCTGCAGCAATCCATCCTCGATCTTGTGTGTGTGTCTGTGTGTGTGCGCGCGCGCTTAAAGCGTCAGACTGTGTGCACCTCCGTACCGCCTCAAGCACTGGCGTGGTGCCAGACTTCACTACAATGCTGCCATGTCATTGGTGCCAGCGCACAGCTCACGCATTCTTGCACGGCTGCCTCTCCTCGCTCAACAGGCACCAAAAGGGGGTTTGGTGCGCACGCTGTCTGTCACCAGTGACTTATCACCCTGAAGCTGACACGGACGATGTGTGTGTTGGCATCCATGCAATGCAATGCAGAGTGCAAATCAGATCGTGGTCATGGCAGGCGGCCAGATTGTGGAAGTGGGCACGCACGCCCAGCTGAGCTCCACTTCAACCCACTATGATGAGCTGATGAAGGCACAGGAGCTCATACTCGCGACCGGATGAGCTTTTGCAAGCGCGCTTGATTGTGGCATTGCGTGATCACAGTGAGGGGTCCCTTTGATCAGGTGTTTTACACATAGCGGGTGCTAGGTTGCCCACTCTGTAAACTTGCAGGACGATGGGCGCTCCTCATGCTTGATGTAACAAGCCATGTGAAGCTGCCCACTACCTTGCATACCTACGCTGGGGTGCATGCAGGTGCTTGCGCACATTCCTGCCAACTTTGTGGTCCTGTGTGCAAGCGTGCATGACAGGTTGGGACCATGTTGTGTTGGCCTGCATGGAGTGCTGTATGAGCAAGATGCTAGCACTGGCTTGTCGTGACGATCACCCAGCAGGCTGATGTAGCAGTCTCTTTCTCTCTCTCCCTCTCTCCCTCTCCCTCCATCTCTCTCTCACACACACACAGTTGTTCATTATCTGAGCCGACTTGAATGAGGCCGCTTCCACCTTAGCTTTGTAAGTAACGTTTGAGTAGGCATGTGGTAGCATGCAACAAATCTTGGTCCTAAGAACTCACGATATGATACCCCAATTTTTCTTGTGGGGCCTCCTTTGTAACTATCACATTTCATACCACAATACCCCTTGTAATAGGTTTAAGGTTTTCAAGGCTGTATCCGCCGGACGAGGGCAGCTTAGCCGGTTGTGAGCCTCTGGTGAGGTTCGAACCCCGAACCCACAGGTTGCGAGGTTGGATAGTTGACTTTCCGTCACATGTGCCCCGCCGCCTACTCGAGTATCCAGAGCTAGTAGAGATACCCCTTGTAACAGAAAAACCTCTTCAATTGCATCCTGGGCACGAGCCGTAGGCATTTAACAGTAGCAACATTGTAAATATCTGTGTAAAGCAGATGCAGGATTACCCTGAGGGCTAAAACTTTTTGTGTACCAAAGTGGCTTGACCTAACGTTTTTTACAGCTGTTTTATGCCTGCGCAAAGCTGCCACGTCCAGTCAGCAACTGTAATGTCTTCTTTCATCAGCAAGTTAGACGTTTTTTAACGTCTAGCAGCAAACACTGATGGAATGATTTGTAGTTCAGGTCATTAAGCAGACTCAGGGGCTAAGCATAAAATATAAGTATCATATTTACACATTACGACAATATTCTTAGACTCAGCCATTGGTACGTGAGGCGCTTTTTGCTGCTTGCGTAGTTTTTCTTAACTTTTCTTTCTGTGACCATTTTTGTACATAGCATCATGGCACAGTGCGCAATGACATCTTCTCAGGTATTAATTTCAAAAAAGTTAATACACAGGGTTTACAAGATAGGCCTACATCAAAAAGCCATTTCATTTCGGATGCTGCCATTTCATTTCGGACCTTATGGACTATCTTTTGGCTGGCGAAGACCAGCAACAAACCAATCAGCCTAACGACCTGGCTGGCGGTTGACCCTAATCTTGTAATCTTGTTACGTGAAAAAGTGTGACTGCTAGCCTGCTCATAAAACGCAATTACTCATACTTGAAGTGCATGGAGGAGAAATTAAAATCTAATTGTTGTTCTGGCTCAGAAAAGCATTGTGGAAACCTGTTAAAGGAAACAGAGACGCATAAGTCCTGCGGAGAGACCACTTGCGAGTGCAGTGGGAAAGGACGCGCTGCTCATACTGTATGTCATAAGCACAAGAAGGGTTTTGTGAGTCTAGGTCACCATTTCAACTCATAGGGTGTGGAAGTTTGAGACAAAAGCAACCTGGTACGAAAACAGTCGTTTTCTATCGTTTGGAACTACTAGACAAGGTATTTGCAAACGCAAACTGGGGGTGAATTCCTCACTTTGGCGAGTCAGACTCTTGCCATATTGGAGATGGATATAGTTACAAGTGCTCTTGTCCTGCTTTGCCAACGAGGTGCATGTCCTGTTCTACTGCCTTGACTTGTGTCAAGAGAGCACGGTGCTCTCTCAGACAGAAATGCCAACAACCTGTTACTACCTGAGGCAGTAAAACTCTATCTTGTCAATTTGTTATGGTTGGTCCCCTCTTGGATTTGACGCAGTCGAGTAGTCCCAACAGTTGAAAATGCCTACCGGCTCCGTCTTTGTAACCTAACCTACCGGCTCCATCTAGTGCTTCAGTGTCCAACACAATGACGCGCCTTTCCACCCTTTTGTCCAGTTTTTTTTTGTCATGGTGCTACAGCATATGATAGCAAATTCCTCTTTTCCCTCAAGTTTCACATGCTTGACTGATAGCCTTGCTTTAACCTAACTTGTTGCATGTCCAATCAAGTTTTCGCAGGCACATACCAAGACATGTGAACTTGGTCAAATTTCCAATGCCTGTGAAGATTTGTGGTCGTCATTGCATCATACACAATAGCGCCTTTTTGGGGCTTAGGTTAAATATATAACCTTATACGTATGACCTTATATATATAACCCAGGGTTCCATATTATACGAATCATATGCCTTGACTCCCTGAGGACTTGTGATGGAGTAATAAAATGGTGTGTAAACATATGTATGGGTGTGTCTATCGGATAGAAAAGTGCGTAGTATGTTATAGGCCATAAGGAACCTCGTGAGAGGTCTCGTTCTGACACCTGAGCGCTCTGGCGACAGCCAATTACAAAACCAATCAGCCAAGCAGCCTTGATGACGGCTTACTTAAGTTGAACCCTTTTTGTCAGTAGGGAAGCCCCTCGAGTTGACAGAATAGCATGTCTATACCTTCTTGCAAAAGTTGATTTGCAAAAAGCAGGTTAATTTAAAATCTTAAGATGACTAAAGATCTACAAAGAAACGCTACCTAAAGATGCAAGTTGCCAAGTTAACAATGAAATTGTCTGTCAAGTAGGCTACAAGGCAGACACATACTTGCGCCGACTGCACAACAAGTCAGAAGACCAAGCTTGGCACCACATAGCCAATGCAGCCCTAGACCCTAGCTCAGTAGACACAGGCAAACCACCGCTCAGCATCTGGGTGAATGCTGTGCCCTGCAGAGTGCCCTGTCCCCACAAGCATCGCGCGCAGGGACCGGCTGTCTCCCTTTCAACAGTAGGATTCCCTCATTCCCCGGTCAGCTTATTTCCTAATCGGCAAGCTCTCGTCCAGGATCAGGCTCTTCACGACAGGGCACCTCCTGACGCGCACCAGGCCGGAAGCGTGGGTGGGCAGCTTGAGCCTGCGTGGGGTCCCTAAGCACGATACTGGCATGGGCCATCCTTAAACGCATGGTGCGCGCATGCCCTGCAGCCGCCTCATGCGGTCTTCAGGTACTCGTCCAGCTTCTCACCAGACACCTCCTCCAGCAGCCGTACCACGTCCTGCGCCCGGGCCTCCACAGCAGAGTCAGGGTCCTCCAGAAGTTCGGACAGGAAGGGCAGTGTCTGCGCGTGCAGAGATGGCAGGCCATAGGTTTAGAGTGCAGATGCCAGGCCATTAGCGAGCGCAAAAATGGCGAGCCACGCATTCGAGTGCAGATGGCAGGCCACATGTCTGCGTGCATAAGGAAATAAGCCACGCATCTGCGTGGGCCAGATTGAAACCCTGGCACCTAGACTGCGTGTGCAGCATCACAGGGAGTTGTGGTTCCCAAGAAAGAAAAAGTCTACACAGTGCTTAGTGCCTGGATGCGGCTGCAGAGCTGGGGTGGGGAGGGTGAGGACTCAGTACTTCTTAGAGGGGTTATTGGATCCTCACAGGAGGTCAGCATTGTTTTTTCCTCACAGTCCACCCTCTGCCCACAACACGCCTGCCTCGCAGCCAGACCGCGCATGCTGCTGCAATGCAGGTTGGTGCAGAATGAAGTGCTGGATGCAGCGGTGAGGTTCCACAAGGGCATAACAGGGACACGAGGAGGAGAGCGTGCTCACCTCAGGGAGCAGCACCAGGTACTCCTCGCGCAGCCTGTCCAGCATGTGGGCCACCACCTCCAGCGCCAGGCAGCGCGTGCGGCTAGAGGCGCTGCGCGTCTGCATGAGCACCTGCAGGACATGCGCAAGTGGTGTGTGTGTCAAATGCGTCTTGATTGCTGCTTTGCATGGCTTAGCCCCTTCCGCGCATGCAGCTTGGAGGCCACGCCTTGGTGTGTGTGTGTGTGTGTGTGTGTGTGTGTGTGTGTGTGTGTGTGTGTGTGTGTGTGTGTGTGTGTG
>LKMJ01006953.1_pt1 | contig 10658 bp, 14 predicted proteins | sample 643391 | NCBI WGS metagenome assembly LKMJ01 (sample SAMN04112250, study PRJNA286221) | soda lake metagenome | biome: soda lake; feature: Kulunda Steppe; material: water; isolation source: sample PL-Br10 brine of Picturesque Lake | place: Russia: Kulunda steppe | collected 2010-07
AGGGCAGCTACCCTCTGCAGCTGCCCTATGTGGAGGAGGGCAGCTGTTTGATGGGGCACAGAAGTGCTCATGCAGATATGTCTCCCAGGTATCCTTGGTGATGGGTGTTTGATGTGCTCCTTTTCGCTTGCGCAGCATTGCATGGATCTCAGGGCTATGTTTGCGCAATTTGTCCAGGAAGACTGCCTTATGGTGCTTCACATACGCACGCCGTGCACGCCTGGTCTGTTTCTTATACTCTCTTTTTAAATGTTTGCAGGCGTGCACAGCTTGACCAGTACGCACAGCTTCTACAAAGACGCGTCTCCTATGCTTGCGCTCAGCATCAAACCGCACTGGTCTCCTCACACCCCCACCAGCAGACTTACGGAAAATACAGGTCTGAAACTTGCTCATGCCCACACAGTGTTCACTCGCCGCTTGCATAATCCAGGAGCGTCTGGAGGGTGACAAGCAGCCCCCTGCTCCAGACCAAGGCCTTGAAAGCAACTGGATTTTTCAAGAGCGCGTCTGTTTGTGCGCAAAGAGCACAGAATGAGCACCGCTCGTGGCATGTAATTTTAGGGCAGTCTTATGGGCTTTGTGTGTATCAAGGCCAAGCTCTTTAAGATGATTCAAAGTGTGTGAGGTAAAATATAGAGCCTCCCACACCAAGAAGAATGGTGTGAAGGATAACTTTGTTTGGCCTTCAAGCGCTAACAAAGAACCTCGTGTTCTTTTTTAGAGGCCTTGTCCAGGCCGAGTATCTTCACTGTGTTTTTTACTTACTCAACGACTCGCCCAAGGACTCGCCCAACGACTCGCCCAAGGACTCAATAGCATGCCTTGCCATCATGGCCGCCATCAGCAGCTCTGCAGCGCACTGTACTAGTATGTACTAGTACATACATACTATGTATATACTAGTCGCCTGAAGGGATGTTCAATAAAGGTTGAGCGTCATCTCGAGAGCTCTGGCAGGCTTTCCAGGTACTAAGAAGGAACTCAGTGTAGACTGAAAAGGCTTCCTGTTGGTAAAATGGGCCTTCCTCAGAAACTTGGTTGAACCGTGGTAACCAAGTGGATTTCCAGAAACCAGGGCAGTAACCCAGCCTGAAGTCCGGCATTACTGCAGTGGGTTACTGAAGCTTTCTCAAAAACCACGGTGACCAAATGGATTTCCAGAAACCCGGCTTTCCAGAAACCAGGGCAGTAACCCAGCCAGAAACCCGGCATTACTGCAGTGGGTTACTAAGGCTTTCTCAAAAACCACGATGACCAGAAGGCTTTCCTGAAACCCAGCTTTCCAGAAACCAGGGCAGTAACCCAGCCAGAAACCCGGCATTACTGCTGTGGGTGACTGAGGCTTTCTCAGAAACCACGGTGACCAGATGGCTTTCCAGAAAGCCGGCTTTCCAGAAACCCGGCGGAAACCCGCTCGGAAAGCACGAGTTACTGAGGTGGATTACTGCGGCTTTCTCGGTAACCACGGTTACCAGCGGGTTTCCCACCCGCTAAACTAGAAACCCTGGCCTCAGTAACCCGTAGTAACCCAGCTGGAAACGCTTTACAACATTCCGGCGGAGGTGTATCTCCCTCATGTTGATATTGAGTTCGTGAACCATTTGTTCATCTCTGCTGGCTTGTCTTGAGTGTGACATCTGCTGTAAGTAGAAGGCCTAGTAGATCTTCAAGCCGATGCATGTGCAATTATGCAGAATGGGTTCGCACCTCTGGTGCCACCTAGCTACTAGCTAGCTTTGAAACACCAATTTCACCTCAGATATCATGGATTTATTTTGGCTGGCAATGATACCAGCCAATAGACAATCTACTCATTACTTAGTTAGGCACTTCAGGAGGGCGGCATCGGGGTCATCCAGATCCACAGGGGGGGGGGGCCATTTTGTGAACTGATCAACGAGGGTCTGAATTTATCAACAAATAAGGTGTACAGGCTAAATGTTTGAGAGGTAAAAACAGACCTTTCAGAGTCTTGCAAGACCTGTGTTTTGGCGCCTTCTAATACACACTGTCATGCGCAGTATTGTCAAGCAAGATGGCAAGCACACTCAGAAGTCTGGCTAGGGCTTTGTCAGGCTGCAGGTATATAAGATGATAGCTTTGATCTGAGAGGTGGTCAAGTCTCGACCAAGCATAGAAAGACTGACTCCCTCTCAGAGCTCCAAGTCATGAAAAAGGCATGTATGTCCGCTAACTTACACTGAAAAAAGTGACTTGTTAATGGACAGAGAAGAAACCTTGTGTAGAAAAATGTGTTTTGGGTTCAAAGGCTGACATAATGGACTGCTTGATCTAGCCTTGGAGGCTACCGTCATGACAGCGCAGCGGACGCACGTGCGGCAGTGGACGCAACCTCCGCAGCCACATGCAGCTGGAGGGCCTTGGGTAGCTGGCCCCACTCTGGTAGGGCCTGGAGCTGCCGTACCCATTCATTGCCGCTTGGGTCTGTGAGGCCAGGCCTGGGAGAGGGTGTGGCACAAATGGCCCCTGGCGCCCCGCCTGCTGCAGAGGGTGCTACGCTGCCTGCGTGCATCGCTACCTGGACGCAAACAAAGGGAGATGTGCATAATGCACCTGTAACATTGGCTCAAAGTGCAGGAGGCGCGTCCAAGAAGGAGCTTGGTGTGCAATCGTCAAGAGCTGCTCTTGGTCGCTTTTGGTAGCGGCGCAACAGGAACATGAGAAAAGGAGGGTCAGCAGCGTACATGTGGCCCATGTATGTAGGCTGTAATCGCCATACAAGTGGAGCTAGGCTTAGGCCTATCAGGCCTTCAAATGGAGCTTGTGAAGAGGAGGGGGCGTGGGAGGCAGAGGCCGTGTTGCCACACGCCTGTGCATCAACTCTAACACAGTCCTTAACTGCACCTGCACATCCATTTCAGCCTCATCCATCTCTGATTCATTGACTGGCCGTATCTTCACTGCACTTGGGCTTGCGCACGCATGCACGCACTGGAGTTTGTGCATGCGTGTGCGCGAGTGAATTCATGTTTGTTGCAACCCCAAAAAGGTGTTTGGTGAGCAGCACTGAAAATCATCAGACTAAGCTTGAGCTTCCGTGCCCGACACTGCTTAGCAAGTTGGCTTGCTTAACGGCCACTGAGCTCCGCATGAGGGCCCCTGTGGCCACCTCCCACACAGCTCCACACACCAGCACTCCCTCACCCAAGGCGCGCGGGCAGCCGAGCATGAGGGCCCCTGTGGCCACCTTCCTCACCCAAGCACATAGGCAGCGGAGTGCATCCACCAGCGCCCACTCCAGGCCCAGCAGCGCGGCGTCGCACGCCAGGGTGAGCAGGCACGGCGGCTGCAGACTTGGCAGGGCTTCCAGGACGGCGCCTCTGTGGGAGGTGCCACAGGGCGGCGGCGCGAAGGTGAGAGCACAAGGGTGCGCTCACGCTCTCGTGAGTGTGAGGGCGGTCAAGTGAGAGTGTGAGGGCACTCACATGAGCGTGAGAGCACAGGAGCTTGGGCATCATGGAGAAGGTGGGCCATGTCAGCGTGGCTAGCAAAGGAAGGTGGAAGGGAGAGAGGCAGGATGGGGGGCTTGCGTGTGAGCGAGGGCGCTTGGGCACCATGGAGAAGGCAAGCCATCGCAGGCGTATGGCTAGAAAAAGAAGGCGCAGGGGGGAGGCAGTGTGGTGGACTTGAAGAGGCAGCGTGGTGGACTTGAAGAGGCAGCATGGTGCAAGGGCAAGGGAAGAGGTGTGGTGCCCAGGCTCGCAAAGGAGGGTCACATCAGGCCTCGCCTTGCACACACCAGAGGGCTTTCAAGTCTTTCGCTGTGGCTGGTCCCAGCTGGTAAGGCAAGGGCAAGCCCTCAGTGCAACAACTTGATCCTCGCAGCAGGGCAGGTCAAAACAAGCCAAATTCTGAATGCCAACGACAACTTAAAAGACGCACAGCCTTGCAGGGTGATTCTGGACACGCGCAGGAGATGGAGAGCAGGCGTGTGCCTGTCATACGCATAGAACTTGCCTAGAGCCGCCTCTCCGCTCAGCAGCTGCGCCACTGGCGCCATGCGCGTTTCATATGCCTCCGCAAAGCATGCACAGAGCTGCACACGCCTGCCCCGCGGTGGTTGCCCATGCATGCACGAGTGCCTTGGCACACATGCAACCTCCAGGGCCTCACGTCTGCTCATGCATGGCATTTGCACCCGCGCATGCACCCATATGCGTGTCCTTGCATCTGCATACGCACGTCCCTGTGCGGTCTGCCCACGCACGCTCCTTGCTCCGACACTGGCGCGCCCCTCAAGGGTGTGTTCATGCCTGCCCCCCGGCCTCAGCACACACGCGCGTGCCCCTGTTGCCCCTGCCCGCAGTGCTCACCTGCACAGCTCCATCAGGCCCTCCAGCACTAAGGCATCCGCGCAGCAGTGCACGCGCAGGCTGGTGCGCACCGCTTGGCAGCCCTGACACATGCCGGCCCCCTCGGTGCACTCCTCGGACTCCTGCAGTCCCGTTCGCAGCCCGGCCTGCTCCTGCTGCACACCACACACCCCTGCCACGCCCTCCCTGCTGCCGCTGCTGCCGCAGCTGCCCTGCACACGCTCCGCACTGGGGGGGCTGCCCTGCCCCTGCCTTCCAAGCGAGGGTGGCGCTGTCCACGGCACCCGCAGACGCCCCGTGTACGCGTACGCGCACACTGCCCAGGCCACGTCCACATCGTGTGCCTCGGGCAGCGTCACCACTGGCAGCGTGCGCGCATAGCACACGCGCGGGCTGGGCGCGTGGACAGGCGCTTGGCGGGTTTGCTGCTGCTGCTGCTGTTGCGTCTGAGGGAGCGGCAGCTCCTGCTCCGCACCCTGCAGCTGCTGCTGTGATGGCCGCAGCTGATCCTGCTGCAGCAGGTGAGGGCAAGGGTGAGGGTGAGGAGGCCCCATCCCCATCCCAGCAGCAGCACAGCGCCTGTCTGACTGGGGGCAAAGAGGCGCGCACCCATCCTCGACAGCTCCTCCCAGCCCTGGCACACGCGGCCCTACCTCGCCCAGTTGCAGCACAGACACTTCTCCGGGTGCCGCGGCAGCACCTGCCCAGCGGTGGGCGCACATGGCCTGCGCACATACACGTTTTTTCCCTCCAGGCATGGGTAGTGTGGTTGCGTGTACAACGCATGCATATGGACATGTGCGCCAGGTGCCGCAGCAGCACCTGCCCTCTGCTTGGAGTACATGGCTAAGGTGCCTCCTCAGGCATGGGAGCGGTACATGCATGCTTCATGCACGCCTGCACACCTGGGAACACATGGCTTGTGGGCAATCGCAGGCAGGCGCATGTGCATACGCAACCCCAGGCAGCAGTGCCGCATACCAGGGAGCCTTCGGCAAATTGCAGCACCACATGCATGCCGAAAGCATGTGTGAACAGCACACATAACCCCTACACACCCACTCACCCACTCCCACCCCCACCCCACTTCACACACACACACGCACACACACGCACGCATACACACTCACACACACACGCACACACACTCACACACACATGCACGCACGCACCCACCCACAAATGGCAACCAAAAAGAGCGCCTGCTTCCTGTACCCACGTGCACGCGCAAACACACACGCCTGCCACCGGGAACGCTGCAGGAGCCTTAAGAGGCCCTCTGAGGTGCAGACCATTGATGCTCACGTGTGTATGTGTGTTGTACATGTGTGTGTGTGCGTGTGTGCGTGTGTACGCGTGTGTGCGCATGTTGCCAAAACATGGAGCAGAGCCCCTGCATACTGCATGGGCACCTCATGGAACCCAGGGCCAAACACAAAGGCACCCCACTGGGGTGCTTGGCAGCTTCGCCCGCAGGTGAGGTGCCAACACCGCACAGACATAAAAAACACATGTTTGCAGCAAGCCCTGGCGCGCCCGGATCACATCCCAGGGCAAGCATGCCGTGCGCGTGGATCACATCCTAGGGCAAGCATGCCGTGCACCTGGACCACATCCCAAGGCAAGCATGCTGGCAGCAAGCGTGCGCATGCACCGCACCCAAATCACGTTTGCTAGGAGCAGGCATGAGCCCCGCACCGCACCTGCATCACGTCCCCCCCACCCGAAGACAGCAGCAGCTTGTGCGCAGGCAGCAGGAGTGCTGCGGGATGAGGTGCAGGCCCGGCAGGAGGCTGAGGCTGAGGTAGGGATGAGTGTGCACCGCGCGTGCGGGTGGGGACCTGCCCAAGCGAACTGCTCCTTGGCCTTCCTTGACTCGCCTCCAGCCGCATGGGGGGCACAGCCACCAACACATCATGCGTGAAGTCTACTTGGGGCAGCTCCCAGGCAGCGCGCGCCCCACTGCCGAGGCTGCCCCCGGCCCGCGCGCTGCTACAGCAGACCCCACCCGCTGGTGCAGGGCTGTCGATGGCGGGTGCTCCCGCGCCCGCGCCCAAGCTGCACACCTCGCACAGGATTGTGCGCGGCAGGCGTGCCGCGCCAAAGGCGGGCGAGGTGTACCACGCGGTGGCGGCCTCTAACAGGGGCAGCAGCGGAGGGTGGGCATGCTGCTGCTGCTTCTGCTGCTGCTGCTGCTGCTGGAACTCCTGCTCCTGTTGCCGCCGCTGGCAGTGGCGCCGACGGTGGTGGTGGCCGCGCTCCTGCTTTGGAGCGCGTGCTGGCCAGGGCTCTGGCTGCTGGTGCACCACGCCCTGCAGGGTGCCATAGTACACCCCGTGCCCCTGCGGCTGCTGCAGCGGCAGCTGTTGCAACGAAGGTGGTGGATGTGCAGGCTGGTGGGCAGGCGCCGCGGGGCGCCGGCTGCTGCGTGGAGCGCGCGCCTGCCCAAGCTTACCAGCACACACAGCCGTGTGGCTGCTGTCATGCCCAGCCTGCTCCCTACCCTCCTCCTCCCCCTCCACTTGCTCCTCCTCCTCCCCACTGCTGGCCCCTTCCGAGCTGCTGCTGGTGTGCTGCCCCTCGGGGATGCTCGCCTCACTGCCACTGTGTGTGCTGCACGCGCTGCTGCTGCTGCTGCTGCTCCCGCACGCACGGCACTCGCCCTCTTGCCCGCCCATAAATAGGGGCACAGCCAGCCGGGGCAGCAATTGGGCTGTGTGACAGGGCAAGGGAGGTAGCACCGCATCAGCACGAGGCAAGTTCGGCCCGCCCCTGTGCTCGGGACTGCTGCAAATGCCTCCCCTGCCCCTGCCCTTCCCCCCCCCCATGCCCCTGCCGCTGCCATCGCCGCTCAGCAGGGCGACGCAGGCAGGCAGCTGGAGCGCGCGCGCCAGCTGCAGCAGGGCCTGCCCCTGCTGGCCTGCCGCGGCCCAGCTGCAGCTGCCTGTGTACAGCATACGCAGCAGGCTGCTGAAGGCGAGGGGCGGCACGGCGCCGCCCATGGGGATGGTGAACACAGAGGAGGAGGAGGGGAAGCTGCCTGCGGGAGGCCGCAGCGCAGGCGCCGGCGCGCAGGCAGCGCTGTGCTGTGCTGCCGCAACGCCCCCATGGGGCACCTCGCCCTCCGGGGTAGTGGGGCGGGCAGGCGTGCTGGCAAGGCCTGCCGAGCTGTCCGCACGCATCTGCGCGCGCCCAGGGTCCGCGGAAAGCAAGCGCGCTTGCGCGCACTCGCGCAGCGCCTGCTCTGCTCGTGCGGCCAGCGGCACGCTGGAGGCGAGCAGGGCGGCATGGGCAAGCAGCCGCTGCCCGCACGCAAAAGTGAAGCAGACATCCGCGCCCACACCCTGCTGGGCCTCAAGGCCAGGTGCAGGCGCAGGGCCACAAGGCCCTGTCATGCCCGACGGGCGAGTGAGGTGGCTCGCGCCTGGCCCGAGCTGCTGGGACGGAGCGGGAGGGGCTGGCTGGGTGTAAGGTCCGGGCACAGCAGGGCCTGGGCAAAGCAAGGGGCCCGGCAGCGGGGGGCCAATCAAGACTGGTGCCTGCAGGGTCAGGCCTGAGTGGATAGCCCACGCGTCAGGCACGCCGGCTTGGTTAAACACCCTGCGGGGTGCGCAACAGCGGTCAGCGAGGACAAGGTGTGTATGTGTGTGTATGCGCGTGTGCGTGCATGTGGGTGTGGGTGTCTGCGCGCGGGAGCGGGAGGAGTGTACGTGTGCGCGTGCGTGCGTGCGCTCATGAGTGCGCATAGGTTGGTTGAGGGAGCAGTTTGCACGAGTCTGTGAGCCCACGCGCAGCATGTGTTTTGTACTGAAGCCTTGTTGGAAGCACCTTGCCAGCATGTGCTTGAGCCTGTAGACACGCACAAGGCCTTTGTGTGCACGCATGCATACGCGCACATGTGCCTGCATGTGCGCTTATGTGCGCGCATGAGGGCAGGCTAGCTGGATGCCACCTGCCCCACCCACAGTCTGCCACACACTTGTGCGCAGCAGCTGTTTTAAGGGCGCTCCCCTGCTGCACTCCCACAAAGCCCCCTCGGTGCAAATCAGCCCTCGGGGCCATGCTTGCAGCTGCACAAGGGCGGCGGTTTCGCACAAAATCTCTACCCCCTGCCTCTACCTTGGCACCTGCGCAAAAGCAGGGCGGCAGAGGGACAGGAGCCGGAGCAGATGCTAGCAGCCGGCCCCCTCCAACCCCCACATGCTGCGCATTGCAGCATCCCTGGCCCAGGCTCATCCACACCCAGCCTAGCCCCAATCGTAGCTTTGTAGCACAGCACGGACGCAGCCAGGAGGCCCAACCAACCAAGCATCCTCGCTCCCTTGCACAGCACGGACGCGCGGCCAGGAGGCCCAACCAACCAAGCATCCAGGCTCACCGGTACAAGACAGTGGTGGCCACCGGTACAAGACAGTGGTGGCTCACCGGTACAAGACAGTGGTGGCCAGGAGGCCCAAATGTGGCAGCAGCTGCGCGCAGACCTCCGCAGCTAAGACATCCTGGGCGGCACTGCTGCCGCCGCTGTCGTTCCCATTGCTGCTGCCGCCACTGCTGCTCCACAGCGCGGCCCCGCTGCCCCCTTTGACGTCCCCGCCACAGCGGCCCTGGCGGCCATCGCTCATGCTGGAAGCAGGGGCAGGGGGCCAGGGCCAGGGGGTGGCATGCATGGGGCAGGGAGGGTACACAAGCACGCCGCTCGGATGCCACTCCGCGTGGCGGGGTGCCTGCCCAGGTTCGGGGCCGGGCGGGCGAGAGCACTGGCAGCAGCACGACCTGACCAGGGCCTCCAGCGAGGGAACCACCCGAGGGTAGACGCGCGATGGCTCTGCACACACGGAGGGGACAGAGAAGGGCGGAAGGGATGTCCCTGCGCAAGTACTAGGCAACCCTTTGGCAGGGCTTGCCTGACGCACCCGCCAACTTAGGCCCCTCCCTGCACCCACCTTGGCCCCAAGCAAGCTCCCCACGCTCGCCCACCCGCCCGTGCAGCAGCAGGACAGCGCAGAGGCAGGAGTGCAACGCGACCAGCGCGCTGCTGCCGACGCACACACCCCCGCTGTACGCGCGCTTGGCCGCTGTTGCTGCGCCAATGCGTGGAGTGGCCGCGCTGCCGTGCGCGTTGGCGACGGGCAAGCTTGACTCCTGAGCCCCTGCCCTGCCTGCGCTGTCTCTGCACGACGCTATGGCAGACGCAAGCTCCGCAGCCATGTCAAGGAGCCAGCCCAAGGGCGGATCATCTCCATTCAAGCTTTCCCCTGGCAGCATATCCCCGCCAGCGGGACCGGCTGCGTTGCAAACTGCAGAGGACCTCTCTGCCGCGCTGGCCTGCAAGGCCCCCAGGTGCGCACCCCAGCAGGCCCCGGCATTGTGCGCCCATCCAGCTGCACTGAGCAGCACAGGCCCCGGCTCCATGCTACCACGCCCTGCCACGCCTGCCGCAGGTGTGCCACCCTCGTCATCTCCCTGCAGTCTGTCGAGCGCAGCCCTGGGGGCTGCGGGTGCGGGTGAGGCTGCAGCAGGGGCTGCGGAGAGTGCGGTTGGGGGGCGCTCACCCCCGCCCCAGCACCCACGCGCCCCAGGCGCGGCGATGCAGGCAAGGCAGGCAAGGTGCGGGGGCGCCAAGGTGGGGGTGATAGAAGGGGACAGGAGGAGTAGGGCAGCTTTGTCAGGGGCGGACGCGGCCTCGCCTGCGACGTGCGCGGGCATGCAGATGAGCGGTTGTGTGAGCTGGGGTGGGACAGGGGACCCTGTGTGCCTCACTTGCGGGCTGGGGGCAGATGCATCAGGAACGCGCCAAGCATGCGTGCCACGCGCCAGCTGGAAGCTCAAGCAGGGTGCGTCAACAGGCATGGCTAAGCTTTGGATGCAACCTGCCACATGCCAGCAGCGCGCACCAGTGGGTGTGGCTGTGCAAAAGCGGCGCGCCACGCGCCTGGAGTGTAAGTGCCCCCAGGGCGCGTCAACAGACGCTGCTGTGCCCTATCTAGCGAGCGTGCCACACGCACCTCCAGCCCCTGCGTCGCCCAGCTGCTGCGAGACGCATGCGCGCAGCTCGGCGGGGGTGGCCTCGGCCAGCAGGCGCAGCAGCTGCCAGCCTAGCAGCCATCTCGCCTCCGCGTCTGCGGCACCACCACCCCCCTCAGCACCGCCACCTGCCCTGATGGCAGTGTCTCTCCTGTCACACGCGCTTGCGCTGCCCGCCAGCCCTTGCTCAGACTTAGGCATGCGCTGAGCGGAGTTGGTGGCTGCACCCACAGTAGGGTGGCCGAGCCGCACGGGATGAGGGGGGGGAGGGGAGTGAAGGGGGTGGAAGGGGGGGGG
>LKMJ01006955.1_pt1 | contig 10657 bp, 11 predicted proteins | sample 643391 | NCBI WGS metagenome assembly LKMJ01 (sample SAMN04112250, study PRJNA286221) | soda lake metagenome | biome: soda lake; feature: Kulunda Steppe; material: water; isolation source: sample PL-Br10 brine of Picturesque Lake | place: Russia: Kulunda steppe | collected 2010-07
AGGTCATTAATCCGTCTTTTGAGTTCTCTGACTGTACTCTATTATACGAATCGTGGTGAATTAAATGCTCGTGTCGGCTTCACCCTCGGGGTCAAGCCCCGAGGCACTCGCCTTGTTTATCTGTAGAAACAAAAACAGTATCTGTCAGCGAACCAGCCGGCTACACGACCCACACAGGTTTTCTTCTTTAACATCGACTTCCCGCACGGTTGGTGAGAAACTCATCACGCATTTCGAGTTATCACAGTGTTCGAGCCCGATGGTGTGGCCGATTTCGTGGACAACCTCTTTGCGAACGCGGTCGGCAAACACCTCTGTTTCGGGTTTGGTCGTAATACCGCCATCGGCAGCGGTCTGGAGGCGATGTGTCGAGATCACAGAGCCACTGCCGTTGAGATACGCCAGTCCGAACACGTAGTTTCGTCGTCGGTAATAGAGGTCTTTGGCCGTAATCCCGATGTTTTTCTCACCACGGCCAACGCGGCTGACGAGTTCGATCAGATCCTCCGCGCGGTGTTGGTTCCGGTTGGGGTCGAACGCACTGTCGGGGATCGGCTGTGTATCTTGAATCCGAACGTCACAACCGTAGACAGAACGCAGGCCACTCGAGGACTCCCGCTTTACTTGTGCTGGGATATCCCCGATAGGCACGATGTCGACACGCATGCAAGGCGATATGGAGGGATAGTTATTAAGTCTCACGCCGGAGTGCCGCTGCGTCTGAGGGTTTTCCAGTGCATCTCGGTATGCTTTTTTTCATGCCGCCTGTTGAGTTGCCCAATGAGCACACAGGCGGTTGTTTTGGATATCGACGGCGTGTTGGTAGATGTTGCCGACTCCTACCGGCAGGCAGTCATTGAGTCGGTCGAGCGCGTCTACGGCGAGACGCTCGAGCGGACGGCCATCCAGCAGTTCAAAGACGCCGGCGGATTCAACAACGACTGGCTGGTAACCGACGCGGTCGCACTCTATGTGCTTGCTACGCAGGCCGGCTACGACCACACGATCGAGACGTTTACTGACCGAATCGCCGCCGAGGGCGGTGGCCTCGACGGCGCGCAAGCCACACTCGCCGCCGCGTTACCGAATGCGACCTTCGAGGACATTATCGAGACATGGGATCGCGACGAACTCCGGCGTGTGTTTCAGGCGCTGTATCTGGGCACAGAACTGTACGGTGAACTCGAGGATGATGAACCACCGTTCGAAACAGACGGCCTTATTCACGACGAGCCAGTAATCGTCGAACCCGAGACGCTCGAGACACTCACAGCCACCTACGATGTCGGTGTCGTCACCGGTCGGCCTGCGGCCGAGGCGGCGATCGCCCTCGAGCGCGTTGGACTCTCGGTTCCGGACGAACACCGCTTTACGATGGACAACTGGGAACACGGCAAACCACACCCGTATGCCTTGCTGACGCTGGCCGAGCGGTTCGATGCCGAGTCGGTTGTCTTTGTCGGCGACACACTGGATGATGTCAAAACCGCGATCAACGCCGACCGCGAAGACACCGACCGCACGTATCAGGGTCTGGGCGTACTCACTGGCGGACTCACCGGCGAGACTGGCCGACAGAAATTCTCGGAGGCGGGTGCGACTGCTGTGCTCGAGTCGGTCAACGCGTTGCCGGGCTGGCTCGAGTGACACGCTCGAGTCGCCAATCCGATACCGGGTCAGTTCGCCGGACACGCAAGGCTTAGGCACTGAGCTATCAGAGTGATGTGCATGCGAATTGCACTCCTTGGTGGCACTGGAGATATCGGCGAAGGACTCACTTTGCGGTTGGCCCACGACACTGACCACGAGATTGTTATTGGCTCTCGGGATCCTGAAAAGGCACGCTCGAAAGCCCAAGAGTATACGACCCATATCGAGGCTCGAGGCAGCGAGACGAAAATCACCGGGTTCGAAAACGGGATGGCAGCCGACCGTGCAGACATCATTATCCTGGCTGTACCGGCCTACCATATTGCCGATACCATAGAGACCCTCGAGGAGTCGCTTACAGCAGATGACATTCTAATCTCGCCCGCAACGGGGATGAAACGCGACGAGGACGGCTTTCATTACCACCAACCCAGCGCGGGCAGTGTGACCAAAATCGCCGCCGAGGCCGCTCCTGACGGCGTGGCCGTTGTGGGTGCGTTCCACAACCTAGCCGCAGGACGGCTTTCAGATCTGGATGCTGTCCTTGGGATTGATACACTTGTAGTCGGTGACGACGAATCGGCAAAATCGACGGTCTGCTCGCTGGCCGAAGATATCGAGGGGCTACGCGCCCTAGATGCAGGTGGAATTGCCAACGCTGCCGAAATCGAATCACTGACGCCGCTTTTGATCAACGTCGGCATGAACAACAGCGGCTTGTCTGATCTGGGCGTTCGGTTCGATTAGGGCGTCTCGACATCGATCTCGGTTGGTTCGTTGTCACCACAGCCGTGTCGGTAGAGCTGGTTGGTGTTTGTACGGCGGTTTTCGTGGTCGTCAATCGTCTCGTTGGTGATGTGCTCTGTGATTTGGTACATGTTGATGTGTGTGAGGTTTGTATCGTGAGTGTTGTTCCACTCTGTACAGAGGTGTTCGGCAAGATGGGTCGGCCCCGCATGACGGTCATTGAGGCCGCCGCGGCGAATGCTGTTCATGTAGAACCGCTCGCGGTACGATCCGTACTGTTTTTGCAGCCCATCGTATGGCCGATCAAAGCTGAGTTCGCGATCGTTGTACACATCAACCCGTTGGCCGTCGTCTGTGAGTGCCGGAAAGACGTAGTAGCGATCGACAGTTCGTGGCGCGGGCGCAAAGACTGTCCAGGTAGGTTGTGAGATCCGAAGCGTGTCGGCTCCCGTCTCGATTTGGGTCTCGATACCACTTGATTCGAGGCTGTCGCCGACGGTCGGCGAGTAGGCCCCTGCGGCCATCACGACAATCACGACGACAACAATGGTGAGTCCGACAAGATAGACACTCGAGCGAAGCAAATCCAGGCGCATCGAATCAACCTGAGGGTAGGGAACTGCCCGCCCCCAGTCTGCGAGTCGCTCGAGTAGGCTGGTGATCAATGACTGATCAACCCCAAGACGAGTCCACAAGGCGTCCAGATCATTCCAGAACTGCGCCTGCACAAACAGCGAGAGCCCGGCGAATGCGACATACGGGAACGCACCGATCCGAACCGTCAGCGCAAACGAGGCGTGGCCCGCGAAGAACATCCCGACAAACAGCATGCGTTTACGGCCCGTAAGGAAGATCAACAGCCACGAAAACGCTAGCATGTAGTACCACATTAGCCCGCCGTACTGCATCAGCGTCGGGAAATTGCGGGTAAACTCGCCTAGCAGAAAGGTGGTGTCGTCGAGGCCCATAATGAGCGGTGTGGCCTCGCCGCTGGTCCACAGATCGTTTTCGGCTTTGTGGTACCAGTTCAAAAAGTACATGTACACCATCTGCGAGAGCGCGAGTGCGGTCGCAACCGACGACACTGACGTTCGCGCTGGCCTCGAGTGCAACGCATCAATCGACCATCGCTCGCCGACCGGCAGGAAGATCGCCCAGAACAACAACAGCCGAAACAGCGTATCCGCATAGCTCAACACGAACGGGTTGTGGTGATCGATCGAGACGACCAATAACAACGCGAGCACCGTCGCCAGCGTTGAGCGATAGCCGACAAGCAACTGCAGGCCGACGAGTGCAGTCAGTCCAAACAACGCGGCAATAGCCAACGGATTCGTCGTGAGATAAAAGACCGAAAACGCGACGTCTGCTGTCGCGCCCATCGCAAGCGACTGCGGAACCGCCCCTGTCTCGGTGTAGTAAAACGAGAAGTTTCGCGCCCGAAGTACGACATCTGCAATCACCAATGCCCCAAGAAGTATCCGGAAGACTGCCAGCGATCGCGTATCGATTGCAACCGCAGCCGAAATGTTCGCCCGAAACTGTCGAGCGAACGGACGCAGGCGCTCGAGAAACGACGCGGTCATACGCCGACTCAGGAACTCAGGATAATATTCTTTGTGATCAACAGATCACTGCCGACTCGGATCTCTGTTACTCATTCGTTTGCACACAGCGAGACGAAGTTTCGGAGAATCTGCAGGCCGGTCTCGCCGCTTTTTTCCGGGTGGAACTGCGTGCCGAAGACCGTTCCTTGCTCGTTGGCGATTATGGCTGGAAAGTCAACGCCGTACTCGCTGGTAGCGACAACTGCGTGGTCGTCGTCTGGGTCGGCATAGTACGAGTGGACGAAGTATGCATATTCGCCATCGACAGATCCTGTCGGTTCGTCTGCATGCGGGGTCTCTGAGCCTGTTTTGTCGACGCCTTCGACGAGTGGGTGCTCACGCTGCACCTCGAGTTCGTTCCAGCCCATGTGTGGGACTTTGCGATCAACGTCGAACCGAATGTTCGTCCCGGGTACGAAGTTCAGTCCCTCAACGTCGCCTTCGCCGGCGTGTTCGGCTTCCTCGCTCGAGCCGAGCAGCATCTGCATGCCGAGACAGATTCCAAAGATGGGCTGGCCGCGGTCGGCCGCCTCCGCGAGCGCAGCGCGGTAGGGCCCAGCATTGTCCATGCCTTCACGGAACGCACCGACGCCAGGCAAGACGATACCGTCGGCCTCAGCGAACGTATCGGGGTCTTCAGAGATGGTGACGTTTGCGCCGGCGCGCTCGAGTCCACGGGTGACACTGCGGAGATTGCCAAGCCCGTAATCGACAACGACGACCTCGGCAAGCGTTTGTTCGGCTGGAGTCGCGTTCATACGTCCGCTTTGTGGGCGGGGTGCAAGTGGTTTTCCGTTCGTGCAGCCTACGGCCGGCGTTCACACGTAGATACAATAGAAACCAGCTGCCGACTCGAGGAAGACAGACTCGCAGTTAGAAGTGGCCGGCCGATTCGTTCGAATACTGCAGATCCCCACCGCGACCGCCTTCGACCGTATCCGCACCGGTATCGCCAGTCGAGGGCACTTTAACCTCAACATCTTCGATTTCTTCGAACTCCATATACATATCTCGCATGATGTTTTCGGCGGTGACATTCGAGATTCCACAGCCCGAACAGGTGCCGCCGAGTTCGATGACTACGAGGCCGCTGTCGGGGTCACACTCTCGAACCATGCTCGTTCCGCCGTGCATCTGGATGATTGGCATCTGTTTGACCATCCATGTCTCGACACGCGATTTGAGGCTCTCGTCGCTCATTGCCTGCTATTGGGACTACAACTATGGGAAAGTTGTGGTTCGAATGCGAGTCTGTCACAAACATTCATCCACGCAACCAGCGGCTGACGTTCTGTTGGTCGCCTGAGACGGAGACTGCCTGCATCTTTCGGCAGTGTTCATGAGGCTCCGTAGAGACGACTTCCGTCTCAGCGACTTTCCATTGAGTGTTTCAAAACTCGCTTTGGGCACGCCGTGTGCTCAGAGCCGTGAGCGGTCGCCCGTCCCGTCAGTCAGTGCGCTTGCGACCGCTCCTTTGACGACGACATCGTCGCCGTGGTCGGTGAGTTTCACCTCGGGAATATTCGCCATCACCATCTCATCGAGTTGCTCGCGGAGGGGATCGACTACCAACTCGGGGTTGTTAAGTGCAACCGCGCCGCCGATGCTGACCACGAGTGGGGCATATCCATGAACAATGTTGGCAAGCCCCATTGCGTTCCAGTGGGTAACCTGCTCGATAACGTGGCCGGCAAACTGATCCGACTCGGCGTGGGCGAACACGTCCGCCGCGGTGAAATCAGGATCTTCCAGTGGGAGTGCGGTCTCGATAGGATCGTCGTCGTGCAGGCGGCGGGCATACTCGGGGATGTTGTTACCCGAACAGTAGGCCTCCCAGTGGCCGTCGTGGCCACAGCCACAGGTCATAATCCCCTGTGGGTCAATTGTCATGTGTCCGACTTCACCGGCGTTGCCGTCCCAGCCAGCGATGACGTGACCGTCGACGCAGACGCCCGCACCAATCCCTGATGACATCGTCAGATACACCATGTCATCGGGGTTGCGCTCCGAATGGAACCGCTCGCCGATCACACCGGCGTTGGTGTCGTTGTGGAGATAGACTTCTTGGGTCTCGAGTAGTTTCGAAATCGGGCCAGTAAGCGGGATGCGTTCGACTGAATCCGGGAGGTTGGCAGGGTCTTCGACCGCGCCGGCGGCCAGATCCAGCGGCCCAATCGAGCCAATCCCACAGCCTGCGATTACCGACGGCGTGATGCCGACCTCCGTGCAGGCCTCACGGATAAGATCGAGAATCGCTTCAGTGACGGCGATGCCAGTCGGTCCGCGTGGCGTCGTCTCGCGGGCCGTTGCCAGAATCGTCGCCGACTCGTCTGCGACGACCGCTCGGACGTTGGTTGCCCCGAGGTCGACGCCCACGTAGTAGGCCATCACTCACATAGGAAACGCGGCGGCACTTAATTAAGCCGCTTTTTCTGTTCGGTTGTCGGAGGTTACCACCCGCTGAGTGTGACGTGCAGCTGCGGACTCCGAGGAACCGACACAGAACACACGCTGGTGGGCTGCGTATGTCAAGCCAACCCAGTCAGTCGACCCTATCGAAACCGTTTTGATGAAACCTTACGGACAGTCAGTATGCCGACCGAACCCACCACGGGATACGACCCAACATTGGGCAAGAAGTTTATTTTCGTCACAGGAGGTGTCATGTCCGGCCTCGGAAAAGGGATTACTGCTGCAAGCACGGGCCGCTTGCTGGCGAACGCGGGGTTCGATGTTACCGCAGTCAAAGTCGATCCCTACCTGAACGTCGACGCCGGGACGATGAACCCCTACGAACACGGCGAGGTGTACGTCCTCAAAGACGGCGGCGAGGTTGATCTGGATCTGGGGAACTACGAACGGTTCCTTGGGATCGATATGACTTCCGACCACAACGTAACGACGGGCAAAACCTATCAGAGCGTGATTGATGCCGAACGGGCCGGCGACTATCTGGGAAAAACGGTTCAGATCATCCCGCACGTTACCGACGACATCAAACGCCGAATTCGGGAAGCCGCCGACGGAACCGACGTCTGTATCGTCGAGATCGGCGGCACCGTCGGCGATATCGAATCAATGCCGTTTCTCGAGGCGCTCCGACAGTTTGCTAGCGAAGAAGACGACGAAGATCTACTCTTCATGCACGTCACGCTCGTCCCATATTCGATGAACGGCGAGCAGAAGACGAAACCGACCCAACACAGCGTCAAGGAACTCCGCTCGATTGGTCTCCAGCCGGATATTCTGGTGGGTCGCTCGGAACACACACTCGAGGCAGAAACCAAAACCAAGATCGCTCGCTTCTGTGATGTCTCGACCGAAGCGGTGTTTTCGAACCCTGATGTGCCCGATATCTACCACGTCCCGCTGATGGTCGAAGAAGAGGGTCTTGATGAGTACGTTATGGAGCAACTCGGGATCGCTGAGGGGGCTCTTCCCAAGGCTGACCGCTCTCAACGCTGGCGAGAACTCGTTACCCGTGACCGCAACAGAACCGTTACTGTTGCACTGGTTGGTAAGTACGGTCTCGAGGATGCCTACATGTCGATCCACGAGGCGCTGAAACACGCCGGTATCGAACGCGAAACCGACGTTGAGGTGCTGTGGGTTGATGCCGACCGGATGCACGACGAACACACCGAACGACTCGAGTCGGCCGACGGCATTATCGTCCCTGGTGGGTTCGGTGCTCGCGGCACTGCGGGAAAAATCGAGGCCGTCCAGTATGCCCGCGAACACGAGATTCCTTTCCTCGGGCTCTGTTTGGGCTTCCAGATGGCGGTTATCGAACAGGCCCGAAACGTTCTTGGCCTCGAGGGAGCCCACTCCGCAGAGATCGACAACGAAACCCCCCATCCTGTTATCGACATTCTTCCAGAACAAAAAGAGATCGACGACATGGGTGGAACGATGCGACTCGGCGCACACGAAACGCAGATCCAAGCCGGCACGCTCGCCGAAGCGATCTATCAAGCCGACTCCTGTACAGAGCGTCACCGTCACCGGTATGAGGTCAACCCCGAGTACATCGACCAGCTCGAATCCGGCGCGCTGACCTTTTCGGGCACAGCCGGCAGACGGATGGAGATTCTCGAACTCGAGGATCACCCCTTCTTTTTGGGCACACAGTTCCACCCCGAGTTCCGCTCGCGGCCCGACCGGGCGAGCCCACCGTTCGTGGGCTTTCTCGATGCACTTCTCGAACAGCAGTCAGACGACACGACCCCTGAAGACGAGGTGACAGCCTAATGGTAAATCCAACCGAATTCATAGACGAGGCAGTCGAATCGATTGACGAGCAAATCGGCGATGAGAATGCGATTATCGCCCTTTCGGGCGGCGTCGACTCCTCGGTCGCCGCAACCTTGGCCTACCGGGCCATTGGCGATCAACTGACTCCCGTGTATGTTGATACCGGTCTAATGCGGAAAGGCGAAACTGACCAGATCCGCGAGACGTTTTCGTTCATGGACAGTCTCCAGATCGTTGACGCACGAGAGCGGTTTTTTGAGGCCCTCGCAGGCGTCACCGATCCCGAAGAAAAACGCAAGGCGATTGGCGAGCAGTTCATCCGTGAGTTCGAACGTGAAGCCAAAGAAACGAACGCCAAGCAACTCGTCCAAGGGACGATCTATCCCGACCGGATCGAATCCGAAGGCAACATCAAATCCCACCACAACGTCGGTGGGCTTCCCGACGTTGTCGACTTCGAGGGCATTGTCGAACCTGTCCGCGACCTCTATAAGGACGAAGTCCGGGAGGTCGCCCGTGAGCTCGAACTCGAAGAGATCATCTCCGAGCGCATGCCGTTTCCTGGTCCGGGCCTCGCAGTGCGAGTCATCGGCGAACTTACACCTGAGAAAGTCGACGTTGCTCGAGAATCCTGCCACGTCGTCGAAGAAGAACTCGAGGAATACGAGCCATGGCAAGCCTTTGCGGCGGTTATTGGCAAAGCCACAGGCGTCAAAGGCGACAACCGAGTCCACGGATGGGTCGTCGCCGTGCGATCTGTCGAGAGCCGCGATGGGATGACCGCTCGCGCCCAAGAACTCGACTGGCAGACTCTCCAGCGAATCCAGAGTCGGATCACCGGCGAAAACGAGAACGTCGCCCGCGTCGTCTACGACGTGACACATAAACCTCCTGCCACCATCGAATACGAGTAATGACTCAGACCGCAATCGTTGCCGGCCCTGACCCGGACGGACTCGGTGAGGCCCTCGAGGCCGAAGGGCTTGCAATCTGCCGAATCGACGACCAGGTCTCGAGAGCCACGCTCACAGAGGCCGGTGTCACCGAGGCACATCTGCTGGTGTTGACAGATATGGCCGAAGCAACCGGCGTTGTGCTCGCCAAAGACGAAAACCCCGATATCCGGGCCGTATTTTACAGCCGTGAGTCGCTGCCCGAGTTCGCCAAAGCCCAGACTGACCTGGCGGTCGATCCTGAACTGCTAGAGGTCAGTGTTGTCGCAGAAGAACTCGCCGCAGCGTAACGATTTGGCGATTTTTATTTGACCTCTCTTGAGGTACTGGTTCATCCATGGTTTGAACATCATATAAATATGTGTCGACGTTTTCGACCGCAATCCACGGATAATCCGGCGCAATCCGGCTCGACTACTGTTCTGATTCAAGTACAATACACTGGTATAATGAATTGGAATGAAACAACAGACACTGTTCGCCATCGTCTTGGCAGTTTGTATGCTCATAGCGGTGCCAGCGATGGCCACGACCGTGGGCGCACAGACTGCTGAGGATGACGACAGCGACGAGATAGATGGTAACGAAGAGACAGTAGACGAAAGCGAGGAATCTGAGGACAAAAAAAGCGATGAGCAAGACACCAACGACAGTGATGACTCGGCTGATGGTAAGGCCTCCAACGAGTCTGAGGACAACGACATAGCCGAATTTAGCTTCAATGCCACGCTCGAAAACAAAACTGTGATCGTCTCTGTTGAGGCCAACGATACGGCCCTCGAGAACGCGACGGTTACAGCCAACAGCACCGACGTGGGCACGACTGACGAACATGGTGCTCTCGAGTTCGACCTCGAGAACCGCTCTGGGCTCGAGATCAGCGTAACCGCAGACGACACCACACAAACAACGACCTATGAAGTCGTAGATGGCGAACTTCTCGCACAGGAAGACGACGAACAAGACCCCGAACAACCGGGGCCACCAGAGGAGATGCCGGATGAGGCAGCCGAGCAGGTTTCGGTGATCCACCAACTAATCAACGCGTTCCGCAGCGGCGAGTTCGACCGGCTCGGGCCGATTGTCTCGGAGGCCGCAGGTGGTGGGCCACCGGCTGACGCTGGAAACGGCTCAGAGAACGCTCCAGCCCATGCGGGTAATGGCTCAGAGAACGCCCCAGCCCATGCTGGTAATGGCTCAGAGAACGCCCCAGCCCATGCGGGTAATGGCTCAGAGAACGCTCCAGATACTGCCAGCGACGGACAAGTCAACGCGTCTGACACTGCCAGCAATGGCCAGGAAAACGGCAGCCAAGACGACAACGGCTCTCCTGGCAACAGTGATTCAGACCGTTCCGGTGGTAACGGTGCCAACAGCGGCAACAGCGGCAACGGTGGCGGCCAACCGTGATTTATCTCCACTGACTGAAACGAATCAACAGCCGAG
>LKMJ01006956.1_pt1 | contig 10655 bp, 13 predicted proteins | sample 643391 | NCBI WGS metagenome assembly LKMJ01 (sample SAMN04112250, study PRJNA286221) | soda lake metagenome | biome: soda lake; feature: Kulunda Steppe; material: water; isolation source: sample PL-Br10 brine of Picturesque Lake | place: Russia: Kulunda steppe | collected 2010-07
CATGCGTGCGTGCATGTGTGTGCTCGTGCGTGTGTGTGTGTGTGTGTGTGTGTGTGTGTGTGTGTGTGTGTGTGTGTGTGTGCGCGCGCATGTATGCATGCTCACGCACACATGCACACAAACGGTGATCAGGCCCTGCCCATTCGAGCATCCCAGTCCACTGTCAAAAAACGATGCCCGCTTCTGGACTATGGATTTTGATGTTCAAGTGAGCAGGTGCTGTGCGTACTTCATACTTAAGCAAGCCCACTGGGTGGAAGGTATGGGCCTGTGTCCGTGTCTGTATGCTTGTGCCTCTGTGTGTGTGTGTGTGTGTGTGTGTGTGTGTGTGTGTGTGTGTGTGTGTGTGTGCGCGCGCGCCTGTTCATTTGTGCTTCCGCGAGGATGTGTGTGTGAGAACTGCTTCTGGACTGTGGCTTGTGATATTCAAGTTAGCGGGTTCTGTGCATACTACATATTTTGGCAAGTTCATTGGGTGAAAGGTATGGCAAGTCCATTGGGTGGAAGGTATGTGTGCACCTGCACATGTGTTCAGTGCACCTGCACATGTGTTCAGTGCACCTGCACGTGTGTGTGTGTGTGAGTGAGAGGGTGTTCATGCGCGAGTGTGTTAGCTTGCACACGTGCACATGCAAGATTTACAGGCTCTGCTCACCTCCCAACATCCCAATCCATGGTCCAATAGCGCATCTGAGGTTAGGACGCACCAATTGACAATTAGTGGCTACTGGCCTGCTCATGACATTGCCGACCTCTCCCGCTTGTGCTGCTGCGTTGTGGACTCCTTGTTTCAGGCTAGGAGGCCGTGTTCGTCTGTTGACAGTTTCCACAGTGGCAGATTTGACAAGGCCATATTTGCTAGATATGACTGTTTGGGCTTGCTACAATCATACCATGCAGATTGAACTGCCTTTAACCACAACAGCAGCATCAATTTGCCTTGAGCTTCGTCAGTGCTGTGTCGAGGGATCATGGGTGAATAAATAGTTGTGTGGTGCTTTCTGCCTGTGTCCTGCCTGCCTTCCCTCTTTTTTCCCCTTGAGTGCCAATGGTGCTAGGCAGTGCATACAAAGCCTAAAAGGGAGGTGGCAGAGGGCAAAAAAGAAGACTATTTCTTCATTACAATCCGACAGCCGGAAATATAAACAGCGAGAAAGGGTGTCATTTAGGGATTGTACTTCAGGAGTAGGTAAGGCAAGAACTCATACACCCTTTGCTGAGGCACATCTTCCCATCGTGGGGGCGGTTGCATAGAGCTGTGGTTGTCTGCGTTCTTTTGAAACTGCGTGCCTGGCCACACCCTTCTAAATGTTGTGCGCTTGGGCTTTGATCAGAAGCTGGCAACAGGGTGACTCCGGAGTCAATGGTGTAGTTTACTCCTTTCTTTTACAAAGGGTGATGTTAAGCGCTGGATCTTATTGAAGCACTGGGTTCATCTGATGTTAGCCTTCATGGCCCATCAGATTCTACTAGTATCATTAGTAATGATAAGATCAAAGAAAAGACTACAGTGAAAACAAGAACACTCCCAAAATCAATTAAGGTAGTGCTTTTTCCTGTATTGTATGTCCTCTTTTTCCCTTTTTTCATGCTCAGTGTCTTACCAGCTTTCATCTCTTTTACCCATTGTAACTCTACTTGTAATGCTCCGGATACTCGAGCAGGCGGCGGAGCACCTAAGATGGAAAGTCGATTATCCACCCTCGCAACCTGTGGGTTAAAGGTTCGAACCTCTCTGGAGGCCACTACCGGCTAAGCTGCCCATTCGGCGGATACAGCCTTGAAACCTTACCTTACCTTACCTAAACTACTTGTAATGAGTATGGCTGTGGTTGTGCTCTGGCCATTTCATTTATAGCAGCCCGAGGATCGAGCCAGTGGACAGCCACTCGTTAACTTGCCCACAGCTGCAGGCAGCCTCATGCCCACAGCTGTGTGACCCTTATCAGATCAGTCAGGACTGCTAACAAAAAGTGATGCGTCCTCAAACCATTACCATTTTCAATCCTTGCCTCGGGATCACTCAGAAGAACACTACCTATCTGAGACGGCTACACCCGTGCCCTTGGAAGCCAAATATAGATAGATAGTAAACCCGTCACCACAAATGAGGGACTGGCACCCTTCAACAAATTTGCAAGGTAGCACACATTGGTTGACAATCCATTCAGAAATAGGTTCTAATACTTACAAGAAAGAATTACTGAAATGAGCAGCATCTGTCAGACACTGCAATTCAATGAACAGGTATTACTGACACAAATGTACAACTTGGATGGACCTGCCTTTTGAGCAGTGGGAGCCTCCCACACAGAAATTGGTGGCGGCCATGTGTAATGAACAGCCCATCCAAGAAAGCCCATTCTCATGAGCTCCAAATCCAGCCTGGGTTGTAAAAGCTCCACCCAAATCATGGCAGGTCATCAAATTTGCCGTCCTCATCGCTACCTGCTTCGCCCTCTTGATCCTCATCCTCAGCAAGCTCCTCTACATGGTCATCTGTGCGTGGGAGTGCGAATTTTTAACAGGTGGGCATGGTATGCATGTGTGCTATGCATGGTGGTGGGCATGAACGCGTTGGGCTGTCCACGCAGCACAGAGCACACGCCAGGCCATGCAAAAATGGTCAAGCACCAGAGAACCAGACTTGAGGACCAAGGAGATAGTCTATCAATGTGGTATGGTGTCCTCTGACTGTGTAAAAAGACAACAGGCCAGACATGGACATCCTTGGAGATCAGCATCCCTTCCACGAGCATATATGATACATCTCAAAAGCATACGACACTGAAGCACGCACCTTCCCAAACAGCCAGCAGTTTCAACTTGAATGTCGCCATCTTAATGTCAAAGACGCGCAGCACTGCCACTTGATGTGGGTCCAGGACTTGGCCCTCTCTGCAAACCTGTATCCATAGCAGACAAGGTCCATTTGCGATTTGGTCAGGTAATTTCAAGGTTTCCGGCAGCAATTCATGATCTACCAGAGGCAGCGATTCACATCTGATCTACCAAAGGCAGGGGCAATCACAGGTTTGCATTGCAGTCTACAATCAGGGCAGACACTGCTTCCACATGGATCTGTGGATGCAGCACATGAGAACGCGCCCAGGAGCGCCTAAACCTGCAGGACTTGAGTGACAACCTGAAGGCTCGTCCTGCCTTTTGTGCATGGAGGCAGCACTTGTCACGCTGGGTACTGTACACTGCCCCAACCTCATCCACTTTCTTTACGCAGCCGCCTCACCTCATGGTCAGCAAGCAGCTCCACCAAACCCTTGTTCAATCGTGTAGGGAGGTTGCACTTGCGCAGGTGGGGCTCCAGCGTGTGTGGCAGGGGGCCGTGGGGGCCAGAGAGAGGGCCGGCTTGCAACCGGAACGCGTGGGTGGCTTTGCTGCCCGCGCGTGCGAAGTCCTCTACGCCAAACTCATCAAAGATGCGGACCACCTGAGGTGTGTGTGTATGTGTGTGCGTGTGCGTGCGTGCGTGCATGTGTGTGTGTGTGCGCGCAACCGAGCATGTGTGCGTGCGCGTGCACGCTTTGTGAAAGCTTGCGCACAAATACATTCAAGGCTTTTAAAAGGCAGAGGACCCCTTCTTCCCTTCCCAGACACACCAGCTGACTTTCTTTGCGGCACGTTAGGCGACCGCTCAAGCCTTGATTTCAACCTAATGGCTTAAGTACAATATTGGGCTTTGGTTAATGCAGTGTGCGGGGCCAAAAGGAGCGGACTTTATGGTGGGCATGCGGGCTGTGCTTGCTCCGTGCACCAACATGTGCTTGCATCGCACCAAAGTGAGCTTTGCACGCCTGCTCCAGCTGTTCAAAATGTGCAAGATACTGACTTGCAAAGCAATGTGCAGTAGGATTGGACCAAGCACTAGTCCAATGTCGGACTATTAGAAGCAACTGCTTACCGAGCGCATGGTTACAACCTCGGATGCAATCAGTGTTCTTTCCAACAATATGCAGTCATATTGGAGCAGGACCCACGGGAAACTAAGCAGGCGCCCTGTTCCTGACGCCCGTCCAACTGGAAGCACCAGCCGTGGAATTATGAAAAATGGCTGATACTAAACAGGCATGCAACACGCAGTGGTCATGTGCATCCCAGCATCACATGTATGTTTAAGTTTTAGTGTGTGGGGTGCGTGCAATTATTTAAGTTTTGCCATGTTGGGGACAGTGAACAAGCGCACACACACAACAGACATGCGCGCGCACGCACACACAAGCAACACACATCATGCAACTAATCAAATCGTACCACAATCTCCAAGTATGCCATCTCCACAAACCTGAAATGATGCTGTGTGGTAAGGGTGTGCTCACCTCTTCTCGTGGTAACTTAGTGAAAAATAGCCCGGTGTGCCCTTTTAACCTTGCCCCGATGTCACTCAAGTTTGTGCGGAGCTCGTCTGATTCACTTTTTCCAAGAGCCACTTGGAGCATTTTGTTGCTGCCCATGATAAACCTACATGCAATATGCCCAACAATTGTAAATGACGTCTCTAGCAACTGACCCTGGGCGGCAGTCCTTGAGTGCACAGACGTTCTACATGCTCACCAAAGCGCATCTGCTACGAGGCTGCTCCTCCTCCCCTGTCAGGACTAGCACTTCAATTAAACAGCAAGACAAGACATATCAAAAGGAGACACCAGTGGGACAGGATGTGTGGAAGGTATGCTACGGCGGCTTTGACCTGGTGAAGCTGCGCGTTGCGCCAGTACAGTCAGAACTTGCCTGCTTGACTCCTGCAGCTCTTGGCGCAACTCCTTGAACTGTTCCGTTCGCATGTTGAAGTACCGGAACAAGTACACGGTAGGGAACCTGCACAATACAGGACTCGCATTGAGTTGTTAGTCCGTTCTCTATGGATGGCTGCTGCAGCGCATGCTGGAACACGGCCAGCCGTCTCTCAGCTCAATGCTAGTGCACACTTACTCTTCCACAGCCTGCCTGACATGGGCTATCAGGCCTTCCTTCCACTCCTTTCCTTTTTTCTTGGTCTTTGTGAGGTGAACTGCGTTTGTGAGAGAGCCCAAGGGAAGTTGAAAAGGACATTTGGCCCAGGCACATGTCAGGTTCGGGTGAAAGATTGGGAACTTCCTCAAACAACCACTTGTGCTTGTCACTTACCAACGCGGTTGCGTTTGCTCTTGGGCATGGTGGCCTTCTTAAACGAGTAGAGTTGAAGGTTGTAAGTCACGTAAAATTTTTAATTCAAAGTAATATACTGCACACTGCTGCTCAAGTCTTACGCTACTTTGCTGGTGCCGGAGCCCAATTACCGCGATCGACTTTTTGAATTTAAAGTAAAAGGCACATTTATGAGGATTAAGAAATCACAGTAAGTGTACGTCCGTCAACACGATGGCGCTGCCAAACCAGTTCACCGTGCAAAAGGCAGAGTTCTTGGAGGATCTGCCAAAGTTTATGGAGGGTAAGGCAGTGGAGCCGGTGATCACTGGCTTCGAGGAGCAGCGGCGCAAGTTCAAGGTCGTGGAGCAGCAGTTTGTGCAGCGCAAGGCCCGGCTCATGATGAAGCAGCCTGAGATCCAAAAAGCCCTAGATATTGTGAAGATGTTGCTGGAGAAGGAGCAGCAGGAGGAGATGATCATGGACTACGAGCTGGCGGAGGGGGTTTACTCCAAGGCCAAGCTTGCAGGTGTAAGGACAGTGAATCTCTGGCTTGGGGCAGGCATCATGGTGGAGTACAGCTTACAGGATGCAAAGGTGCGCAGGCAGGCGGTACTTGACATGGAAACAAGCAAGATCCCCCCATTTGATAAGAATGCATATTTTATGCCATTCAGGAACCCCCCAAAATTGTTAGCTAGGCATGTATGACTGTTGCCAATGTAGACCTGGCTGGTGACCCATGTGCAAATGTGCAACTTTTTTTTCCACATGCTTGGCAGCATACAATCGTGCTGCAGGATGATGAGTGCAGAGAAGGCAGGAAGTGGTAGAGTGAGGGGAAAGTGCCACAGGGCTTGCAAATGCAAATGGAGCAATCTTTCTCCTGGCAGTACAACACATGCACAAAACACACTGCTGGGCGACCTCTGACATGGGAACAGCATTGGCTGTGTGTTTGACTGTGCATACCACGATTTATTGTTGCCTTAGGCGCCTGACCTTGGAGTGTCGCTACTCTTTACGTTACTCTTGTTCTCCTGTGGAGGGCTGATCAATCAGATGGAGGGCTAGTATGGAATGCACTACAATCAAGACACGTACAAGCTTTTTTAAAAGTTGCTTTGAGCACAGGGTGGTTTCAGGGTGGTCTGGGGCCATGGCAAACATTTCCTCTTCAAACTCATTTTACATGCGCATGCGCATGCACAACTGAAGCAGCAATCTCTTAACCTCAAGCTTGGGGTCTGGTGCATGCACCTGCTTGTCTCATACTTGTGCGTGTTCAAAAGCAGAGTGCTTATGGTTTCCACCTGCCATTGAACAACGGGCGGTGACTCAGTAAACCTCAGCTAGATAACATGCATTAGTGACGTCAACTATGCTTTTTGCTGTGCAGGAATTGCTTGAATCGAACTTGGCAACGTGCAAGACCAACATTGAAAACATAGACAAGGACATTGAGGTGTGCCTTGCCTGCGTTGATACAGTTCAGGATCCAAATTTATGCAGTTGTGGGCACGCTCACAAGATTGCATACAACATGGGCGTGCGCACATGCGTACACGCGCGCACACACGCACGCATGTATGCACACACAATTGCACATACAAATACACAAAATATGAGCCCACACTTGTGCACATGCATGTGCTCGAGTGCTCATGCACACACCAAGACAGGTGCATGTGAGCAGCTTTGGGCTCCCTATCATCAGCACATACCCACACCGTTGCACAACCTGCTAGCGAATTCCCAACAAGTGGCCCATGCCATTCAGTTTGCCTGCACGCTGACAGATGCAGAGGCTATACAGCATGGAGCTGTGCCTGCTAAGCATGTAGGTAGCTTGGATTGGCACATCCAATTACAAGAGTAGTGCTGCTCAAAGAATGAGGCTTCTGATGTGCCGCGGTACTATGCAGATCGTTCGGGACAACATCACCACCCTTGATGTCAGCCTTTCTAGAGTATGGAATTTCGATGTTGAGCGGCGCCGTTTAGAAAAGGAAAAGGGGGTAGCACAGTAAGTGGGTTGCCGACACCTTGAGGGGGCTTTCTAACTACTTTGTTCCTTGATAGAACACCTGTTAACAGGCACATATTGCTCCTGCAAACACCAGTTCAGTTGAGCTAGTTGTGTGCATGCATCCACGATAGGGAATGATAGGGAATGGCAAGGCGTATGGATGGCGCTTAACTGGCAATCGTTGTCTTCAGGATTTCTATTACAAGCACCAGTACTCCTCTCCTCCTGCATCTTCCTCCACCAAATTTTTGTTTTGCAGCAGTCTGTTTGCTTCTGTCTGAAGCCTAAGATTGCGTATGTGGATAGCCAGATTTTCTCCCGTATCCGGAAAAGAACGCAGACATCAGAGCACTCACTACATCAATTAAGGAAAATGCTATCCATAATTGTGTCCTTCATTAAATTTCACAGATGTGTGTTCTTTTCACTCTTCCCTCTTTTTGATAAATGATACAAAAAGCCCAGGGTTACATAGCCGTACTTGCCGATCGACGGCAGCTGAGCTCACCTTTTAAGCAAGCTAGTAGTATTTAAACTACTCGTAGTTGAAGCCTGCCAAGCCTGAAACATGCCTAAACCAAGGAGAACTTTGAGGCAGGAAAGAGAGCAAATGATTTTTGACAGCCCCAAGGTATCCTTTGGAGCAATGGAAAGCTGCTGAGGTGCTAAAGCTGGCTCCGTTTCTGACGCAGCCAATCATCTGCAAAGCTCCTGAAGTAAGCTATGAAATGAGGCCCGTTGATGTTTCCCATCAGGCATTTGTGTAGTAAGAGGCATCATGCCTCTAACTATATGATGCACCCGTCGCAATCCGTGTTTCAGGTTGATCTCAAAAGGAATTAATAGATTACACCTAAGGCTGCACTGCACTGTAGAATCTGCCAGTCACTTCCAGTGGCATTTGCAACTTAGGTACACTTATGAAAACGGAGAGTCCGCATACCCTCAGGCTTGTTAACCCTTAAAAATGGAGAGCACCAGATACGCAGTCCAGTGCACGCCGGCCAATTTGTGCTAGCTGCTTCAAGTTGGAATGTTGGGTTACAAGGATAAGAGGTTACAAGAGAGGTTACAAGTTTAAATTTGACCTTCAGCCAGGTAGTTTGACTGTTCAGGTTCCTGGTGAACACCAGCCACTGGCTGTATGGCATACAGAAAACATTCATGAGCTCTGACTTAAAAGGATAGGAATCATTAGTTTGTCTCTGGAAAAAATTGAAGACATCCTCAGAACAAGCTTGGGAGAAATAAAAAGCTCCAGTCTGATCAACAGTAATTTTGTGTGCCAGTGGTAAATCATGAAACAAGTCTACAAATTGAAGCCTCAAAGAACACATTTGCATGCAAGGAGAACCCCGAGAACCTCCCATGGCAGCGTCGTACCACCCATTTCATTGAGATCAAGTACTGTGAAGACACTCGCCCTGAGCAGCAGCTCCAAGCTGCCCATGCTCAACATGGTCATCTTAGACGCAGCATTGCAGGAGACCATGTTCTTCATGTCATTCTCTTAGGTGTAGGGGGGGTTATTTACATTCCTCACACTTTGGTTCCTCTGAAGAGTCTTGGCCTTGATTCACAAAGAGTCAGGAAATTTGCTCTCAAGCTCCATGCTCATTCTGTGCACTATGCTCATAAGCTTGTTCAGACCAGACGTTTTCTTGAGCGTTCAACGAGAAGTTCTCCCCACCTTCAAACCAATCAGGAGAGGTCTGTTGGCTTGTCTGCCCGCAACCCTCCTGATCCTCACTGACCCCCCCTTTTCTTTTCTGGTGAAGCTTTTCTTCCCAAGTGGCCCCTTTTCCTTAATTGATGTGAGGAGCTTTTTGCTGCTTGCGTAGTTTTTCTTTCTTTTCTTTCTTTCTTTCTGCAAATTAAAGCCTCAAAGAACACATTTGCATGCAAGGACACGAAAAAATAGCATGTTTTTTGTCTTGAATTGCCTGCAATCCACACTTATCACAGGTACCATCATGATGTTCCCAGCTTCTTGTCTTGACACGCAGCATATGGGAATGTAACCTGAAACGTGCCACGTTGCGCTGTGTTTGCCTGCCCAATCCAGATGCAAATACCTGGGTACAGAGAAAGGCGGTCCATCAACAGTCACCAACCTAAGAGGCAAAGCAACCCAATTATGATATTTTGCAGCCTTGTCCGTCTGATCTTCATTGCCTAGCTGGTTTGCCTGGCTCCAGATACTTCTCAACCTCTTCCTCACATCAACAACAACTTGAATTTGAAATTATGACTGTGGGATCGTTTGTAATGTCCTCACGCGATGTTGGAAATCACCGCTCCTCTCCAGATTATGTAGAGCATCCAAGAACTCAGCACTCCAGCACTTCTTGTTGACAGTGCTCATTGCAACTTGCGATATTGAATATCAGCCTTGAGGATTTTGGTAAGAGTGCCACTTTTACTACATAGCAGAGCATGATAAAATCTCACAGCCACTCGGAACTAATTGAATTGAAAGGGCTCTTGGCCACTCTCACGCAACACAGACCAGTCGGGAGTAGTGCGCTTCACACCTAAGATACCTTAAAGCAAGCACATGTGAAGTATTTGCAGAGGCCACTGTCATCTCAGCTCCTTGCTTCATGTACCTAGTGCCCCGTATTTGACTTGCATACACGCTTGCTGAAAGAGCATATCCTTTAGCCAACCAGAGCATGCTGTGTTACAAGGATAAGGCCTCAGAGTGTTAGATTAGGGTTCAAAGCTGTATCTGCCGAACGAGGGCAGCTTAGCTGAAGGAAGGGGCAGAGTCCCTGCGAGGTTTGAGCCACGAACCTACAGGTTGCGAGAGTGGACATTTGACTTCCCACCGCAGGTGCCCCGCCGCCTGCCCAAGGGTCTGACAGGAGTCCGGAGCAACAAGAAAAGACCTTCAGTCAAGAAGTGCGACTGCTGGCCTGCTCACAAAAAGCACCTGCTGCTACTAGCAGCCCTCATACCTAAAAGGTAGGACTCCCGACTCAGTATCACACAGTTTTTCAACCTGTTGCATACAAATCTGGCCAAATGTTGCTCTGAGCCTACTAGGCTGGCAGTGCCAGTGGCAGTGCCGTACCCTTCTCAGTTCCAACAACACTCGCTGTCACTGACAGACACCAAACCAATTCTGGCCTATCCAGGTTGAAGGACTCATAAGGGGCTTGAAGGACTCCTGATGTCGGACTTTTAAGGGGGGCATGCAAATAAAGGCTTTCAGTCAAGAAGTGTAGACTGCCCATAAAAAGTGATGAGTGCATGAAGGAAGAAGTAAGTTTACAAGTTTAAGTCTTGACCTTCAGCCACTGCCAGGTAGTTTGACTGTTCAGGTTGCTGGTGAACACCAGCCTTATAGAAAACATTAGGGGTCGGCGTATAGCGCTATATGGAAAAATATATAGCGCTATATAGCGCTATATAGCGATATAGCGCTATATTGCGCTATATTCCAGGCGCTATATATGCCGGATCTCCCCCCGCCAGCCCG
>LKMJ01006961.1_pt1 | contig 10649 bp, 9 predicted proteins | sample 643391 | NCBI WGS metagenome assembly LKMJ01 (sample SAMN04112250, study PRJNA286221) | soda lake metagenome | biome: soda lake; feature: Kulunda Steppe; material: water; isolation source: sample PL-Br10 brine of Picturesque Lake | place: Russia: Kulunda steppe | collected 2010-07
CGCCTGTCGGCCCCGACGACGTTCAGCACGTCGCTGAGCTTGCCCGGGTCACCCTCGACGAGGACGAACTCACCGAGTTCGCCGAGCAGTTCGCCGAGATTCTGGCCTACTTCGACGCCCTCGATGACGTTCCGGATGTCGAACCCGAGCCCGAACTAGTTAATGTCATGCGGGCTGACGAGGTTCGAGACGGCCTCTCGCAAGCGCAAGCCCTGGATAACGCCCCAGAAACCGAAGACGGCTTTTTCAAAGGGCCAACGGTTTCATGAGCGACGACGAGTACAACATCTTCGTCACCGAGACGCCAGATACCGAGCTCGTTGCAAGCGACACCGCAGAGAGCGAATCAGCACCCACCGATAGCCGACTGGCTGACAAAACCATCGCCATCAAGGACAACATCTCAACACAGGCGATTCCGACAACCTGTGGCTCAGCCATGCTGGCCGACTATGTCCCCCCATACAACGCAACCGTTGTTGACCGCGTCGCCAACGCGGGAGCGACGCTCGTTGGCAAAACCAACATGGACGAGTTCGGAATGGGTGGAACGACCGAAACCTCGGCGTTTGGCCCGACACGGAATCCCGTCGATCCGGACTACGCACCGGGTGGCTCCTCGGGTGGCTCTGCGGCTGCCGTTGCCGCCGGTCTCGCCGACCTTGCTCTTGGAACCGACACGGGTGGCTCGGTACGTAATCCGGCAGCTTTCTGTGGTGTCGTCGGCCTCAAACCGACCTACGGGCTGGTTTCACGGTACGGCATCGTCGCCTATGCCAACAGCTTAGAGCAGGTCGGCCCGCTCGCGAACACGGTCGAAGACGCTGCGCTCCTGCTCGACGTGATCGCTGGCTCGGACCCACGCGACGGAACGACCAACGACGGCGGCGACGATTCGAACTACGTGGCTGCAGCCGACGGCGACGTCGATGGGCTCACTATCGGTGTGATTTCGGATCTCATTGACGGAGCAGACGAGGACGTTGTCGACACGTTCGAGGCGACCATCGAGGAGCTCGAATCACAGGGCGCAGAAATCACCGATGTCTCCTTGGAATCGCTCGAACACGCCGTGCAGGCCTACTACGTCATTGCGATGTCGGAAGCCTCCTCGAACCTTGCCCGATACGATGGTGTTCGGTACGGCCCCGCTATTGAGAGCGACGGCAACTGGAACGAGTCGTTCGCGGCGGTTCGCGAGGCGGGCTTCGGCCCCGAAGTGAAACGCCGGATTCTGCTCGGGACCTACGCGCTGTCGGCGGGCTACCACGACAAATACTACAAAAAGGCACAGGATGCCCGTTCCTGGGTCAAACAGGAGTTTGACGCCGCCTTCGACGAGGTCGATGTTTTGGCCTCTCCAACGATGCCCGTGTTGCCGCCGAAACTCGGCGAGAGCCTTTCAGATCCACTCCAACTCTATTTGATGGACGCAAATACGGTGCCGGTCAATCTGGCGAATCTGCCGGCGATTTCCGTACCTGCTGGCGATGTCGATGGCTTACCGGTCGGCCTCCAGCTAATCGGGCCGAAATTCGGTGAAGAGACGATTATCCGAGCCGCGAGTGCGGTCGAACAGTAATCCGCGTCGACACCGCGTAGTTATTTTTTTACGACTTCCAGAACGCTCGCGTGAACAGCACCAACACCGGAATAATCTCGATGCGGCCGATCCACATAACGAGAATCATCAGCCCCTTGGTCGTCATCGGAAACACGTCATAGGTGCCGTACGGGCCTGCGGGCCCGAAGGCGGGTCCAATGTTGAGGAACGTTGAGGCCGACGCGCCGATCGCGTCGAACTCGTTGAGATTCTCTGCGGCATACAGTCCGGTTCGTGCGCCGTCGACGACGATCAACACCGTAATCAAAAAGACGCCGACAACGGCGATGAGCGTGTAGGCATAGACCTCACGGATCGTCTGTTCGTCGACTGGATTGCCACTCAGTCGGACCGGACGGATCGCTTCGGGATGGATGACCGTAAAGAGGTCCCGCCGGAATGACTTGAAAATCATTACCCAGCGGAAGGACTTGATCGAACAGGTCGTCGAGCCGGCCATCCCACCGAGGAACATACACAGCAACAGGAGGTGTGTGGCAAACGGCGTCCACTGGTTAAAATCGGCGTTGGCATAGCCGGTCGTGGTGATAATCGAAACGACGTTGAACACGGACTGTCGGAGCGTATCGGAAAATTCCTCGCCGGTCGGGTTGCCACTCAGCAAGAGAACCAGCAGCACCAGCCCCGAAAACAGCAGGACGCTACCGAGATAAAACCAAAACTCCTCGCTGTTTTGTAGTCGCGTGAAGTTGCCTCGGAGGACAAAATAAATCAGGATGAAACTGGTCGATCCGAGGAACATAAACGGAATCAGCGCCCACTGAACGATCGGCTCGAAGGCTTCGATACTCAGTGGCTCTGGAGAAAATCCGGCGGTTGCAACGCTGGTAAAGGCATGGGCAACCGCGTTGTAGAGGTGCATGTTTGGCGCGAGACCAACGAGATGCAGCCCGTATAGAACGGCGATGGCAGCCACTGTGAGTCCGGCGTAAAGTTTCCAGATTAGTCGGGCCGTATCCTCGATGTGTGGCGTGAGTTTGTCGACGTTGTCGTACTGGGTTTCGCTCTCCATGAGTTTCGCACCACCGACCGAGATCTGTGAAAGAATTGCGGTTGCGAGGATGAGGATTCCAAGCCCACCGAGCCACTGAATCAGCTGTCGCCACATCATGATTGACCGGGCGTGGATATCGAACTCGCGGAGGACGGTCGCACCCGTGGTCGTTAGCCCACTCATCGACTCGAAGACGGCATTGACTGGATGGCCGATTGTTCCTCGACCGGCGACAATAAACGGAATTGCGCCGACGAGCGCAACCAAGAGCCAGGTTAGCGAAACCATAAGCAGCGCCTCTCGGGGGCCGAGCCGTCCGTCCTCGTCAGCCGGAAGCTGTTCGAACAGGAGCCCGATAGTCAGTGTTACCAAAATTGCGATGAGAAAGGGGGCGGCCGACTCACTGTAATATATCGCGAGTGCGAGCGGGAAACACAAGGGGGCCGCAAGCCACTTGAGCACTGAACCGGTCAGATTGAGGCTGTACCGCCAGGCGACACGAATCGTCATCGAATACCGTACTCCTGTCTCGTAGAACGTCTCATGAAAGCTGACTTACCTGCCTACCGGTCGATTGAACCGACGCATCTTAGAGTTTCATGGTTGTCTCTTCGATTGCTTCGGCGTCGACGAAGAGCACGACGTGATCGCCGGGATAAATTTCGGTATCTCCACGTGGCGTAACAAACTCGTTTCGGCGAGTGATCGCGCCGATCACAACGCCGTCAGGGAGTTCGCCAATTGATTCGCGGATGGGCCGGCCGACCAGTACGCTACTGTCTTCGACTTCAATCTCGATGACTTCTGCCTTGTCAGTTTCAATGAGCGCAACGTTTTCGGCTTTGCCCGACTGGGTGAGCCGAGTGATTTCTTCGGCAACGACGACACGCGGGTTGATCGCAACGTCGATGCCAACCGTCTCGAACAGTTCGACGTAGGAGGGAGTATCAATAATCGCAACCGTCCGGTCGGTTCCGAGCCGACGGGCGAGCAGTGAGACAAGGAGGTTCTTTTCGTCACTTTCGAGTGCGGCAACAACGACATCGGCGTCACCGATATGCTCGCGTTCGAGAAACGCGATATCGGTTGCATCGGACTCCATTACTAATGTTCGTGGAAGGTCTTCGGCGATCTGTCGGGCCCGTTCTGGATCCTGTTCGATAAGCCGCGGTCGGAAGCCACGCTCGCTGAGCAGCCGAGCGACGTGGTAGCCGATTTCGCTGCCGCCGATAATGGCGACTTCCTCGTCGCTGCCGGTTGCATGATCGGGAGCGAGCGCGTCTGCAAAGTTGTGGACGCTTTCTGGACTTCCGATGACGACGACGCGGTCGCCAGCTTTGATTACGGTCCTGCCGTCAGGGATGACGACTTCGTCGTCTCTGAGCAGTGCCGCAAAGGTGAGCGAATCGTATTCGTCAGCTTGCTCGACGGTCTGGTTGGTGACCGGACACTGCTCGCTGATTTCGAACTCCGCCATCTGGACGCGGCCACCGGCGAAAGGGTCGACATCGACGGCCGCCGGGAGGCCGACGACGCGGACGATAGATTTCGCCGTCAGCAGATTCGTACACACCATGTAATCGACACCAAAGGCCCGTTCGGCTCGCTCCCATGTGTCGAGATACTTGGTGTGTTTGATTCGGGCGATTGTGAAGGCGTTCCCGAGTGCGGACGCCGTCGAACAGGCAACGATGTTGGTTTCGTCGTTGTCCGTGATGGCGATAACCATCTCGGTATCGGCAATTCCGGCGCGTTCGAGTGTTTTGGCCTCGGTGCCATCACCGGTGATCGCGAGGACATCGTACGAGTAGGTCAGCTCTTCAGTTCGATCTTTGCGCTGATCAATAATCGTCACGTCGTGACTGGCGGCTAAATCTGCGGCAATGCTTTCGCCGACTTGCCCGGCCCCGATGATCAGAATGTCCACGGTGCGTCGCCCCTCATAATCATCCATAGCTGAAGCCACCGTATAGGGTTTCGCATGATGCCCGCCGCACGAGGTGTACTGATATCGACTGCGCAAGAAAAAATACCTCGAATAAACGATAACTTGTTTTCAGCGACAGCCTGACGCTCTGTGACCGCATTCTGTTGGGGATAACAGCGACTCCACTATTTCGGCTTCCAACGGCTAATTTATAGAACGACGAACGAATGTGTGTACAGACGCGTCTGAGTCAGAATGATTCAAACAGTTGATTTTCGAGCAACCGGCAGCTATGTTGGAACTATTGTAAAATATCTCTCGGCAGCGATGGTTGTTCCCCTCCTGATTGCTGTTGTTTATGCAGAAGATATCTGGGTGTTCGGGGTTTCGATGGGGCTCGGTATTGTCATCGGCCTCGGACTTGAACAGCTTGATTCCTCACCTGATTTGGGTCCCAGAGAGGCACTTGCGGTCGTCTCGCTGGCGTGGCTCATGGCCGCGATTGTGGGATCAATCCCGTATCTGCTAGCCGGCTACGGTACGAGTTCGGCGCTTGCACACCCGATCAATGCACTTTTCGAATCGATGAGTGGGTTCACCACGACCGGGGCAACCGTGACGACAGAACTCAGTTTCGAGCAACATTCTCACGCCATACTGATGTGGCGACAGCTTACCCAATGGCTCGGCGGCATGGGAATCATCGTGCTGATGATCGCAATTATTCCGCAGTTGGCCGTCAACGGTGCACAGCTGATGCAGTCGGAGTCACCGGGTCCAAAGCTACAAAAACTCACCCCGCGCATCGTCGAAACCGCCCGCGCACTCTGGAAGATCTATATTGCCTTTACGGCTGTCCTCATCGCTCTGTTGTATCTAGTGCATCTGGCTGGACTCGCGCCAAATATGACCTTCTACAACGCGGTCGCACACGGCTTTTCGACGCTCCCGACTGGTGGATTCTCGCCCGAAGCCGAGAGCATTGGGGCCTTCTCGCCGGCAGTTCAGTGGACGATTATCCCGTTCATGGTGCTCGCCGGCATCAATTTCGCGCTGTTCTGGTACGTTCTTCGCGATGAGACCATTAAAATGATTGAAAACACCGAATTCCGCGTCTATCTCGGTGCTGTCGCGGTGCTGAGTGGTATTCTCGCAGTCGTGTTGTTCCGCGGCGGTGCGCCACCAACCGCGATCGGTGGCGTCACCGAGGGGGTCACTGAGGCCGCACTCCGTCACGGATTCTTTCAGATTGGCTCGCTTTTGAACTCTACCGGGTTTGCCACTGCCGACTTCGCACAGTGGGAAACACATACACAGTTTATTTTGCTTTTTGCAATGTTTATTGGCGGCTCAGCCGGTTCAACTGGTGGTGGAATCAAGGTCATTCGCTGGCTAATCGTATTGAAAACACTCCGAAGAGAGTTATATACATCGGCAAATCCGGACGTTGTTCGGCCGGTTCGACTTGGTGGTGACGTCGTCGATGAGAACGTTATCCGTGGAATACTCACGTTTACGCTCCTGTATGTCCTCATTTTTGCGCTTGCGGCGGTCTTCATCGAGATCGATACCGCTCGGGTTGGAACGCCACTTTCAGGTATTGATGCGTTTGCAGCATCGCTCGCCACGATTGGCAATATTGGCCCCGGTCTTGGACCGCTCGGACCGTTCGGGAGCTATGAGTTTCTTCCACATACGACGAAGCTGATGATGATCGGACTCATGTGGCTTGGACGACTCGAAATCGTGCCGGTGCTAGCGCTCGTGATTTCGTGGCTTGACAAATAGGTCCCGGCCGAGCCGTGCGGAGAAAATTACAGATAGTCCGAATCCGACTCAACAGTAAACACAACGGGCCGGTCGCGGCCTTCGAGATCTTTGACCGCCCGTTGGACGACGCGTTCGGCCTCATTACGGATGAGCGGGACGACCTTTTTGAGCACCCAGCCAAACGAGACCAGCCGCGGCAGGTTGAGAACGCTTGAATCCGCCGAGTCGGGGTCGAAATCAACCTGTAGCGACACGTCACAGGCAACAGTGGCGTCGTCGGGTGCATCATCCGGAAGCGACTCGCGTGGCTCAATTCGCCAGCTTCCGTTGGCATTAATGTCTTTGATCACACGCCAGTTGATTGCTGCCGGTGGCTCGACGCTGACAACCTCTGAGTGGGCGGTATACGTGAGTTTCCACCAGGCAAACCGGAGGGCATACTGGGTGCCGACGCCGATATTTCCCTGTAGCCGGCGAACATCCGTCAGATATTCGGAAAACTTCGCATATCGGGGGAAGTCGAGGAGAAACTCGTAGATCGCCTCAGGCTCCTCGTAGGCCACCGTCCGCACAACGATTGTGTCCACACCAGCTATTTGGACGGCAGTGTGATAAGCCCGCAGGTCGGACCGTCAGCAAATCAGTACTGATCGGTAGCCGCTGACGAACCCAACGCTAATTCCACAGTCCCTTATACCTGTACACCAAGCCACACGGTATGGTCGATACAGAGCAGTTTACTATCGAAGGACCAGCTGGCGATACCGATTCCGTTGAACTCCCCGAAGGACTTGTCGGGACGCTCGCCGAACAGGGCGAAGAGCCAACAAAGGTCATCAGCGACATCATCGTCCAGGCGCTGGCACAGCACGCTCACGCACTTGTCCACCACAGCCAAGGCGAGCCACCGGCCGATCTCGTCGAGATGAACGAGGCTGTCGAGGACCTTTTCGAAGAACGGTTCGGCATGTCGCTCTCGGATGCGATGGGCCACAGCCACTAACGACTGACTCACTACTTAGTGCGTCGACAGTGCCGTCACGTCTGTTTTTGAGAGCGCAATCGTCAGCAGATAAATCACGATCCCGATTACAACGATCGAGCCGCCAGCGGGAAGGCTGAAATAGATCGAAAAGCCAAAGCCACCGAGAATCGCCGCTTGTCCGAAGAGAATCGAGAGATAAAGTGTCTCTCTAAAACTCATGGCAATCTGTGAGGCCGCGGCCACCGGAATCACGAGCATCGCGGCGACCAAAATTACCCCAAGAACCTGCATTGAGCCAACAACGACGACCGCAGTCATCACAATCAATAGCGTGTTGTAAGCGTTGACCGGGAGCTGGGCGACACGGGCAGCCTGTTCGTCAAAGGTGATGAACAACAGGGGTTTGTAATTGTAAATAACGGCAGCCACTACCGCAACACTGAGTGCTGCCATGAGCCGCGCTCCCGTGACGTCCACAACTGCAATACTGCCAAAGAGAATCCCCTCGATACTGATGCCGGTGAGCCCGCTTCCATAGCTGATAATAAGCGTTCCAATCGCGAAACTCCCGCTCAGCATAATCGCGATTGGAACGTCGCCATAGGTGTTTGTTCGGTCGGTCAGCCACTGGACGCCGAGTGCACCGATCACCCCGACAATAAGTGCTCCAATGAGAATTGAGCCATCCCAGCCAACAAGCGAGTTGAAAAACAGGCTGGCGGCAACACCGGCAAAGGCGGCATGGGCAAGCGTTTCACCGATCAGCGCCATTTCGCGGTGGACAATGAACGTCCCGACGAGCGGAGCGACGACGCCGATGAGCACGCCCGTCGCCAGCGACTGCCACATGAACGGATGGCGAAACACGTTGGTTCCGAGGTAGAGATCCATGAGTCCACCCATGGTTCGGAATTCAGCATACGCAACCGCGAAATACGGAAGTTCGCGCAGCCAGTAGAGCACAATAAAGCCGATCATTCCAACCGCAAGCATTCCAATGAGTCCGACACCGAGCAATTCAATGGTCTCTCGGCGGCTGTGTCGGCGACGAAGCCGACCGAGTCGGCCGGCTGCTGCCGATTCGTCGGGGGTGTCGGTGGGTGGTGTATCGAGACTCATCGGTTAGTGGTCATGGTGGACGACGTGTCCCGAAACGCCGTAGGCTTCGGTGAGTGCGTCGCTTTCGACGAATGAGGCGGTATCGCCGTGGTGGAATAATTCGGTGTTAATACAGGCAATTCGACTGGCTCGGTCGGTGACGACGCCGATGTCGTGTTCGATGAGAATAATCGTGATTCCCGACTCGTTGAGTGTTTTGAGTAGCTGATAGAACTCGTCTCGGGATTCGGCGTCAACCCCGACGGTTGGCTCATCGAGCGCCAGGAGGTCGGCCTCCGAGGCAAGCGCACGAGCAATATAGCTTCGCTGTCGTTGGCCGCCCGAAAGCTGGCTCATCCGTCTGTCAGCCAGTTCGGTGATGCCGACGGTTTCGAGTGCCGTTTCGATGCTCTCGTAGTCCGTGTCAGTGAGCCGTGCGTGTGCCGAATGGGCAAACCGGCCCATGGTGACGTTTTCTCTGACGGTCACCGGCATCGTCTCGCTTCGGCTCGTCGAATGTTGCGAGACATAGCCGATCCGTTCGCCGGCATCGAACTCGCTGAGTGGCTCTCCGAAGAGCCGAACCGAGCCACTATCGGGTTCGTGGAGTCCCAACATGAGATGCAGCAGCGTGGTTTTTCCCGAGCCATTCGGCCCGATCAGTCCCAGAAACTCGCCGGCTTCGATATCGAGCGTGATGTCTCTGACGGCGACTTTGTCACCGTAGGAAAACGTCACGTTTTCGAGACTGACGACCGGGTTCACTGGTGATTCATGTAAGGGTGTGCGACGGGCGTGTTTAGTCGTTTCAATTTCCTCGTTGCCGTGGGGTACTCCCGCATACGCGACAGCCACCGACTCGCAGTTTTGCCAGTCACTGGCTTAGTCGGCACCGAGCGCTCTGCGGAAGTTCGGAATATTCAGCTGTTCCATCTGATCGATGTAGTCCCAACCCTGTTCGTTCCACTCCTCAGTTGTGCCTTCGGCCGGTGAGACGGCTGCGACCTCGCTTGCGTTGCTTCCCTCGACAACCGCTTCTGCGACGTTGGGTGACTCGAATTTGTCGTAGAGAATGACGTCAATCTCGTTGTCGTTGACGAACTCGATGAGGTCGGCGATGTCGTTCTGGCTCGGCTCGGCATCCGGTGAAATGCCGGTCGGCGTCTTGAGCCGGAAGCCATAGCGGTGCTCGATGTACTGAAAGGAGTCGTGACCGGCCAGTACACCAACGCGTCGCTCGGCATCGTCGATCATCGACTCAAACTGGTCATCGACGGCGGCAAGCCGTTCGTTGTACTCGGCGGCATTGGCCTCGTACGCTTCGGCGTTGTCGGGGTCCATCTCACCGAGTCCGTCGGCAATCGTCCGCACTGCTCGCTGGGAGTAGACCGGATCAACCCAAATGTGTGGGTCGAACAGGCCGCTAATCTCGCCGCCAGCGGGTTCGTCAGTCGGCCCGCCGAGGTCGGTCCGAAGGGCTTCTTCGTCGCCTTGCTCGACGGCTTCGAGGAACGATTCAAGATAATCATCGGGTCGGCGTCCCGGAAGAACGTCGTCGTTGCCGAAGCCTTCGAGGCCGTCGATTACGGTAATGCCGTCATAATCCGACTGCAGATCCTGGGCGAGAAACTGCGCCCATCTGAACTCGGGTGTATCGAGATAGATGAACAGATTCGTGCTGGCGACGTTCCGCGTGAGGTCGCCATCAGGCTCCCATCCATGGCCCATCTCGCCGGTGTCAACCGGGTTCTCAAGCAGGAGATGATCGCCCGCGATGTTTTGGGACCAGTCCCAGAGACTGAAAAAGGCGGCATAGCCATCGGGATCCTCACCCGGCTCTGAGCCACCCAGACAGCCAGCGAGCCCGGCGGCGACTACCCCCGCACCGCTCTGCAGCACAGTGCGTCGATTCACATTCATACCGCAACCAATCGGCTACGCGAATAAAAGTATTATTATCTACCTGCCCTTGGTTATTAACCCGTCCGGTACGGTGCTGAATGCGGCTTTCGGGCTGGCAGCCACTGTGTTATCGGAGTAATAGACGCTGTACGCTGGGCCCTGACGGATCCGCTTTTGCTGGCTTACTGAGCCGGTACTTTCAAATACCGGACCGACTCTCAATCAACACAGCGGCAGTATGGCGTCACTAAATGTGACATTTATCTCACCAGAACCGGTATTTCATGAATAAATACGAGTGAGATGACCTATCAATTACCATGTGAGCCATAGCACACCGTGCTTTAAG
>LKMJ01006962.1_pt1 | contig 10648 bp, 14 predicted proteins | sample 643391 | NCBI WGS metagenome assembly LKMJ01 (sample SAMN04112250, study PRJNA286221) | soda lake metagenome | biome: soda lake; feature: Kulunda Steppe; material: water; isolation source: sample PL-Br10 brine of Picturesque Lake | place: Russia: Kulunda steppe | collected 2010-07
GACGCCGCCCCCCTCACTGCCACTCTCGTACCCCGCCTCCGAAACCTCCGAGCGCCACTGGCCGCTGCTGCCGCCGCCCCGCTGCCGTCCTTGCCCTGGCACGCCGCCAGCGCACACATCATCGTCGCTGCCGCATGGCCCGCTCTCCTCCCCTGCTGTGCCGGGCCCCAGCCCAAGGCCTGCGCTTCGCGCGCGCCCTTTGGCGTCCTCCTCCGTGCAAGTGTGCCCGGGCCCTCGCGCGGCGGCGGCGCGCATGGCCAGCGCGGCGGCCATGCGTGCGAATGGCAGGCGTGCAGCGGCTGCCTTGGCCCACGGGGAGGCACGTGCGGCAAGGCCTCCTGCCCTGGCTCTGTGTGTACGAGTGTGCATGTGCATGTGTGTATGTACGTGCGTGTATGTACGTGTGTGTGCGTGAGTGTGTGCGTGCGTGCATGCATGTGTGTGTCATGTGTGTATGTGTGTTTGGAGATGAGGTGCGCGAGCAAGTGGTGCACTGTTGAGCCAAGGGACTGGGAGACAGGTGCGGGCAGGTGCAGGCAGATGCAGACAGGTTCAGACAGATGCAGACAGGGGCAGGGCTCGTAACTCAGGCCGTGTGTTGCAGTGTGGCTGTGGACCACCACAGGCTGCATGCCCTGCTAAGGTGAGAGGGTCGTCCCCAGTGTGGTCAGCACGGCAGCAGCGGCAGGGGCGGCAGGGGCGGCAGGGGGGGACCGCTGCTGCCACCTGCAGCGTATGCGTGGGCGGCGCACGCAGCAGCAGAGCAGCGACCCCACAGGCACAGCGGCAGCATACGCAGGCGCCGCGATAAGCACGCGGCTGCGCACACCTGCCGGCAAGGTGAGTTGCCTCGCTGGCGCTGGGCGCCGGGTGCAGCCGGCCCTCAGCATGACTGCGCGGGCTGCGTGGCTGCAGAGAAGCGGAGGCCTGGGTGGACAGGCCTGCAGGGAGCTGCTGCTGCAGCAGCAGGGAGGGCTGAGGGGATGACGCAGAAGGGGCTGGAGGGGGGGCGTTGGGCAGATAAGGGCCCAAACCCACGGACGCCACCCAGTTCAGGACGTCGCGCTTGCCCATCTCCACCATCTGCGCAGAGGGGGAGAGGGGAAGTGAGGCGCTGCTGCCGTGTCCATGTGCGCGCCTGAATGTGCTTGTGAATGCATGCTGCTTGTGAATGCATGGGTGTGCATGTGCACATGGGATTTCAAAGGTAGAGGACGCTGTATGCCGTGCTTACCAGTCTCCACAAGCTGCGTGGCTGCAGGGACTGCTGCTTCTGCTGCTGCTGTTGCTGCTGCTGCTGCTGTAAATGTGTGCACGTGTGTGCCCACATGTGTGTGTGTGTGTTCAGGAACGTGGTGGTATTATGCATGATGCCCAGGCGGCTACTCGCGCCCAATGGGGTGCAGTTGTGCACCAATGGGGTGCAATAGTGATGACACAAGGCCGCCTTACATGGTGGAGCATCATGATGCAGCAATGCGCCCACACCAAACACATGTGCACGAAGTGATGCTTGGAGCCATGCAGCGCTGCCCACGCGCTTGTGCACCTGCTGCAGCATGCACAGGATCCTCTGCACGTGCCGCAGGCGCACAAAAAAGGTGACACATGCACGCGCGCACGCACCTGCAGCAGCACAGGGTCCTCTGCAGGGGCAAGGACCAGGCCGCCCACCTCAGACCAGCCTGCAGGCAAGCGCACATCCGCACAAGCACACGTACAGTGCAAAGTCTCCATCAGCCCCAGAAAGCAGAAAAGCTGGGCTGAAGGGTGGAGGTGACTTTTGCGAGGGCCTTTTGCAGGAGCCTTGAGCACACCCACCTGCGCAGCCCCCCTGGACACAGCCTGCCCGTGGCATTTAAGGGCGACGCTGCTTGTGTAAGTGCACGCACCTACACCTACAGACCAGCGCAATACATGCAAACCCTACACCCCCTCGCGCAGCCCCCTGGACCTAGCCTGCCCCTGACACTCAAGGGAAATGGTCACAGTACCAAGGGCTCGTGCATGCAGCCTGCCTGCCGGCGCCAGGAGCGGCTCACAGCAGGGGCTCCCCCCCCACACACAACGTGCCTGCACCAGGTCATAGACAGCTCATGGCAAGGGCTTGTGTGCAGTGCCAACGCCTGCCAGGGTGTGGTGCAGGCAAGTAACAGGCGCTGCGCATGGTAGTAGAGGGCTGTGCGGCCCCATGTGAGCCATGGGGACATGAAGGCGGCCATGTGGAGCAAGGAGTGAGCCAGAGAGCATATGGAGCAAGCGCTGGTAGGGTGAATGAGCCAAGGCGGGGTGGGCGTGACACAGAGCATGGAGCAAGCCACTGAGCCAGGAGTGAGCCACGCAAGCCGCACACTGCAAGCTGTGGGACCCATGCGCTGGGCGTGGGCTCGGGCAGACCGCAAGATGGTTGCGCCCTGGCGGCACACTGCACGTCCCCAGCCTCAATCGACATCACTGCGCGTCCTCAGCTTCAATCGACCAAACACACTGGCTTACCCGACGCCCAAGCTGGACGGAGGCGCCCATCCAATGCCTTTAACGGCCAAAAGCGCCCACCCTCCAAATCGCATGCTGCTCGAGAGCACAGAGGGCGCCCCGCATCTTCCAGGCACGATGGGTAGGGAAGGCAGCACCTGTTGCCAATACCCTCTGTCAGCTCAAGGCTGCGGCTGCAGCACCCTCACTTGGCCCCAGGCTGCAGCTACAGCACCCTTTGTTGGCCCAGGCCTGCAGCTGCACCCTATGTAGGCCCGAGGCTGCAGCTGCACCCTCTGTTCGCAACGCAGTGCTTGCGCACAAAAAATGCAATGGCATCGCCCTATGTAAGCAGCACTCACCGAAGGGGAAGGTGCCAAACATGTCCGGCGAGATAGACAGCGACCTCAAAAGGCGCAGGCGCTGCACACCTGCATTGGGGCATAGGGCCACAAGGGGGAAGATGAACGTGAGGAGAGCGCACCATAATGCACAGCCAGGCCTGTAAACACACTTGCGCTGTGGAGAGTCAGGAAGCGGCCAGGCGTGCTGTGGTGCACGGGCCTGTGCGCCCACCTGCCTGCGCGCTTGACAACACGCACTTGACACCGCGCACTTCAGCGCTCTGCACATGGCCTGCCCGCAAGAGGAGGCTGCAAGAGGCGGTTGCCTGGCCACCCCTCCATGCAAGCTGGGGTGTGTTACGCCTTTATGTGCGAGTGCATGGCTCCTCAGGATCTACCATGCCTCTGAAGGCAGTGCCCCCCACCCAAAACAAGGGCAGTCTCACCACGCACTCCCTCTCCTGGGCAGGCATGCGTGAGACGTGCCTACTCGTGTGCAAGGAGAGTAGGTGCTTGTTTTCTGCAGAGCGTCAAGCCCGCTGCGAGGCCACAGGCCACAGACACAAACACCTGACCACAATGCACTCATATGGCCAGCCCGCCACCCGGCCAGGCAACGCACAAAACCAACGACAGGCCCACCGGCAGGCCCTGCCACAAGCTGCCTGTGCCAGGTGGCATGCAAGGCAGAGGCCGCAGGCCCCGCCTGTGGCTACGTAAAATGCCAGCTATTGGTATGGACTGGGCTGATGCGCCGCTGGTGTATGAAATGGGCTGTCGAGTTGTTGGTGTATGCGCTGGGCTGTCGGGCAGTAGGTGTGTGTATGCAACGGGCTGGTGCGCTGTTGCCGTATGCACTGGGCTGTTGAGCCGTTGGTGTTCGGATTGGGCTCTTGGTGTGTGCACTGGGCTGTTGAGCTGCCGGTGTATGCACAGGGCTGATTGGCCGCCAACGGCCCCACTCACCTGGCAGTGATTCCAGGAACTTGAATGGCACACAGGACACGCCGGCCACGTAGGAGGCAGGGTGGTCGAGGGGCAAGGATGGTATGTGCCGGATCAGCCCGCCGTCCACGTAGTACTGGACACATGCATATTGGATGTGCGTGTGTGTGCGTGTGGGGGGGGTGCGTGCGTAGGGTGCGCGCGCGTGGGTGCGTGAAGGGCGGGGGGGGTGCATGCCTTGGGGTATGCTCCAGTTTGTGCCGGATCGGCCTGCTGTCCACGTAGTACTGCGCGTGTACGTATTGGATGTTGGGGGGGGGTGCGAGCATAGGGTGCGCGCGCGTGTGCATGTGTAGTACGTGCATGTGCATGCGTGGGAGTATACTCCAGCATGTGCCAGATCAGCCCGCCGTCCACGTAGCACTGCGCATGCACATTTTGAATATGTGCACCTGCCCCCAGCCTTTAACCCAAGAGCCCGTGCCGGCGCACCTGCCCCCTGAATTCCTTGATAAAGCTGCCGTCGTTGTACGCGGGGATGTGGCAGCTCGTGGCGATGGCCTGTACAAGGTCCTCCTTGTCCGTGAAGTCCGAGATGACGCACGTCTTGAGGTAGGGGAACACCTGCCGCACAAACGGTCCGAGGCCGTACACAGCCGTGTCAGGTGTGGACGCAGACGCACCACCCGCCAATGAAGGCACCAGGCGATGCGAGCCGCGTGAGACACAGGGGCACAAGGCAGCGCAAGCAGGGGCACGTGAAAGGCTGCGCGAGGGCCTTGACGGCACACACAAGGTGGGTGCAACACCCTCTCATGCCCCACACAGGGCCGCGGGCTGTGCAAGCCGGAAGGCGCGAGGCAAGGTCGTCCAATGTCCGCCCACGATCACACAGACAACCCCATTGAGCATGACATGATGGGGGCATCATCTGCGGCTGCTGGCCGCCCCCTGCCACACACCTTGGTCAGCGACAGAAAGGTGGTGCCGCTGCACCTCAGGTGCGCGTCGGACGGGAGCGCGCGGCGCATGAACTTCTCAATCACCGAGCGCAGGCGCCCGGCCGTGCCAAACGTGCGGCAGTCCGCAGCAAACTCCAGTAGCTGAGGCACCAGGCCGTGCAGGTCCATGCCTGCGCAATTGGGGGGGGGGAGGGAGGGGAGGGAGCGCAAGCGCAGTTTGTGGCCCCACAAACTCGAGCAGGTAAGGTATGTGTGTTTGTGTGTGTAAACAGCCCAGCAGCCCTTTCTTGGCCGCTCTGTGAACAGAAGGGACCTGTGGCGCCTGCATGCACATGTTGCGCAGCACGAGCTTGCACATAAGTGTAGACGAGTGGACATACGCAGGCACTCCCACATGTGCTCACACACCCACACATTTGCACATGCATGCGCACGCGCGCACGCGCACACACACACATCAAGGGCAGCAGCACTCAGAGCAGTCCAAGCGCACGGAAACCAGCCGCAGGGCTTGCGCACACAACGCGTGCAGTGTGTGCATTGCGCACAGGCTGCAGTGCAGCAAGAGCTGCGGCAGCTGGACCGCCCTACACGCACTGGCATGGCGGCAGCAGGGCTGCAGTGCAGCGCAGACTGCAGCCAAGAGCCCCCCTGCCTCTTGCATCAATGCAGGCCATGACAATGCTTTGGTGCAACGCACTGACGCAGGCCCCAGCTGCATTTTGGTGCAGGCCACAATGACGCACAGACGCAGGCCTCACCTGCATTGACGCAGGCCACAATGATGGCCCCACAGGAAGCGCCGGCCAGTGGTGTGCGATCTGGGTGCAGGGGCAGCAAGGCAGGAAGTGTGCGCCAAAGTGCATGAATGGGCGCCCTTGCGCCTATATGGTAGCAGGGCGCCTAGATGATGGCAGGGCGCCCTTGCGCCCAGATGGTAGCAGGGGGTGAGACAAGGGCAGGGCGTGCACCACAATGGGACTAGGAGCTCTGTGGCTGCGGCTAGGAGGACCCGCGCTGCTGATGGCCTGCTGCTGGCCAGCTGAATGCCCTGCCTTTGCACACGCAGTGGTGCTGTAGAATGAGTGCTTTGGATCCATTGAGCAAAAACAAGCCCTGGCCCCGGCAAGCAGGGCCCGCGCTGCTGCTGGCCGGCTTACCGCCTTGCACATGCAGTGCAATCCCTTGCAGCAGGCCCCGCTCCAACAACAGTGTGTGGGCAGGGGTCCATGAATGTGTAACGATAAGGGATGTGCATGCATAACCATGGACACCTTTGCAGAATGATGGAGGATGTGTGCGTGTGTATATGGCCCCATGGATGGGAACACTGCACCCTGCACATGCGGCTGGCAGCTGCTGTGTGCTGTGCTGTGCTGGTAGCGTGCGGCTCGCGCGCACGTCCATGGCCCGCAGAGCCCTCAACCACAGGTTTTGAGGCAGTGGGGGTGCCCAGACTGCTCCCTCTCGTAGGCAGGTGGCAGAGGGTGAGGAGGGCACACAGCAGAGGCACGCAAGCTGCACTCTCCTGCACTAGCAGGGTGGCAATGGCACACAACACAGGAGGCGCACGCGCTGCAGTCCAGCCAGCAAGCAACGCACTCACAACATGGGAGGTCCACAAAACAGTGGGCACCACGATGCAGTGGCGCACGCGCTGCAGTCTAGCAAGCAACGTCAACATATGCCCTTGACGTGGCATCTGCCTACCTGTGATGATGCCCAGATCAGCGAGCTGGATCACGCAGCCCAGCGAATACCTGCAGGCAGGCACAGGCATACATGCAGATGTTTTGCCGGCATATATGCAAACACGCCCATGTGTGCATTCATTGTGTATATGCCTACTAACTCACACATGCGCATGCGAACATGGATGCATGTATGCATGCATGTGTAAATGCATGTAATGTGCACGTGCATGTGCATGCCTGTGTGTAGGCACGCATGTGTGTGGGCATGCATGTGTATTGTACTGATGCCTTGGTGGACAGCACTGGAGCCATGTTGGTTCTTGCCTGCACTATATCCGAAGCATTGGGCATGTGTACCTGCCAAGGCTCACGCGCGATCAGAGGAGCCGAGTATCTTTGCCTGCTGCTCAGGGCCTGCAGACCCCAGCCACCCAAAAGGTGCTATTCCTGCCATGTGGAGGGCAGCCGTCCCTTGCGTCGGCGCATGCTATGGTGCAGGCTGACCTGCTGTGCCTCATGCCATGCGCGCCATGCACCAGCCTGCACTGCCATGCAGTGAGCGATGCACGCAGCATCGCTGAATACCGTACACAACCCAATCACCCCTTGGCAAAACAGCACATAAATAAGCAAATGCTGTGTGTAGACACTATTGTCAGCAACCCCAGGTATTTGCTGTGGTGGTGCTCTGGACGGGGCAAGAGGGTGGGAGGCGCTGGCCTCTCAGGCGGGCAGAGGGCATGTGGGCTGCACACCCCATCGCACACCACTTACGGAAAGAAGAATCCCCCTCCTGAGAAAGCAAACGCCAGGCTTCCCTGTAAAAATGCCTCCACTGCAGGGTGCAGTTCGTCTGGACCCGGTCGGTGGTGGTTGTGGTGGTGGTGGTGGTGGTGGTGCAGCTGCTGCTGGTGGGTCCAGGCATGTAGGCTGCTACCACGACCTTCTGTGATATGGTGCTTGACTGATCTGGTTGGATCTCGAGGGGCAAGTGGGGGTGCAACTGGGTGGCTTGCTTGCGAGCCCTGCGCGCTTGGGGCTTGGAAGGGGGATGCAGGGGCCAGCGCTGGTCCCCGCAACTCCTGCTCGTAATCCAGGCTGCTGCTGCAGGAGCAGAAGGAGTCCACGCTACTGATGCTGCTGGCCTCATCGTCACTCTCTTCACCGCTGCGCCTTGACAGGACCTCTGCATCCTCAGGGATGGCTTCATGCGTGCTGGCACACAAGCCGGCAGGAGGAAAAGGTGGTTTAGAGCTGCCAGACTGCAGGCGCTGCTGCTGCCTCTGCTGCTCCTGCTCCTGCTCCTGCTGCTGGAGCTGCTGCCGGGGCTGGTCCTCGGGCAGTGGAGAAGTTGGTGAAAGGTGGGGCTGCTCCAGGGACTGGCGCAGCACTTGTGCAAAGCTATCATTTGCACTGGGCCTCTTTCCAAGTGGGAAGCCCTTTGCAGCCAGATGAGTGAGCAAAGGGCTACCAGAGCCATGGAAAGGGGTGTGGTGGTGGCGTCCATGGGTCGGGGGCTCTGCCGCAGAGCGCTTTTGCTTGCGCCGCCAGGTGCGCTGATGCTGCTGAGCTGGTGCGGCTGGTGCCTCAGGAGCTGAAGTCTGAGTTCCACCACTAGCAGGTGGTGAGGCAGAGAGGGTTTGGGAAGCACTCGCGCGCATGTTTCTCCTGGAGTTATCCGCCCAAGAGTCCGGCATCTCCCGCGCTCTTACCAGGTCAGAGCGCGGGGGCTAGCGCCCATTAAATCCCTGACATGAACTCAACTCTAGTGTGTAGTACTCCAAGGCCAGCGTGGTGCTCAGAGATTGGCTTGGTTCCAGCTAAGTCTGACCTGGATTAAACTGTGTAAATGAATGCACCGTGGATTTGAGTATGGTAAAAAGGAAAAATTAGAGATTAACAGTCATAAACAATCCCAGGCGGTACCATCACAAATCTTTGCCAGCACAAAGTGGCACAATTTGTTTAAGACCATGATGTAATACGGCTGGAGCACAGTAGAATGGCCACGGCTAGCGCGCCGTGCCTGCCTTCTTCCTGTCAAGGCACCAGTCTTAACAGTGCACCAGCCACCGCCATGGTGCCCCAGTATCCGCCGCTGAACTTCTTTTACAAACACCTGCATGACAGCATCCGAGCGGAGCTGGAGCTGCTGGCTGTGCTGGTGGGTGGGGAAGGGAGAGGAATGAACGGCAAGTGAGGGGCTTGACACGCTGCAGTGGAGCAGAGCGGCCAATCTGCAGCGTCCGCCCAACTCGATGCACCTTCTGCGCTAGGCCCTAGACTTGAAAAATGCGGTTTGTCTGTGTTTGGGCCTGCCTAGGTGGAAAACCTAGCGGAAGACGCACCCCTGGAGGAGCTGCAGGAGCGATTCAAGTTCCTGGGCCAGCTCAACCAGTATCACAGCAGCGTGGAGGATGAGGTGTGGGATAGCTTCCTATTTCTTTGCATTTTTGTGGGTCAGGCCGTCCCAGGGTGCCCGGCAGCCTGGTGTCACCAACACGCACGCACACACAAGACCCTGCACGCCCGAACCCCCCAGGTGGTGTACCCTGCCCTGGACTCCAAGGTCAAGAACGTGACCGTCGCGTACAGCGTGGAGCACCAGGAGGAGGTGAGGTTTAAATGTCCCGGTGGAGGCGTTCCCAGCGATCCGACGGGTCTTCTTGCGCCTGGGCATCATTCTGCCCGACACGCGCGATCTCGCGCGCGCCGACGCCAGCAGCGTCTCATTCTACACTTACAGCACCTTTTCCTTGTTTGCAGGAGGTGCTTTTTGAACAGCTAGTGCAGCTGGTGCACACGGCAACGGAGCAGACAGGCCTGGAGCGCACAGAAACAATCAGGTTGGTTGGTGGGATCCCACAGACCCTAGGATCAGCATCACCCCTACTGGCAGTGCTCTGGCAGCATTGGCGCCTGCTTGTGCCTGCAGTGATGGCAGGCAGGGAAGGGCAGGGGTGCATCCTAATTGCAAGCACACCGTTGGTGCGTGCTACACACAGGTGCCTGATTTGCAAGGTGGAGGAGATCCACCGCACACTGAAGAAGCACCTGACCAAGGAGGAGGAACAGCTTCTGCCCCTCCTGCTGCAGCACTTCAGCTTCTCAGAGCAGGCGGAGCTGGTGGCGCAATTCCTGTACTGCATCCCGCTCGCTACTGTGGAGCGCGTCCTGGCATGGCTGAAGCCCACGGTGCCCAAGGTGCGGGTTACCCGCGTCAGAAACACCTGTACATGTGAGCATACACCCCTTATCCTCTGCATGCACGCGATGTGCACTGTCATGTGGTGCTGGGGAACCCTTGCACCCCTGCGTGCATCAGTTGCCAGCATTGCCCAAAGCAGCAGGGTCCCCTCAGCATGCCGCGGGATTGGCAGCTGCATCCCACGCTGTGGTCCGTTACTACACAACTTGTGCCAGAAGGAGCAGCCAGCCAGCCTGGTGTGCGCGCCTACCTTGCACACCCACCCTTCTCATGCTGCCTGCTTACAAATCCCCTCACCCCCTGCTGTGCCACACAGGTGGAGCTGGAGCAGCTGCTGGGCCACATGCGCAGGGTAGTGCCCGACAAGCTGCTGCTGCAGCTGCTGTCAGATTGGCTCAAGCCCGACAGCCACGCAGGCCAGCCCGACAGCCACACAGGCAAGCCTGACAGCCAAGCAGGCAAGCCTGACAGCTGCACAGGCAGGTGCGCCCCTGCTGCGTCCTCTCCCTCTGCGGGCTCATCCCTGCCTACAACCTCACAGCAGCAGCAGCAGCAGCAGCAGCAGCATTCTGGCACGCACATTGCAGCCAGCAGCCTCCGGCCCTGCGCGGAAGCAGAGGCCAGCAGTAGCTGCAGTAGCAGAGGGGCCAGCACCGGCGCCGGCGCGAGTGTGGCAGGCTGGTCAGGCGCGCCGCCCCCAGCGGAGGCGATGAGATGTGAGGTCTGCTGCGGGCGGCCTGAGCAATGCATAGGGCTTCAGCCTGCAAAGCTGGACCCTGTGGCTGGGGAAGCACTGGCACAGGTGGGCAGTGGGGCTTCCTTGTGCACCCGTAACACCAACGCGCACAGAAACACACACTCGTTTAAGAAGGGCGTGTTTAAGGTGTGAGCATACACGGGCTCGCGAGAGCACGAGCGCGCGCGCGCGCATACACACACATACACACACGCACGCACACACACACACACACACACACACACACACACACACACACACACACACACACACACACACACACA
>LKMJ01006964.1_pt1 | contig 10647 bp, 13 predicted proteins | sample 643391 | NCBI WGS metagenome assembly LKMJ01 (sample SAMN04112250, study PRJNA286221) | soda lake metagenome | biome: soda lake; feature: Kulunda Steppe; material: water; isolation source: sample PL-Br10 brine of Picturesque Lake | place: Russia: Kulunda steppe | collected 2010-07
CCCCCCGTCATCACCTGAACCTCCTCCTACACCACCCAATCCACCACCCAGTCCACCTGCCCCACTGCCGCCGTTCCCACCGCAAGCAGGTCTCCAGCCTGACACACCCACTGAGGTGCGAGCAAGCCTGCAAGGTTACCAGTCCTTGGTAGTGCTTGAAATAAGCTTTGACGCAGACCAGAACTTCCTTCAGTCCCAGATCCTCCCCAATTCCCAACAGGAGTGAATGGGCCCCAGATGCTAAACCTTCTTGTGCCTTCACGATGTAGGTGCCTACAGGCACCCTGTTGCGAGTGCGCTACTTGGCTTCTGGGCATTACAGCACGGACACACTGTCACGCGTGAGGAGAGGATTGGTTAGGCTTGCCAATGTCCCAGAAAGCCAGGTAAGGCGGCCATGAGACACATTGCAGGTTGAGATACGCAGGGGCCATCAGCTGAGGTGCTTGTACACTCCCCAGCCAACCTTGGTTGCATGTGCATAAAAAGTACATGGCTTGTGACAACATGATGCACCTTAATGTGCACATGATGTACCAATGAGAGTTGCATGCAGAGCAACCGTGTGTGCTGCATCAGTGTGCACAATCAATATTTTCTGTCCCCCAACGATTTTTGGTGATTGCGCATTTGCGGCATTCTGCACAAATGATGTGCAAGCAAAGCAATGAAGCAGTGTCTCAGTGCAGACACCTAGTCTCTGTGTACAATGCAAGCATTGTCCTTCCTGGTCCCTACGCCAATGCTCAGGTGGATGTTACAGTGACAAGGCGCTTTGCTACAGCCGTCTATGCCGTGGAATCTGCTTCTGAGGAGTGCATCACGTGCAGCCCTGACCTAGAAACAAGATTCCGTGATCGACTTTGCAACGACATCGATCTGGGCAATTGCTCTCGGGCGCGGGCAGAATGTGTCAAGGGGGCAGGCACAGCGCGAGATATGGACTTCCTGCTCTTCATCCCACCTGAGGTATGTCGCCTTATCTCACACACCAACTTGTGATTTGCACCCCCCCTCCCTTGCCTGACTGCTGATCTTGATCCTGCGTGCAGCTGGTTATTCACAAGGATTCAGAGGGTGGGGCAATAGGCAATCATCGCTTCTCTCACAGGCTGCAATTTGCAAGTGCCAAGCTAGGGGTTATGCACAGCCACCAGAGCCCTCCTATGTATTTGCACATGCACATTACCAAACCTGGAGCTCTTGCTGTGCATATCCACGGTGCCCGTCCTTGCTGTATGTGCAGCAAGTGGCTCCGCCTGGCAGCCTGCCCTGCAGCCGGGTGCAGCTGGGGCTCCGCCTGAGACTGGAGAGCTCCCAGGCTGTGGCGTCAGTGCTCCAGCTTTTCCAAGCCCCTGTCACCAGCCTTGCTGGCTTCAGAGTAATCAATCCAGGTTCTGAGGACCAGGTGACACACCCAGCGCATGCCTTGGCAGAGGCAGCATGAGCTTGGCCAGCTGCAGCGGTGCTCTTTAGCCAGACCATGGTTGGGCTCTGGATGCCTGTACATGCAGGCGTCTTGTCAAGGGTGCATCAGCAGCCATGTGCTTGGGCATTGTTTGTTTGTGTGCATAACTTGGTGTGCATGTACATGTGTGTGCATGTGTGTGTTCGTGTGTGCGTGTGCGTGTGCGTGTGTGTGCGTGTGCTTGTGTGTGTGCGTGCATAGGAAGCCCGCGTGGCATAAGATGCGCGTATGAAAGGTCAGTCTGGTACTCTGGCACACTGGCATCCATGCACACTCTGGCACTCTGGCATCCATGGCATCCATGCATACTCTGGCATCCATGCATACTCTGGCATCCATGGCATCCACTCTGGCACTCTGGCATCCATGCATACTCTGGCACACTGGCATCCATGCACACCATCTGCACCCACAGACTGCACCAGCAACAGCTCCTCTAGACGTCCGTCTGCCCAGGCGAGCACTGCAGGATGCAGCTCGCGGCGCGCACTGGAACAAGCGGCATGGAGACGGGCGCGTCCTCCTTGATGAAAGCGAGGTGTGCATAGAAATGGGATTTGGACAGAAGCGCAGATCTGCCTTGAATGAGGTGCTGAGCCACGTTGCAGGTGTGGTGCTGCTGTGCCTGCCAACGTTGGTGCCCCAGACAGAACCCTTGTGAGGACACTGCATTGCTTCCCGTGTGCAGGTGTCCCGTTCAAGCTCCATTCAGATTCAGCTCCGCAACACTGGCGCTGAGCCAATCCAGATTAATACCAGAGACATGTTCAGATCAGTGGCCACCTCACTGGGCATAGATGTGTCACAGGTGAACAGCACCTTGGTTTTGCTAGTCAAAGGCCTGTGCCAATTTTGAAGCCTAGAGTGCAGGAAATGCTGCTTGATTGGGTCCAGAGCCTGTTGCAGCATGGAAAGACTGGGCTTGAGGGAGGAAGCGTTTTCAAGATAACTGTGCCAGCTGTCTTTGACCATGCTAGGCAGCTCCCTTCAATCATGCACTCAGCAGCAGCCAGAAGAGCAGCCTCAGGGGGTGGCGCAAGTGGCCATCCACTCAATCCATGGCTAACTATGCGGACCATCACTGTCTGTAGATGGCATTGGACCCAGAAGCCGATGAGACCGAGGACCTGATATCCCTGGAGGAGGCAGACGACGAGGACTGCCCTTCGCCGCGCATGGGTAAGTCGCCCCAAAACCCCTACCAGGGTTTTGGCAAAGGCCATAGTTATTCATATTCCCCCTGTGCCCATGAGCATCCCCTGGAAAGCTGTTTGCTTGCTGCGGCACTGCTGCACCCGCTTGGCCCGCCACCTCCCTACAGTGATGAGACAGGCTGCACCCAGCATCTTTCCATGGAGCACTATCATGCGTACATTGGCCCCTTGCACTCGCAGGAGAAGCATAAGAAAAATGCAAACACGTTTAGAATGAGCAAGTGGTGATAGTCCACAGCCAAACGCACACCTATACTCCACCAACTCCCATGCTGGTTGAACTTTCAGGGAGCCTGTGCGGCCAAGCAGCAGCAGGGGCTATTGCCGGCACCGTCATCGGCTGCGTGCTTGTGGCCGTGCTCATCGCCACTGCCATTGCGCTTCTGGTAATCAGGAAGGTGTGTGACGCCTTCATGTGGCTGGAGGCTGCCCGCTGGGTGCTGGATGCCCTGCTTGCATCACCCTGGCAGGTCATGCCAGTATGGGGCTCTTGGCTGGCTTCCTACCAGACTGTTTTAGAAAATTGCATGGGGGGGACCCCCAGATGCATGCCGCATCAAGCCTGGTACTCATCACCATATGGCGCGTGTGGCAGAGCCCAGCCCCATGCTGCATTTGGGTTCTTGCAAGGATACCTGGTGTGCTGGCCAGAAGTGCCTTGCTTTTTCCAGCAAGTTCTGTGATCCATGTTGTTGCAACTCACTGATGCACCCAACCAATGCACCCAACCAGGCCCCCTGCTGTGTGCTGCCTTCCAAGCCCATCCACTACTCAAACACATTATGCCCTGCTCTTCCGTCCTCACACACCCCACCACCCTGTTCTCCCGCCCTCGCACACCTTCTACTCTCAGACCTGCCTCCTTTCTCCTCCGCCCTTACACACTCACTCTCCTTTTCCGCCTTTGCATGCCTTCCGTCCTGCTCTTCCGCCCTCACACGCTTTCCGTCCTGCTCTTCCATCATTGCACACCTTCCCCCCTGCTTTGCCCTGTGACTGCAGAGGTCCCAGAAGGTGCAGCCAGTGCATGACCCCAACTGGGGCCGCACCTTTGCCCACATCCTGCCCTCACTCCAGCCCAGCCCATACATCCTGGGTGGCCAGGCAGGGGCTGGCGTGCAGCCGCAGATCCCGGGCACTGCATCTAACCCTCTGCCGCCCCCCACGACCAGGGCGGGCTCTAGGCTGGGAATGCATCAGCCTGATATGCCGCGCGTGCTGCCCAGCGGAGCGCGCACCAGCCTCGTGCCCAATCCTACCTTTCAACAGAGGCTGGGTGGGACCATCCCTGCGCCCAGGCATGCAGGCGCAACCGCCAGCCCAGCACGCATGCAGCCGCAGCCACTTGTGCTGAATCAAAACTGGGTGCGCCCTGGTGTGGGGCCGTTTTATGCGCCCCGGTACACGCCAGCCACGCAGGAGCCAGTGCTGAGCTCGGTGCCAGGGGGCCTAGTGCCTCAGCCAGGGCAGCAGCCACACTGGCCATGGGCCTGACTTCCTTCCCAAACATCCTTGTCTGAGACTTGATCCTGCTAGCTCTGACTCAGTTCTGTCTATCAAGACCTGCGCCACTCATCCCTGGCACAGCTCTGAATGAAACCCTTCCCTGCTCAACACTTCAGGGCACATGTGTGACATACCATCGCATGGGGTGGAACATCTTGCTCTTATTCATACAATTATAAACGCAACTGCATTCATTAATTTAATCTCGGACTTCACTTGCATCTCAATGTCCCACTTTCTATTAAAGGAAAACATACATTGCACCTGCCTGGCAATTATGTTAGTGACTGCCAAGCTGAAAAACTCCATAGATCAACCAAATGCCTAAGGGTAGATTGCTTCATGCGTACGCTAGTGCTTGACTTATTTTACCTGGGCTGTGATGCTCTCTTGCAAGCTGCTTATTCTAATGACCTGAGCAACAATGTGACAGCGGGCTTCTGTGGTATTTTTACACGGCCACCACTATACATGCTTTGTTGCCTGTTGGACCTCTTGTACATACCTCTTTTTGCATGCTGTACATATTTCTATTTACCATGTTGAGTTTTCAAACTTCTTCTTCTCAGAAATCATTCCTTTTTAGCTGATCACCCAGGAGGCTCATTATCCACTGGTGTAGGAAGTGTTTTTATTGTCCACATTCACATTTTCCACAAGAGTCTACTTTTGACTAAATCCACTCTTGTGAAATAAGAGTTGGGAAGGGTGCCACCTGCAGTGTGGAGGTAAGGGGGGGCTCTCAGTGACAACACCTCCCGTGCCTTTGTCAAGAATCTGCAATTTCAGGCAGTTCATACCTGATCAGCGGCACATATATATTGTGGAAGTGAAGTACTGCAAAGAAAACAGGCGTAGGAGCCTGCTTAAAGCTGCAAATGAACAGCACAGCGTGCTCCATCAACACTTATGTCGAGCTGCAGCCAAAGTTAGCCTCCACACTATCCTTTTGGGAGTTGGTGGAACCATTAGCAGCCCTTACAGCATGGAGCCGTTCAAGAATCTCAGCCTTGAGCTTCAGAAAGCTAGCAAGGACAAGTCAAATAAGTCATGTCTCCTCTCATCATCATGGACAGGAGTGTTGGACTTCTTGCGCTCAAGCTTCATGCTCACTCTGTGCACTATGCTCATAAGCTTGTTCAGACCACATGCTCAGCATGGTCACGTTAGACGCAGCATTGCAGGAGACAATGTTCTTCATGTCATTCTCTTAGGTGTAGGGTGTGTTATTTACATTCCTCACACTTTGGGTTGCAAGGGTTACAACAGAAAGGCCTTCAGTCAAGAAGTGCGACTGCTAGCCTGCTCATAAAGAATTATCAGTGCATGCAGGAAGAAATATAGCTTATTGTTTTCCTGGCCCAGAAAAGCAGACACATTGTTTAAGCCTGCGGAAGAAAAAGGGGAAGCATAAGTCCTTCGGAGAGATACAATGTGTGGATGGGTGCAGTGGAATAGGACGTGTTGCTCATCCTGTACATCATGAGCATCACACAAGTCACAAGTAGGGGAGGTATTGTGAGTCCAGGTCACAGTTTCAATTCGTAGAGTGTGGGCATGAAGTCTGAAGCGAGCCACGCTGCGAATAACGTCGCGAGGAAGATCAAGAAGCATGTATCTAGGAAGGGTGTATGGCGAATGTGTGACCAGGGCCCTCCTGGTAGGGAGGGCACACCGTTGATGGTAAGTGGAGCGTTTGCTGTTTTGCTCTCGTGCATACCAGAATAAGGTGTCCAATAATCCAAGTGCCTCTCCCTGAGGTCCACAACAAAACGACCACGATCAATGGGCTCACACTTCAGCAGCCTTTCCTTGAACAAGTAGGATTGTGTGAGACCGACCATAGCAGACAGGATGTGGGATGACCAACGATAATCGCATTGTGAGCTCAGTTGCATGTCAGCATGTGAGATCTTTCTCGCAGTGGAGCTATTGCTTTGGGTTAAAGCATTGTATAGCCGCACTGCCGCCTGAAACCAGTTGAACTGTAGAGGCTCTAGACCACATTTTAAATTCTATTTACATTCCCCACACTTTGGTTCCTCTGAAGAGTCTCGGCCTTGATTCACAAAGAGTCAAGAAACTTGCTCTCAAGCAGCTCCATGCTCATTCTGTGCACAATGCTCATAAGCTTGTTCAGACCATACGTTCTCTTGAGCATTCTCCTCACATCCAAACCAATCAGGAGAGGTCTGCTGGCTTGTCTGCCCGCAACCCTCCTGATCCTCAGTTACTCCTTTCTTTACCCCGTCCTGAGCACGACGCTAAACTGCGGCTAGGAGGACTTATGTCCGACAACTCCGCAGAGGTCCCCAGTACGCATCGGGCTGGGGGCAACGGTGGGGGTTCTTCGAAAGAGGAACTACCTTCCTTACTTCACACTTTGGGTGTATCCTGAGTGCCTTTTCCCGGAAAAAAGGGCCTTTTTCTTCTTTTCTGGTGAAGGGGCTTTTCTTCCCAAGTGGCCCCTTTTCCTTCATTGATGTGAGGAGCTTTCCTGCTGCTTGCGTAGAGTTTCTTTTCTTTTGTTGGACTCCGAGAGGGGAGTCCCCTCTGATCCCCATTGCCTTCTTATGCCTTGCTTCACTGGTGGAGGGGGCATACAGTGCTTAGACCCAAGGTGTCCCCTTTCCCTTATTTGATGCAGAAAGTGTTTCAGGTTTACAGGTTTTAAAGGATAAGCCATCAGTAAATGAATATATATATATGTACATATTGGCCATGTGAATTAAATGTTGATATTGTAGGCATCTCCTGGCATACTATACTAGTAGGCTGTTCAACATCTCAACAGCAAAGCGCAACAGAACTCAGGACTTGTTTTTGAGACATGTGTGTACACTTGGGAAGACTTTTCAACCGCCTTAGAACCAAAGTACCTCACTATCAAGATGGAAATATGCTCACTACCAGGTGAGCACTGCTGTCTGTTTGGTCTTCAAACAGGGTTCCCAATGCACAAGCAAGTATCTACATGGGTGAAACCCCTCTCATACACACATGCAATACATCCTCTGTTCTATGAGCCACCCCATTCAATACAGTGTTGTCCAGTCCGTGAGTCTCCTTTGCCAGGAAAAAAGGAGGAATAAGTGAAGATCTGGAGGGTGACAAGCCGCCCCCTGCTCCAGACCAGGACCTCGAGAGCAAATATTTTTCAAGAGCGCGTTGTGTCCTTAAGGAGGTTAAGGATGGCTTTCACGCCTACAGGCAGCTACCAGACCGCTAGCTACGGGCAGGCTTATCGCTATCCTAAGCGCGTTTGTGCCGTGCCCACACGAGATGTCAAACAGGGCTGCCCTTTGTCCCCTCTGCTATTTTCACTATAAGGATGTAGAAGGAGCAATCACTGGCTCTAGCACCGTACGGGTCACCCACATGCTTTATGCAGATGACTTGTGCCTCACTGCAAATAGGCCAGACTGACTGCAAACCATGCTCAATTGTTCGGACGAGCATGCCAGGAGGAAAGGGTTAATCATCAATACTGCTAAGTCTGAAGTTGTACTTTTTAACTCACATGGCTTCAATGTCTCCGCTTTCAGTGTGGGGGGTGCTCCGCTAGCCAACAAGGACTTTTTCAAATACCTAGGCATGGTTTTCTATAGGACAAATATAACATTGCCAAATCTGCTGAGCATATGCTTGGTCCATTCATGGCTGGTTGCCACAGAATTAGGCAATTTGTGCAAGAGCATCATTTGATTGACAGGCCGCATGCTCTCCACTGTTTGGCTAAATGCTACGCTGTCCCCGCCAGTATGTATGCTTGCCATACCTGGGGAACACGGTTCATGAAGCAGGGCAGTGAGTTTGACAGCCCCCTTCAAACTGCGCATCTGTGCTTTTTCAAAGGTGTGCCACCAACTGGGCTGTGTTGCGAGAGTGTGGCCAGGAGCCTTTGCAATTTTATTATTTCCGCACTGCCGCCAAGTTTTTCAACTCTCTACTCTCTTAGCGGATATAGTGGCATGCTCACGAAGATTGTGCATGCAGACATTCCTCTAGGTGCTTATTACAGAAAGTGCTGGATTGCGGAGTTCACAGAGGCTTGTGTGGGTCTACGTGCGGCAGATACGTATGCCAATGGCATTAAGGGTGCAACTCCCCTTCCACTACAAGGCTTTGTGGTGGATTTGCGTTAGCGCTTGCCTGCAGCATGGAGGGAATTGGATGGTGCAGATCCTAGGACACGCTAAATAACTGGCTACTTATCATGCATGGATGGCTTTGCCTCTCAAACCAAGCACTGTTGGGGGCCCTCCCCATTTGCTGCCTAGGTACCTACAGCTGGAACTTCCAGTTGAACTGAGAAGGCATGTGCTTTGTAATATTGCTCGTATTCGCTTGCGTGCCCATACCCTGAGAGTTGAAACCGGCTGTTGGCAAATCCACAGTAGGCTATGTGACAAATGAGACTTGCATGATGTCCAGGACAAAAAGCATGTCCTTTTTTATGCCCTTGCTTAAAATGTGCCTATTTGAGAAGGAAATTTGCAGAACATTTTGCTAATTTTGCTGGTAGGACTCACACGGAGACACAGGTGCTTTTTACTCTGACAACATCGGAGCTGAGGATGTGAAATTGTGTATCTTGAAGCAGACATACACATCATTTCTTTTTCTTTTTGAGACTATGGATACTTTTTGTCTAGCTGGCTGACCAGCAAGCCCAGCAGTCAACCCATCTGGAAGAGGGTTTAAACCCATTGTAACCTGTTATCTAGAAAAGAAAAAAAGAAAAACTACGTAGGCAGTGAAACCACTCCCCACATCAATTAAGCAAATGGAGACCTAACCAAACCGACCAATATGTACTACGTAGTACGTACTACTATATGTATACATATCGGTATACCTAGTAGCTACCTAAACTTCCAGCTGGTCTGCAGACCAGTTCAATAACCCTCCCACTTCCAGTGCTTTTCAGCATCACTATAGCTATGTCGTTCGATTTACATTTCAACTCAGACTTTCATCCATTGGCATAGGTCCTTCAGCCAAATAGCTACCTTAGCTACTGATTCTCGAGCAGGCGGCGGGGCACCTGCAATGGAAATTTGACTATCCACCCTCGCAACCTGTGGGTTCGGGGTTTGGACCTCACTGGAGGCTCAAAACCGGTTAAGCTGCCCTCGCTCGGCGGATACAGCCTTGAAAACCTTATACCTTCAGCGGTCATGCGTATTCTATCGCATTTTATGTAACGTCTATACGTACTCTGGAAATGCTTGTAGCGGAATTCGCGTCACAGCGGTCTGCATCAGAGCAACATTAGTATTTTGGTTCAGAATCCGTTACAGTTTGGTGGAGCTGCAGGTGAAGTCCCGGGTTCTAAACCTCCTCACTGCAATCAGAAAAGCATTGCCTTTCCGCTTCTGAGGACAGCAGCGTCCTACAGGGGGGGTAATGTAACGTCTATACGTACTCTGGAAATGCTTGTAGCGGAGTCCGCGTCAGAGCGGTCCGCATCAGAGCAACATCAGTATTTTGGTTCAGAATCCGTTACAATGGGTATCCGTAGCTTGTGCCCATAGAAAGCAGGGCTACGATGACCTTGGGAAAGGTCCCCCGGCACGAACAAGCGCCTCAGCCGCGTGAGATGAATCTTTCAAAAGCGTGCAAAAAATTTTGCGCAACGCGCTTAGGACTACTGGCAATCATGCCCCTTCATTCCAACAGAATACGCAGGGTATCCGTACGGAGACCTACGCGTGGGGCAAATCGTGCCTGCCAACCTTTCAGAAGGACGGCTTAACTTAATTGATGAGAAATGTCAGATTGGGACGAACGCAGGACATGTTTAGGCTGGAATTACGGCGCGTTTGCAACATGGGATAAAATTCCGGGCGATGACCAAAATAATACAAGGAGCACCCTTTCTGGTTTCTGCACCATTCACATAAGAATTTTTTTGCTTGAATCAGTATGTTCTACACATCGCAATGAAATTCTAAGGTCAGCGGGCTTCCCGTGTTCAGGAGGAAAGGCAGCAGGCCATGGCCTCCCAACCACCGTAGTGGACACAGAAGTGCCTAAAGCATACCTCCAGGCTATGGCATGGAGTGAAGCTGTTGAATTTACCCAGGCTGCCCAGGAGGCCACCACTGCGGGACTTGGGCAATTTCAGCAGTTGCTTGGCTCTCAGGCTTGCACTCGGGGAGTTGCTGGATTTGCCTGAAACTTTTGTAGCTATGTACATAGGATGTCTTAAGAACATCTGAATACTCAGCTTTTCATTTAATACTAAGGAACTCCAAATAAGACTGACGATCATCAGATGAGCAACCAACAATTAACGCATCAGACAATACATTCACTAACATCCAAGTCCTCCCGGCTCACCTAATGACACCGAGGCACCTAACAAAACTAGGTAAACACCATGTCCATGGTCTTGCTGCAGCGCTAGCTAGCTACAGCCACCGCGATTGTGTACGTCCTTTCACGCTATTGACG
>LKMJ01006965.1_pt1 | contig 10647 bp, 9 predicted proteins | sample 643391 | NCBI WGS metagenome assembly LKMJ01 (sample SAMN04112250, study PRJNA286221) | soda lake metagenome | biome: soda lake; feature: Kulunda Steppe; material: water; isolation source: sample PL-Br10 brine of Picturesque Lake | place: Russia: Kulunda steppe | collected 2010-07
CTGCGCTGGCGTAATTCCTGGCCCATGCCACCGTCCAGTAATGTCATCGTTTTGCTGACCAATGTCGGTGCTCCGGGTTGATGGGGGTCGTGTTTCGACCCATCGTCCATGCGAAAGTTTGCGCACTGAAATCAACGGGGGATAACCATGCAGGCCGCGCTGGATGCACTGATTCGGCTGATCAGTCTCGAGCCCATTGAAGTGGATCGTTTTCGGGGGCATTGCCGGGGCCGGCCGGGACAGCGGGTCTATGGTGGCCTGGTGCTGGGGCAGGCCTTGATGGCCGCGGGTCGCACGGTCAATGAGGGACGCCGCGCCCATTCTCTGCATGCCTATTTCATGCGTCCCGGTGACGATGCCGAGCCGATCTTCTACGAAGTGGAGCGGGCCCGGGACGGTGGCAGTTTCAGCACCCGGCGGGTGGTGGCCATCCAGCATGGGCGACCGATATTCAACCTCTCGGCGTCTTTTCAGATTGAGGAGGAGGGGGTCTGCCATCAGGCCCCCATGCCCGATGTCCCGCCGCCGGAGGAGCTGGAGGATCAGTACGACTTCCTCATGCGGCACCGGGATGACATCCCCGCCGCTTACCACCGCCGCATTGCGCCGCAGTTTCCGCTGCGATTCCAGCTGATCGATCCGGAGTCTCCGGTCCGGCCGGCGCCGCTGCCACCGGAGACCAGCCTGTGGATGAAGGCGGAAGGCGAGATCCGCGGCGATCTGCTGGTCCATCAGGCACTGCTGGCCTACGCCTCGGACTATCGGCTGCTGAATACCTCGCTTCGACCCCACGGTCGCACCATGTTCGAGGGCCGCACCATGATGGCAAGCCTGGATCACGTCATGTGGCTCCATCGGCCCTTTCGGCTGGATGACTGGTTGCTCTACACCTTTGACACACCGAGTGCCTGCAACGCCCGGGGCTTGTCCCGGGGCAGCATTTTCACCCGGGACGGGGTGCTGGTGGCATCGGTGGCCCAGGAGGGGCTGATCCGGCCGGTGGATTGATGGCCGCTGCAATGGGGCCCGCCGCGGCTCAGGCGACAGGCTCGAGCGCGTAGGCGCGGCAGAGGTCGTGCAGGGCCGTGAGCGAATCCATGTGGCTGCGCTCCCAGCCGTGACTGCCATCACAGGCAAAGCAGGCGAGCGCCATGGGGCAGTCCACACCGGCCGCGGTGGCCGCTCGACCGTCCGAGAAGTAGTGACGGAAAACATCCGTGGCATGGGGGATCCGGTGCGCCTGGCAGAGTGTCCGAAGGCGTGCCGTGAGGTGGCGATCATAGGGTCCGCCGGCGTCCATGGCGGCCAGAGTCACGCCTCGCTCGTGAGCGGACTGCCCCGGCGCGTTAATGGCAATGTCCAGCGACACCATCTCGGCCACCGTGGGCGCCACCAGATGCGCGGCACCGGTGCCGACTTCTTCACTCACCGAGAACAGCAAATGAAGTTCGCGGGTTGGTGCGTCACCGGCGATCTGCATGGTTTCCAACGCCGAGAGCAGGGCGGCCACGCCGGCCTTGTTATCCAGATGGCGAGCCACCAGAAACCCGTTGTCGAGAAACTCCGGCTGAGGATCCACGGACACCATGTCGCCGGTCTCGATGCCCGTTGCGCTGTCCGCGTCGACGCGCAGCTCCAGATTGGTCCAGGCCGCAGGCTGGCTCTCGACTTCCGTGCCAAAGCGGTGCCCGGAGGCTTTGAGCGGCAGAATGGTCCCCCGTAGCCATTGCCCATGACGGCTGTGGACCGTGGCTCGGGCCCCCTCGGCGAAGCGGGCCGCCCAGGTGCCCACCGGAGCCAGGCGGGGACGTCCGTTGTCACCCATCCCGGTCACCATCGCGCCGAGGGTGTCGAGATGAACACAAAGCGCTCGCGCCGGCCCGGGGCGATCACCGCCCCAGATCGCTCGCAGGGCGCCGCGCCGGGTCCGCTCGGTCCTGAGCCCCAGGGTGTGGAGGGCCTCGGCGACATAATCCACTGCCGCATCGGTCATGCCCGTGGGGCTGGGAATGGCGAGAAGGGCCTCGAGATGGCGTGCCAGAGACTGGTTCATCGTCCCGCTACCTGAGCGTCCCACAGAAAGCTGCGGGCGAGGGTGGCTTCCTGGGCCTCCATGATGGCCTGGGCGGTCTCCATGTGTTGGGTCATGATACGGCGGGCGGCCTCGCCATCGCCCTCACGCAGGGCATTCAGCAACTGGGTCTGGTAGGCCCGGCCGGACTCCCTCAGTTCAGGATTGATGGGCTCGAAGAGCTTGCGGCGCACGGTCAGCTCCCGCAGCACATTCACCTGAAAACGGACGATGAAACCGAGCACCGGGTTACCGCTCAGTTCACCCAGCACACGATGAAACTCCAGGCTGGCGATGTGTTGTTCGCGCTCTTCTTCCAGGGTGTGGGGCACTTGTTCGGTGCTGGCGATGACTCCTTCCAGGCGTTGCAGCGCGGCTTCATCCAGTGCGCCCGCCAGTCCCGCGACCAGTTCTGGCTCAATCAACCGACGCAGCTGATAGATGTCGCGAATGCTCAGGTCCTTGAAATAGAAATAGTTGGCCAGCAGCGCCTGCGCCCGGGCGTCAGAGACCGCATGCACGAACACGCCGCCGCCGGGGCCGGTGCGGGTCTTGATCAGGCCCTCGGTTTCCAGGATCCGTAGCGCCTCGCGGATGGTGCCTTTGGCATGACCCAACCGCGCGATCATTTCCGGCTCGCCGGGCAAACGATCACCGGGCTGCAACTGCTGCTCGACGATCCAGTCCTTGATTTGTCGGGCCACCGACTGCGGGCGGCTAGAGCGGATGGTGGCAGGCGGTGGCATGGCCGGGTGTTGTCTCCTGCATAACGGGACGGGTGGTGCGGCAAAGCTCGGTAGCGCGCGGGCAGCGCGCCGCAAATGCGCAGCCCCTCGGCGGATCTAGCGGGTCGGGCAGTTCACCACTCCCGTCTTCAGCGGCGCCAAGGGGCCGCCCAACCACCGGCGCTGACCGGGCCAGCAGCGCCGTGTACGGGTGCCTGGGTGCCTGAAAAATTTCCTCGGCCCGACCCAGCTCGATGATCCGGCCAAAGTACATGACGGCAACCCGGTCGGATACCGCCTCGACCACCGCCAGGTCGTGACTGATGAAAATGTAGGTCAGATCGAACTCGGCCTTCAAGCGGGCCAGCAGGTTCAGGACTTGGGCCTGTACCGAGACATCCAGGGCAGACACCGGTTCATCCAGCAGCAGTATCCGCGGGCTCGCCGCCAGCGCCCGGGCGATGCCGATCCGCTGGGCCTGGCCGCCGGAGAACTCGTGGGGGTAGCGGCTCAGAAACTCCGGGCGAAGGTTGACCGCCTCGAATATCTCAGCGATACGCGCTCGGCGGGCACGGCGTGACAGGCCGTGAAGGTGTTTCAGCGGGGCCTCAATGATCTGCTCGATGGTGCGGCGCGGATTGAGGCTGGAGATCGGATCCTGAAAAACGTACTGAATCACCCGCCCGAAAGCCGCTGGATCCCGGCCGGCACGGGCACCGAGATTTTCACCCTCGATTTCGATCCGGCCGGACGACGGCGGCAGCAGGCCGACCAGCATGCGGGCGAAGGTGGATTTGCCACAGCCCGATTCCCCCACCACACCGAGGGTCTCGCCCCGGGCAACGGTGACACTGGCATCCGCTACCGCGTGCACCGCCGGGCGGGGACGGCCAAGCAGGCTCCGGCCACCCCCGAAGGTCTTGCTCAGCTGGTCGATGTTGAGTGCGGGTGTCATGTCGATGTCCCCTGTTGATCGGTTTCCGGGAACAGGCAGCGCACGCGACGTCCCGGGCCATGGCGATTCAGGGTCACGGTTCCCTGACGGCAGGCGGCCTGTGCCTTGTCGCAGCGCGGGGCGAACGCGCAGCCCGAGGGCAGGTCGTCAGCGCCGGGGGGCAGCCCCGGGATGGCCGCCAGCGTGCGCCGTCCGCCGCCCAGCTCCGGCACGCAGGCGATCAGGCGTCGGGTGTAAGGATGGGCAGGCGCATCCAGAATGGGCTGCGTCGGACCGCTTTCGACGATCTCGCCGGCATACATCACGGCAACGCGATCACATAGCTGCGCCACCACGCCGAAGTCGTGGGTGATGAAGAGAATGGCCAGTCCGCGCTCGCGGCGCAGATCATCCAGCAGCTTGAGGATCTGCGCCTGGACCGTCACATCCAGCGCAGTGGTGGGCTCGTCGGCAATGATCAGTTCGGGCTCATTGGCCAGCGCCATGGCGATCCCGACCCGCTGACGCATTCCACCGGAGAGCTCATGGGGGTATTGACCGGCACGGCTTTCCGCGTTGGGGATGCGCACCTGCTCCAGCAGTGCCACGGCGCGGGCCATGGCGTCGGCGTGGCTGACCGGATGATGAACCCGAATGGCCTCGGCGATCTGCTCGCCAATCCGGTAGAGCGGATGCAGCGTCGCCAGGGGGTCCTGAAAGATGTAGGCCACTTTGTCACCGCGGAGTCGGCGGAGCGCTTCGGGCTTCATGGCCAGCAAGTCCTGTCCCTGAAAGCGCAGTGCGCCACCGGCAATCACCCCGGGCGGTGAAGCCACCAGCCCCATCACCGAGAGGGCGGTGACCGATTTGCCCGAGCCGCTCTCGCCGATCAGGCCGAGGCACTCCCCCGGCGCGATATCCAGACTGACGCCGTTGACGGCCTTGAGCGTTCGCCGGCCCAGTCGGAACTCGACCCGGAGGTCATCCAGGGAGAGCAATGCGTCTGCGGTATCCCGAGGTGCCGGCGTTGGCGCCCGGGCACGGTCCACAAGCGTCGCCGGCAGTGGACGGGTCAGCGCGCCGGAGCGCAGGCGGGGATCCAGCGCGTCGCGTATGCCATCGCCCAGCAGGTTCACGCCAATGACGATGGCAAAGATCATCAACCCCGGGATGATGGAGGTGTGGGGGTGGCTGATGAGTGCATTGCGACCCTCCCCCAGCATTGACCCCAGGTCCGGCACCGGCGGCTGGGAGCCCAGCCCCAGGAAGGACAGTCCCGCGGTCTCGAGGATCATCCAGCCCACGGTGGTGGACATGGCAATGACAATCACCGGCATGACGTTCGGGAGGATTTCGGTGGCAATGATGCGGCGGTTGCCCATGCCCGACAGTCGCGCCGCGTCCACGAATTCCTTGTTGGCGAGGGTCACGGTCACGCCGCGGACATTGCGGGCGAAAAACGGGATATTGACCACCGCCACCGCGATCAGCGCGTTAATCAGTCCGGGCCCCAGCGCCGCGACAATGGCCAGGGCCAGCAGAATGTAGGGGAAGGCCATCACGGTATCGATGGAGCGCATGATGACGTTATCAATGCGCCCGCCGAGAAAACCCGCCACCACCCCCAGCGTTGAGCCGAGCAGCGCCGCCAGTAACGTCGCGGACAGGCCGACCAGCAGGCTCAACTGAGTGCCCCAGATGAGCCGCGAGAGCAGGTCGCGCCCCAGGTGATCGGTGCCGAGCCAGTGCCCGTCGGAGAACGGGCGCAGGAAGCGCTGCGTCGTGTCCTGGGCAAAAGGGTCCTGCAGGGGCAGGATCGGTGCCGCCAGGGCGACCAGGACGATGACGCCCAGCAGCCCACCGCCAAGCGCCGCCAGGCGGTTGCGGGCGAACAGTCGCAGGAACGCTCCCGTGCGGATCGTCATCGCCGCCATCATGTCTTCACCCGTGGGTCCAGCAGGCTCTGGGCGACATCCACAATGAGGTTAAAGAGCACGTAGCAGGCGGCGACGATGACCACGCCGCCCTGGACCAGCAGCAGATCACGCCGCAGGATTGCCTCCACCAGCATTCGCCCGACGCCGGGCCATTGAAACACCATTTCAATGTAGACCGCGCCCGACAGCACGAAGCCGGCCTGTACGCCAATCACCGGAATGATGGAAACCATGGCCATTTTCAGGGCGTGTCGCCAGATGACCCGGCGCTCCGGCACGCCCTTGGCACGGGCGGTGCGGATAAAGTCCTGTCTGAGCACCTCCAGCATGGCGGAGCGAGAGAGTCTCGCGATGACGCCGGTTGCGACCACTGAGAGTGCCAGTGCCGGCATCACCAGATGACGCAACAGGTCGGGCAGGTCACCCCCGCCAAAAATGGAGTACATGCCGCTCACCGGCAGCCAGCGAAGCTGAATGGCGAACAGCAGAATCATCATCATGCCAAGGAAGAACGAGGGGATGGAAATGCCGATCAGCACGGCCAGGGTGATCGCCTTGTCCGCCAGCCCGTACTGGCGGGCCGCCGAAATGACCCCCGACATCACCCCGAGAATTGAGCAGAGCACCAGCGAAACGCCGGCCAGAATCAGTGTTGCGCCAAAGCGGTCCAGCACCTCGTCCAGCACCGGTCGGTTCAGCGAGAACGATCGGCCGAAATCCCCCTGAAGCATGTTGGTAAGCCAGATGAAGTACTGCTCGGGCAGGCTCCGATCCAGGCCAAGCTGGCGGTTCAGTCGCTCGACATTCTCCGCCGTTGCGTACGAGCCCAGGATGGCGGTGGCCGGGTCGCCGGGGATCAGCGACATGATCAGGAAGACCACCAGCGTGATGCCCAGAAGCACCGGAATCGCAGAGAACAGCCGTTTGAGAATGTAGCTGTTCATTCCGGGCACCGACGCGGGTGGTGGGTTGGGCCTAGTGCTTCACCGTCTCGTGGAGCAGCAGAAAGAACGAGGGCTGCAGCGTGAAGTCCCCGACGCGGTCCGAGGCCACGGCATTCTGCTTCCAGTTGGCGACGAAAACCCACGGCGCATCCTCTTGGACGATTGCCTGCATTTCCCGGTACAGACGGGCACGCTCGTCCTGATCCGTGGAGACGCGGGCGGCTTCCAGCAACGCGTCAACCTCGGGGTTGGAGTAGTAGCCGGAGTTGAATCCCCCCTCATCCGGGAAGGCTTCCGTGCGCAGGGCGAGGAAGGGCAACGTGTCCGGGTCGTTGGTCATCCAGGCCATCTGCGCCAGATCACCCTGACCCTCCAGGCCCGGGTTGACCACGCCCAGGAAGGAGTTCCACTCGTAGGTTTCGATGCTGACATCGAAGCCCACCGCGGCCAGGTCAGACTGAATGGCCGTGCCCATGGGCACCGGATCCAGCATCCCGGAGCCGCCCTCGGTCACCAGGAAGGTCAGCTCGGCGTTCTCCACCCCGGCCTCAGCCAGTAGCTCGCGAGCCCGCTCCGGATCATAGGGGTAAGGATCCAGATCCTCATTATAGGCCCAGGAGAATGCCGCCGGAGTGGGGCCCGCCGCAATGGTGGCGGTGCCTTCCAGGACGTCTTCCACCAGTGCCCGCTTGTCGATGGCGTAGTTGGCCGCCTGCCGCACCCGCTTGTCAGCAAAGGGGCCTTCCCGGGTGTTCAGGATCAGAAACCAGAGATGGGGCCCGGCCTGCTCGTGCACCGTGAAGTCCGGTCCATCGAACTGATTCAACGATGTGGGAGGGACTTCGACCATGAGGTCAATGCCGCCGGACAGCATCTCGGCCACGCGGGTGTTGGCGTCGGTAATTGGACGGAACACCACGGCTTCAAGCGCTGGAGCGCCATCCCAGTAATCGTCATTGCGGGAGACCACCACCCGGGTATTGGACTGCCACTCCTCAAAGCGGAACGCGCCGGTGCCGACGGGGTTGCGGCCGAACTCGTCCTCATGCGCCTGAATGGCCGCCGGTGAGGCGATCAGCCCGGTGGGGTAGGCAAGATTGGAGAGGAAGGGTGCGAAGGGCTCGTTCAACGTGAACTCCACGGTGTGGTTGTCCAGCGCGTCAACCGAGTCGATGGCCGAGAAGAAAAATGACAGCGGGAACGGGCCGGTGTCGTGGTAGGGATGGTCCTCGTCCAGCATGCGCTCGAAGTTGAAGACCACGGCGTCGGCATTGAAATCACTACCGTCGTGGAACTGCACGTCATCGCGCAGGTTGAACGTGTAGGTCAGCCCGTCATCGGAGATTTCCCAGTCCGTGGCCAGAGCGGGTTCCACTTCCAAGGTGCCATCGGTGTAGCGCACCAGGCCGTCATAGACGTTCATGAGTATGCGGAAGTCGTTAACCGCGGTGACCGCATGTGGATCCAGTGACTGTGGCTCGGCGATCTGGCCGACGACCAGGACATCAGACGGGGTCTGGGCCTCGGCGGTTGGTCCGGTGATACCCCAGGCCAGGGCCCCGGCCAGCACGGCCACCCCCCAGTGATTGTGATTTTTCGACACCATCGCACATCTCCCACGTTGCTTTTAGCCAAATTTATCATCAAAAATAGAGCCGACAACCAATTTATAGTGATAAATGAGTCGTGACACAAGGGACAGCCAATGACGCTATCGATTCTCGCCCATGAGCCGGACACGGGGGCCATTGGCGGCTCCGCGACAACGGGTAACCTTTGCGTCGGTGCCTGGGTGCTGCGAGGCGACCGGCGGGCCGGCATGACCGCCTCTCAAGGCACCGCGCCCAGCGTGTTGTGGGGGGAAGAAGCGCTTGCGGCCATGAAAGCGGGCGCGTCAGCGGAGGAGGCGGTGGGATCAACCGTGAAAGCCGATGCCGGTGCGCCGGCCCGTCAGTTGGCGGCACTGGATCGCCGGGGCGGAACCGGTGCCTATGATGGCGCCGACAATCACGCCTGGTGTGGTCACTTGGCGCTGCCCGGCGTGATCGTGGCCGGCAACTGGTTGCATTCGGCGGCGGTGGTCCAGGCGGCTGCTGATGGCTTCACCGCCACCGAGGGGCCATTGGCGGAGAAGCTGTTGGCGGCGCTCCGGGCGGGCGCCGAGGCGGGCGGCGATGCCCGCGGGCTGATGTCAGCGGCTTTGCAGGTTCACTCCCCGGGGGCAGCGCCCCTGGATCTGCGTGTTGACGATTCTCCGGAACCACTGGCCTCGCTGTCGGCGCTTTATCAACGGACGCGGATGCCGGCCTACGGTGCCTGGCTGGCCACCGTGCCGACGCTGGAGGAACCTCAGCGATGCCGGTGAGCCATGGCGAACGGGCAGCGGCGATGCTGGCGGAAGCCGCCCGGCACTCGGAACCGGGGCCGGGGGTAACTCGGTTACCGTTTACCCCGGCGCATCGGTCCGTGCTGGAGTGCCTGACCGGCTGGATGGAAGCCGCCGGGCTGAGTGTCCATCTGGATGCCGCCGGCACTCTGGTCGGACGGGCCGAGGGCCGCGCCGAGGGTCCCACCCTGCTGCTGGGCTCCCACCAGGACAGCGTGCCCCACGGTGGGGCTTATGATGGAATTTTGGGGGTGGTGCTCCCCATCGTGGCCCTGGCGGCCCTGAGTCATGCGGGCCGGCAACCGCCGCTGCCGGTGGAGGTGCTGGCTTTTGCGGACGAGGAGGGCGTGCGCTTTCCCACCGCATTGATGGGGTCACGGGCGCTGGCGGGGCAGTTTGATCGATCCGCTCTCGACCTGCGGGACACCGACGGCGAGACGCTGGGTGAGGCGATGCGCCGCTTTGGTCTTGAACCGGCCGCCATCGCCGGGCTGGCGCGCCGCCCCGACACGGTCCAGGGCTATGTCGAAGTGCATATCGAGCAAGGCCCGGTTTTGCAGGCCGCCGATGAACCCCTGGGGGTGGTGACGGCCATCTGCGGCATCGAGCGACACCGTGTGGAGTGGCGAGGCCGTGCCGCTCATGCTGGCACGACGCCAATGGCGCAACGCCGGGATGCGCTGGCCGGCGCCGCGGAGGCGGTGCTCGCGGTGGAACAGTTGGCGCGGGACACGCCAGACCTCATGGCAACGGTGGGAGCGCTGCAGGTGGAGCCGGGTGTGGTTAACGCAGTGCCGGGGGCGGTGTCGTTCACGCTGGAATTACGGTCCCCGGAGGATCAGCGCCGGGCGGAGGCGGCGCAGCGCATAAAACAGCGGCTGCAAACCATCGCCTGCGGCCGGCGCCTGGAAATCCGATCCGAGCGGACCTACCAACAGCGGGCCCAGCCCTGCGATCCGGCGCTCATGGAGCGACTGCAGGCCGCGGCGGGCCAGGAGGCACCCCGCCTGCCCTCCGGTGCCACCCACGATGCCTCGGCCATGGCGGATCTTTGTCCCATGGCCATGCTGTTCGTCCGCTGCCGGGACGGGATCAGCCATCATCCCGATGAAGCGGTGCTCACCGACGATCTGGACCGGGCGGTCCAGACGCTGATGCGGTTGATTGAGTCTCCGTGTTGACAGGTTCTGGGCCACCTTCGGTCTTGTAATGTCGCACCAAGCTGCTGGAATGCCCCCATGGGACTTTTCAACATCGGCAACAAGGATCGGGACGGGCGCCAGAAGCGCATCGAGCATCGGGGGCGGTATCTGCGCGCCAGCCGCACCGGGTTGGTTGCCCTGCGGGCCCACGTTAAGGCCGCCGGGGTCAATGTCACGGGCAACACGCGCCGCGGAGTTCGGGTCTCCACCCGGCTGGCCAAAAACACCCAGGTGGCCATGCAGAATGGGCGATTCGTTCTGCGCGGGCGCTACGGCTCGGATACCGCGCGGTTCAACCTCTCCAAAACCGGGGTAACCGTTTCGAGCCGCGTGGGACTGGGGTCAGTGAACTGGCTGCGGCCGGGTCGGTCCTCCGCCAAATTCGCCGGGGTGCAGCTGCGAGGGCACAAAGCCGCCGTGATCAATCTGGTCGCTCTGGCGGCGACGA
>LKMJ01006966.1_pt1 | contig 10647 bp, 11 predicted proteins | sample 643391 | NCBI WGS metagenome assembly LKMJ01 (sample SAMN04112250, study PRJNA286221) | soda lake metagenome | biome: soda lake; feature: Kulunda Steppe; material: water; isolation source: sample PL-Br10 brine of Picturesque Lake | place: Russia: Kulunda steppe | collected 2010-07
GCCGGCGCTATAGGCGAGGATGACCCGGAGTACGAGGATGGCACAGCCGTCGATGTCGATGGTGATGCCCGCACCGCCGACGAGATGGCCGCCGCTGAAGCCGTCGCTGAACGGGACCCCAGCGAGGGCGTGACGACGCTCGATGCCCTCGCGCTCGTCGACCACGAGTTTGTCCTCGAAGACGACTTTCTGGGCTCGACTGTGCAGGGAACGCTCACGAACACCGGCACCGATCGGCTCCATCTCGTCGAAGTGCGAGTACGCGTGTTCGGTGCTGACGGCGACCACCTCGGCCGGTATCTGGCGACGACCGGCGACCTCGAACCGGCGTCGGCGTGGGCATTTGAAGTCATCCTGCTCGAATCGCCAGACGATATCGACGGCTACGAAATACTAGCGCTGGGGGCGCCAACCTGACGGCGCTGGTTGCAGCGCGAGCGCTTTTGTCGACACGCCCTGTTCTGGGGTCGTGTTCGACGTCGACCTCCCCTTCGAGGACCCTGATCGCGAACTCGATCTCAAAGACGAGTACAGCGCAACGATGAACGTCTGTTTTCATTTTGCGCTGCTCGGCGTGATCACGATCGTGACCGGCCGCCCGTTTCTGTTCCCGAGTCTAGGCCCCTCAGCGTATCTGATTGCAACCGGTGAACAGCCACGCGCGGAGGGGGCCTACCACGTCCTCGGAGGACACACCGTCGCCGTCGTCGCCGGACTGCTCGCCTATGCACTGTTTGGCAACGAGGTCAGCGCGTACGTGGTGTTCGACCAGCCCGATCCCGCGCTCTCGTGGGGCCTCGTCTATCTCTCGGCCAGCGCGACAGTCGCGATGATGCTCACGACCACAGCGATGCTGGTGACCGACACGAACCACGCCGCAGCGTGTGCAACGACGCTGATCATCGCACTCGGGTTGATGGGTGGACTCGTCGACGGCATCATCATCGTCGCCGCCGTCGCTATCCTGTGGTATTTTCACGATCGCGTCCTCTCGGCGCTCGCGCGACGGTACGGGTTCAAGCCACGAAACGCCCGCACGTAGCGTCTGAAAAACTGCTCTCTCGACAATCGCTACTCGACGAGCGCACCACTGAGTTCGTCGTCGACGGCCTCGATAATCGCTTCTGGGCTGTCGACGAGGCTGTATGCAGGGCGTCCTTTCCCCGTCGGCGACGCCCGTGCCTCGTCAAATTCTTCAACGATCCCTTCGTCTTCGAGTCGGTACAGCGCGCGCATCACGTCCGCTTCACTGAGCGTCCCCACGACAGCGTCGACATCCCGCAACTGCGTCGTGCACACCTCTCTGATTTCGGGTGTCTGCACCGGCGTTTCGTCCGATCGATCGAGTGCAACGACACCGAGCAGGACGGTCTGGTCAGCCAGTGATAGCGAGTCGACTGGTACTGCTGTGCCCATACGACCACGTGCTATCTGAAGAACCGTATTCGTTTCTGCTTGCTCCGACGGGTGAGACGGAATGCTGGCCGTCTTCGGCGATTGACGTCCCGACGTTATCGACTGCCTGTTACTTCTCTTCGTCCTGTAACTCCGCAAGCTCGCTCTCGATTTCGTCCTGTTCGATGTCGCTTTCGAGATCGTCGAGATCGGCCTCGTCGACATCGCTGGTATCGACGTCCGTCTCAGGTTCGGCGTCGGATTCGGATTCCCCAGCGCCGACATCGGATTTGAGCGTCTCGAGTTCGGCTTCGACGCCGCTTCCGGCCGAGAGCTCTTCGAGCTCCCGATCGATGCTGTCCTTATCAGAAATGACGTCGTCGAACGCCCCTGACTGATGGAGTTCGTCCAGTGCAGCCGACCGCGCCTCCATATCCTGGGTCTGCTCTTCGGCGCGTTCGATCGCCCGCCCGACGTCTTCGAACTCCTCGCCGGTTGCGGTCATCGCTTCCGAGACAGTCGAACTTGCTTCGGCAGCCTCGTAGCGGGCTTTCATCGTCTCCTTTTTCGTGCGGAACTCCTCGATGCGCGTCTGCAGTTCGTCTTTCTGGTCGATTAACTGGTCCTGTTGGTTCTGTAGCTCCGAGATCTGGCGCTCCAGATCCTCGATCTGGTTCATCTTCGTCTTCTTCTTTTCGAGCGCGCGACGAGCCAGATCTTCTCGCCCCTGTTCGACTGCTGTTCGTGCTTGGTCGTTGTGCTTCTCGACGTTCTCCTCGAGGCGCTTTTTTTGCATTTCGAGGCGCTTTTTTTGCGTGGTGAGGTCGGCGATGCCGCGTTTGACCTCCTGAAGCTGGTCACGCATCTGTTCGTAGGAGTAATCGAGAGTCTCCGTCGGATCTTCGGTCCGGTTGAGCACCGAATTGATCTTCGACCGGATGATATACGAGGTCCGAGAGAGGATGCCCATATTCCTACGTTACACTCAGAGCCCTTAAAAACATCACATTAACAACAGTCATCGCCGGAATGAATAGCCGACTACTCTCGCAATTGATCGATCGCCTCGGCGTGAGTCGACACCAGTTTCCCGAACGCAGTCGCCTCCTCGTGCTCTTGGACCTCTCGGTCTCGATCGTCTCTGAGCCGCCGTTTCAGCACCGACAGCGTCTCCGGTGAGTTGTCGGCAATCTCTTCGGCAACCGATCGCGGCTCGTCAGTAACTCTCGATATCAGCCCCATCCGCAGCGCCGCCTCGGCGTCGACCACTCGACCCGAGAGCGCGAGATCGAGTGCCTCACCCTCACCGACTACGCGTGGCAGCCGGACTGTCCCACCCCACGCCCCGAACAACCCGAAGGTAACCCCCGGTTCACCATAGGTCGACCGCGGCGTCCCCACCCGAAGATCGCAGGCGAGTGCGAGTTCGAGCCCACCGCCGCGGACCGCGCCATCGATTCCCGCAACGACGATCGACGACGACTCCTCGATCGATCGCGCCACCCGCTGTCCCTGGCGGGCGAACGCCTCGGCACGATCCCGGTCGCCATCGAAGCCGCAGACGACATCGAGATCGGCACCGGCACAGAACGCCGGGCCACTGCCAGTGAGATACAGTACCGCCTCGTCGGCGTCAGTAACCGCCGTTTCGAGTGCATCGAGGGCCTCGATCGTCAACGCGTTGCGTGCTGTCGGCCGATCGAGCACGATCGTTCGAATCGATCGACCATCCGTGGCGGGCTGGCTCCGGATCATCGTTTTACCAGTACCCCTGCTTTCCAAAGGTCTTTGCGTGCTCCGTCGTAACCCCCCGATAATGGATCAGGCCGACAACTGTCGGCGTGCCGCGGCCGACGCCGTTGGAGACGTCGAACCACCGCAGCTACACGATCGGATCACCACCGTCATCGAGAACGCATCGATGCTTCCCGGTGTCCTCACCATCGAAAGCGCCGCTGCGATCGCTCCCGAGACGACCAATGGGCTTTCTCCGACGCTCGACCACGGCCACGACGCTTGCGACGCGCCGCCGTCTGAAAGCGCAGTCGACGCCGTCCTCACCCACGCCGCCGGCGTCCAGCTCATCTACGAAGGGCTCCGACTCACCCGATCGCTCGCCCACGACGAGCCCTGGACCGACCCTGACGAGGCCGCCGATGGTGATCTCGCGATTCTCGCGGCCGACATCCTCGTCGCCCGTGGCTTCTATCTGCTCGCCCGAACCGACGCCGCTGGCAAAGCCGTCCGCACCGTCCAGGCGTTCGGCCGTCACCAGACACGCCGCCAAACCGCCGACCCCGTCGACCAACCATCGATCGACGCCACCCTCGAACGCGACGTCTTGGAACTCGCGATCATCGCCGGTGCAGCCGCCGTTGGCAACTCCCCAACTACACGACTGCTCACCATCGCCGACGACCTCGCCGACACCGTCGACCGATCGTTCCCACCCGCCAAAGACTGCCTGACCGGCTTCGACGCCTCGATCGATCACGCCGCCGACGCGACCGATACAGCGACCTCTGTATCCGATCGGTGACGGTGAAATCGCCTGACACGGACACCGAAGATAGAAAGGGATTTAACCCGTGGCCGTCCTGTTTTCGAATGTAGTGCCTGGGTAGCTTAGCGGTAAAGCGCGTCCTTGGTAAGGACGAGACCCCGGATTCAAATTCCGGCCTAGGCTTTCTGCGACGAACGGACGTGAGGAGTGAGAGCCAGACCCGGGATTTGAGTAAGCGAGTCACAGCCCGCGCAGCGAAGCGAGCAGGAACGTCTCGCCCAATTCAAATTCCGGCCTAGGCTTTTTCCAAGCGACTCACTCCGGAGCGATAGCGACGGAGTCAGAACGCGTAAAAAACCTGCCGCGGAATGTGAATCGAGAGAAGACACAGCGCGAACGAAGTGAGTGACCGTCTTCGCGTAGTTCAAATTCCGGCCTGGGCTTTCTCCGTTTTTCAGACGGCAACTCTCCTCTACTGAGATTTTTGTGTGCGATAACAAGTGAGACGCGTGACTGATCACGAGCCATCGACCAGCCGTCGTGCGTGTCGGTGAGGTGTCTCAAGGCGCATGTCTCGTCTACCAGAATTGGGTCACGAACGATCGGAAGGCTACCCAGCGACCGAGACCCCGAAATGCTGGCTTATTATGCCGATCGGTGGCCGTTCGCATCCACGAGGCATAACATAGGGCTGGCCCCTACTCCTGTCCAGTGACCTCCCAACCAGACGCTGGGCTGTACACGGCCCCTCGGACGACCATCTCGCAGAATCAGGGGCCCTTTCGGCTCCACTTCAATTTCCCGGGACAGAATCTCCCGGATCACGCTGATCACGGCTACGGACCGCTCGCGACGATCGTCGAGTCGTTTCTCGACCCGGGGACGGTGATTCCGATGCACCAGCACCGAAACGAGGAGATCATCTCGTGGGTGCCAGAAGGCGTGATGCGCCACGACGATCGGCAGGGAAACGACCTCGTGACTGACGCCGAGCACATGCTGGTGATGAACGCGGGGAGTGGCTTCTGGCATGCAGAGCAGACACTCGCGGATGATCCACCGTTGCGGATGCTCCAGATATTCGTCCGACCACACAGCCTCGAACTGGAGCCCGCCATTCAACACGAGCGGCTCGCCGACCCCGTAGCAAACGAGTGGCGGTATCTGTTTGGCCCGTCAGACTCCGACGCTCCGCTAGCCGTCCGAAACGAGGTCACCTTCTACGACGTTCGACTCGAACCGGGGGCACGTGTCGACGTTCCCACTGTCGCCGGATGGGACACGTATCTGTACGTCTTCGAGGGGGCGATCGACATCGCCGGCACGCGCCTCGGCGAGGCCGAAAGCGGCCTCCTCGTCGACAGCGATGGGGTGGGTTGCGTCGCAACCGAGGAGACGATTCTGGTCGCGTTCTGTATCGATCCAGACGCGCCGGTGACTCGCCAGGGAACGATCGGACGGTAACCGCCGGTCAACTCCGGATGGCTGCATCAGCAATGCCGATCGTCTGCCCGAGGCCGACCAGCCCGAGTCCAAGTAGGGCGATCGAGTCGTCGGTGCCGGCGAGCCACGCGAGATAGCAGACGGCTCCGAGTGCTGTGATCGCGCCAGCTCCAGCGTAGCGCGATCGGGCGGCGGGAAACTCGCGAGCCGTATACAGGAGTCCAGCAGCCGGGAGGACCATCCAGCCGACGAGGCTGACGATCAGCGCGGGCTCAGAGTCGGTGACAAAGCCGCCGATACCAGCAAGCGTCACGGGCAGGCCGACAACCATGACTGCGCGCCAGCCAGCCAGTGCACCCGTCGCCATCGCAGACCAGCCGGTGGCGACGAAGCCGGCGATGAAGACAGCCATCACCAGATGAGCGATGAATATCGATTGCGCACTGACGACCTCAAGCTGTGCGCCGGTGACGACGAGCCACGCGAGTGGAACAAGCACGACAGGACCTCTGTCGCGGATTCGATCGAGCATACCCGACAGTAACACAGAGTCTCCAAAGAGCGTATCCGTTGGACTGCGGCGTCGCAGTCTGTCATACACTCAGTTCACATACAGCGAGTACGCGATCACCACAAACCCAGCAAGCATCAACAGGCTCTCGATCAGGATACCGTATGCCAGCGGAATCGACAGCAGTTCGTAGACGACGCCAGCGAGTGCAAAGCCGAGTGTCACAAGGCCAAAGCCGATCGCGAGCAGCCGAAGTGCCGGCTGTCGCGTTCGTCGGTAGGATTTGTACGCGAGATAGGTAATCATCCCGCCGATGAGGACGACAAGCGTCTTGGCGACTGCGAGGGCGATCGCAACCGACGTTCCGGCGGTGTGTGGACTCATCGCTGCCTATTTTCGAGATGACAGCATGGGGAGAAATAGCTTGCCGTTCGATCGCCACGTGGTCCGATCGGTGTCTGGTAGCATGTGGTCAGTGCGGTCAACTACTCCGGACACAGTGGTAGGGGAATCCGTCTTGGAACCCATTTGAATCCGGTTACTGTATTCGGCGATTCCGAGATGACGCACGGCCGAGTTTAAAACTATTATTTATCTGATAAACGGTTAAGCCGCTTTGGACCGAACCCCTAGTGAATGACTCACGTGCCGACGGCGAAACTCGTCGACGCGCTCGAAACGAGCGAGGACCAGCATATCGAAGCGCTCACCGCAGGACCGATCACGACCGAAATCGGTCGGTATCCGGCCGGAACGTCGACTCCAAAAAACCCACACAACGAAGAAGAAATATACTACGTTATCTCCGGTTCGGGAAAGATCCGCGTCGGTGACGATACACACCACGTCGAACCCGGGGATATGGTGTACGTCGAACCGGCACTAGAACACGACTTCTTCGATATCACGGAGGATCTCGTCGTGCTGATCATCTTCGGCCCGTCTATAACGCCCTCATCGTACACTATCCGTGACGAGTAGTCCTGTCGTCGGCTCCCACCCGATCGACGGATCAGTATCAGACGGGGGCGCTATTCGTCTCACTCGACGAGGCGACTCACTTCCTCCCGGAGACTCGCTGCGTCGTCGACGACAACATCAGCCGGCGACACGTCGATTGCTCCGTGGGCATCGATCCGGTAGGCAATGACGATCGCTCCCGCTCTCGTGGCCGCTTTGATCCCGTTTTCTGAGTCTTCGACGACGACACACTCGTTCGCTGACACGCTGACCTCGTCGGCTGCGTACTCGAAAACGTCTGGTGCAGGTTTGCTTGCCGCCTCGATATCGTCCGCGCTGATCACGTCGTCGAACTCGCCGTCCAGATCGAACCGGTCGAGCACCATCTCGATCCAGTGGTGTGGCGAGGAGGAAACCAGTGCGATCGGGACGTCTCGCTCCTGTAGGTCTGTGAGAAGATCGTGAAAGCCATCCAGCAACTCGACGCGCTCGGTGTAGATCTCCGTTGCAGCGGACTCGAATCGATCGATCCACTCCTCGCGATCGATCGCCGTCTCGTACTCGGCATCGAGATAGTCGTAGATCTCACGGAAGTTCATCCCGGTCGTCTCGGCGACGTCGACATCGTTGTCGGGGACTGCCGCTGGCAACAACTCCTCGCGCTGAAACTCGACCCAGTAGTCCTCACTCGTGACGATCACGCCATCCATATCGAACAACACAGCGCTCATTTGCAGTGCGTAATTGACGTGGACGGATAGCCGTTTGGCCGTCGTCACCCGGTTAGTCAGCGATCGATCGGCTCCCTGTCGGTGGGGTGGCGATACACCTCGCCACGGCGTTCGTGTTGCATCTCCGTCTCGACTGCCTCGGCGATCGACGTGTCGAACTCGCGTTCGAGCAGCCACAGCGCCAGATCGAGTCCAGCAGTGACGCCGCCAGCCGTAAGCAGGTCTCCGGCATCGACGACGCGGGTATCGACGACGGACGCGGCCGTTTCCGTGAGATCGTCGACGGCGACCTGATGGGTCGTCGCCGGGAGTGCTTCTAGCAATCCTGCCGCAGCGAGGATCATCGCTCCCGTACAGACCGAGGCGACGATCGATCCGCCAGCCGATCGCTGTTCGACAGCCGCTGGAAGCTCACCCTCCTCAACAGCCGCTCGCACGCCGCTGTCGGTGCTCGTCCAGCCGCCACCAGGTACCACCAGCAGATCCGGCTCGCCAAGCGTCCCATCGGGTTCAACGCGAAGGCCGTGGCTCGCGGTCACGAGATCGGTCTCGGTGAGTGTGACCAGCCGCGTCTCGATCGATCCCCCAGCCCGGTTCCCGTTCTCGAACACCTCGTACGGACCGATCGCGTCGAGTTCGTCGAATCCGTCGAACAGGACGATTTCAGCGTCGATCGTGGCCATACGTACTGTTATCGGGCATCTTCGAAGACGGTTTCGGCTCGCTTTCACTCGATTCGGACGGTTCGGCTCGCTTCGATCGGCACCAGCGGCTCGTCCGGGAAGGCGACACTGACAGTAAATTCGAGTTCGTCGGCATCGGCTCCGAAGACGCCGATCGGCACCGACTCGCTCCCGCGGAGGTAGGTGCTCGTCTGTGTCATCTCGACGGGAGCGTCGTCCGTCTCGTCAGAGACGGTCACGCGGATGCCGGCACGGGCGGGTTCGCCGACGTTCTGAACTGTCACCTGACAGGCGTCGTTTGCGCCGGGTGCGATCGAGTCGGGGAACGATTCCCACTCGATTTCGACGATCGGGAGCGACTGTGCGTTCTCGACGAGCTGTTCGGCGACGGAATCAGAGAGTCCAGCCTCGACGAGTTCCCTGGCACCCGCAGCCACGACATCGCCGGGAGTCGACAACCCCGCTTGCGAGAGCGTCTTCGCCCGGCCCGAGGAGACCGCGTCGATCGCTGTCAGCCCAACCGCATCCGGAGCGACGCCGTGTTCGATCCGCGCCTCGGTTCGGCGGGCGAGATTCGCCGCGTGTGGCCCCGCAAACCGATCGAGAAACGCGCCAAGTGCCGAGATGAGCCGCATCGCGTTCTGGCGGATCACCCACGCATCGCTCTGGAGATCCGGCGGGATCGAGCCGTTTGCCGCCGTTCGCAAGATTGCGAGCACCTTCCGATCACCCGCGTCGAGTTCGTCAGTCTCGTGGCCAACCAGCACCGCCCTGATGGCGTCGCGTTCGGACTGGCGCGAGGAAACCGAGTCGAACTCTGTGGCCGTCGCGACCGCCTCCAACACTGCGGCCGTAGTGAGCTGGTCGACGTCCTCGGCAGCCTGATCGCAGAGGCTGGCAAACGTCGCAGCCGTCTCCAGTCGCAGATAGTACTTCGAGGCCAGCATGCCGCGAGTGGTGGCCTCGATCGAGAGGTCCTCACCCAGCTCGACGAAGCCGAGTTCGACCAGTTCGTCAAGACAGTCGCGAACACGGGATTTGAGTGCGGGAAACTCGTAGGCCTCGGGTTTCGACTGGCCACGGACGTAATAAAAGGTGGTTTCGAGCCACTCCATCACGTCGTCCAGATCGGTAATCGTCCCCATCGCAATCTCGGCGTTGAGATGCGTTTCGAGGCTCTCGGCGAGTCGGGACTCGATCTCTTTGCCCTCTCGCAGCAGACGGCGGTACTTGTCCGCTTCCGCACCGTCACAGACGACCCAGCCGTAGCCGACATCGTCGTAGCCCGGCCGGCCCGCCCGCCCCAGCATCTGGAGGACATCAAGCGGGCTCATATCGACTTCTCCCTCCAGTGGGTCGTGGTACTTCGTATCCCGGATGACGACACAGCGGGCGGGCAGGTTCACCCCCCAGGCGAGCGTCGAGGTCGAAAACAGCAGTTCGATGTGGCCAGCTTTGAACCACTCCTCGACCAGGTCCCGATCGTTCTTCGAGAGCCCTGCGTGGTGAAACGCAACCCCATCGAGGACGGAGTTGCGAAGCGTTTCGTCGTCGAGTCGATTCTTTGTTTCTTGGTGAAACTCGATGTCGCCACGAACGCCGATATCGATATCGCGTTCGGCAATCTCGTCTCTGGCCTTCTCGGCAGCGCGGACCGTGTCCTGTCGGGAGGCGACGAAGACGAGTGTCTGGCCGTCGTCTTCGATGTGTGGTTCGGCGAGATCGATCGCTCGGTAGAGCCGCCGGTACTTGTCGGCAAAGGAGTTCTCCCCGTGTGTGTACGTCTTGACGCCAGCGTTGAGGTCGACGGGGCGGTACTCCTCGCCGAACTCGAAGGTGGTCGCCTTGGGGGCGTCGAGCCACGCCGCGACATCTTCGATGTTCGGCATCGTCGCCGAGAGCGCCACGATCCGCGGGTCACAGAGCCGTCGCAGCCGTGAGATCGTCACCTCAAGGACGGAGCCGCGCCGATCGGCATCGAGCAGGTGCACCTCGTCGATGATACAGACGTCGACATCGGTGACAAAATCGTAGCGGTGAGAGTCGTGTTTGCGCGTCGCCGAGTCGAGCTTTTCGGGGGTCATGACGAGAATGTCGGCCCGGCGGGCCCGTCGTGGGTTCAGGTCGCGCTCGCCCGTGACGACGTATACGGAGTAGCCCAACTCGTCGAAGCGATCCCAGTCGGCTTCCTTCTCGTTGGTCAGCGCGCGCATCGGCGCAATAAACAGTGCGGTGCCGCCGTCCGCGAGGGTCTTGCAGATTGCCAGCTCGGCAAGCGCGGTCTTGCCGGCGGCCGTCGGCGCGCTCGCGACCACGTTCTCGTCGCGATCGAGCAAGGCGGGGACGGCCTCGCGTTGCATCCGGTTGAACTCCTCGAACGCAAAGGCATCAGCGAACTCTGGCAGAACCTCGGCAACCTCC
>LKMJ01006967.1_pt1 | contig 10646 bp, 11 predicted proteins | sample 643391 | NCBI WGS metagenome assembly LKMJ01 (sample SAMN04112250, study PRJNA286221) | soda lake metagenome | biome: soda lake; feature: Kulunda Steppe; material: water; isolation source: sample PL-Br10 brine of Picturesque Lake | place: Russia: Kulunda steppe | collected 2010-07
AGGGGCAGGGGCACCTTTAAAAAAGGGGCGCCAATACATCGGGAGAAAGGGGCAGGGGCACCTTTAAAAAAGGGGCGCCAATACATCGGGAGAAAGGGGCAGGGGCACCTTTAAAAAAGGGGCGCCAATACATCGGAAGAAAGGTGACCCTGAGCAGCTTCTCATCCTACCATGGCTCTTTGCCCCGCATGCCACCCAATGTGCTGGACTCTCCACATGGACAAACCTGCTGGACTCCCTGCCATGTGGCGTCGCAAGCCTTCCAAACTTTTGGAGACACTGCGCAGTCATGCTCGGGCATGGGTGTACCAAATATGGCCAGGAGGGGCCCCCCTCCCCTGTCTTTTTAAGTCACAGTCTGGTATGCCCAGGTGTCTAGCGGCACGCACAAAAGGAAGCTTTATGAGCGCGATTTACCAACGACCCAGCCTAGGTCACCTAGGGCTCTATCACGTGCTCAAACGTGACTGCCTGCCTAATGTCACGGGGGGTGGCAGTTGGCTGGCCGCCATGCGCCCTGCGGGTTGCACTATCCCTCTCGCTGCTGCCCCTGCAATGCCAGCGGTCACCCTCCCCCTTCCCCCAACCTCCACGCACCTGCACAAGGCAGTACAACTCGCTCGCCTTGAAGGGCGCGCGGCCGGGTGTCCTGGCGGCGTGGCTGGGGTCGTAGGGCGCAGCAGGCGTGATGAGCACCGCCTCCAGCAGCGCCTGTGCTTGCGCCTCAGCCCATGCCACGTCTGGCTGTTGGGCCTGCAGCCACTGCAGTAGATGCTTGCCCTGGAAGGCTGGGAGGCTGCGAGGCCTGCGCAGCAGTCAGCAAGGGCCCAGGCCGCCAAGAGGGCAGGCTCTTAATGTCATACGAATGCCTCGTGAAGCTGCTGAGGCTGTGTGGGAAGGTGGGCTTGCCTAGTCGGTTAGCCTTGTGTTGATTGAGCGGAAGGACAGATGTGCTCGGACAATCCAGATGCCTGGAGGCCGAAGCCACTCCAGCCAATGCCCCCAGCAAATGCATCCCACTCAGCAACTCTCCCTCCGGCACAATTCATCCATGTTCGCCACAAGGCTCCAGCTTAACGTCAGCTGGCCTCGGCAGGGGGCAGACAAGCTGCCGGCGCCAAAGGGGTAGGGCATGAAGCGCGCAGGCCAACAAGGAATGCTGGCTTGCGTCCTGCAGCAGGTGCTCTGACGCCATGGGCCACCCAACACGCGAGCAGCGGAGGGTGCATGGCAGAGGGCCATAGAGCCGCTGCTGCAGGGGCCAGCGGGCATGCGCAACACCGCTTTCGTCCCGCAGCACAGCCACGGCCGCACAGGCTTTTAAACAACGCAGCAGAGGCCCTTCAAATCTCCAGGGACTTGCAGCAAAGGCCATGGCTGCGCGCCGAGCAGCACGAAAAATGTGAGTGTATGCTGCGTGTAAGGACAAGCTGGATGCATGCATGTCTGCTGCAGTCACACCAGGGCGCGCACCCCGGTGCGAGTGACCCACCCCACTTGCTGGCGGCTGCGCGCCACGCCACCCTCACTGGGCGGGGCCGCAGCGCGGCGGGCGAGGTCCAGCAGCTCCTTGGAAGCAGACGCCGTGGCGCTGGCGGCCGCAGCGCCAGCCTGGCCTGTGGCCCTGGCTGTGCCGACCGCCTCGCGCACACTCTGCGTGCAGTGCAGGCAAAAAACAAAAGGGCAGACCCTGGTGGTCACAGGCGGCGGTGGCGGCGGCGGTGGCACGCGCGACCCCACAGCTTAGCAGGCGTTTGGTTTTATAGGCGTGTTTGCTTGCACAGGTGGCACGCGCGACCCCTGAGGTGTATCGCATGAGTTGGCGGTGCATGACCGCGGTGGGGCCCTCACCGTTGGGCTGCCAGAAAAAGCCACAGAGCGTTCAAGGTGGGCCACTTATACAGCAGAGCGTTCAAGGTGGGGCACTTAAACAGCAGCAGGCGCCTGCCCTGCAGAGGTCTCCGCTGCGCCCTGAGCTCCGCCCCCTGTGGGGGCGTGCACGCCACTCTCATCGCACCAGCCCAACCGTATGTGGCCCCTACCTTCACACGCAAAGGGCTCAAAGGTTCGAGCATTCAAAGCGCATGGTCAAGCGCGGCAAGCCAGGCGCCTCGTGTGCGCACACGCCTCCAGGTGTGCAGAGGCAAGCGTGGGTATGCAGCCTTTGCAGCCGCACTACCTGCACCAGCTCGGGGGGCAGCGCGGAGGCCTTGCGTGCTTGGGCGTCTGCCAGCTGCTTCTGGAATTCACCGGACGCGAGGGCTGAGGAGAGGTCGTCAGAGCCCCCGATACTCTTGCCCCCCACAAACACCTGGCAGGTGGGCGCGTGGGCATATGGCACAAAAGGCACCTCAGCAGTCCCACCTCACGGCCCGACCAGCGGAGGTGCCTGCGACTAGAGATCGCACAAGGCATCCAGTGCACTGGTCCGCAAAGCATGGGCGCATGCTTGTGCTGGACAGGGCATAACAGGTATCCCCCTGGCTATCAAGCCCTGGACATGCAGTGCAGACTTTTGCTCAGCACAGCTCCAGCCACGGCAGGGTGTCGGCACGTGCGCTCAGGGCGCTGCTTAAGCCACAATTCCCCGGGGCTGCCTGTGCTTGTGCAAACCAGTGTGCAGTGCTTGCTCAGCCCAACAGGGCAGGTGGTGTGATCACCCACAATCTCACGCGGCAGAAAGCGCTATGATCAGCTTGATCGTCAGGGTCAGACCAACACTCACCTGATGTAAGTCACCTCTCATGGGCTATATAAGCCAAGGTGACCGTGCCTTTTGCTCCAAATGTAGGCTAAGACACACAGCAAAAGCAGCCTTTAAGATGTCGTCACACTCATATGCTGCATGGCTTGAGTATGGGACTCACCTGCGGGACGCTGCTACGGCCGCACACCTCCTGCAGCTTTGCGCGCAGCTGTTTGTCCTGATCCACCAGTATTTCTAGGAAAGGAAAACCTGCTTCTTGGAGAGCTGCCTGCGCGAGCGAAAGGAGGGGCGTTGTCTCGGAATGAGGAGTGTGCCGGCACAGGAGCATCACCAGCACTTGCAATGCACCAGCAATTGCTGGTGCTCTGTCAGTGACCCAGCAGCATCTTTGCTTACAGGAAGGACAAAAGTAAAGGCTCTTACATGTGTAAGTGCAGTCAATGAGCCCCCTTTCAAAGCCGCAAGCTCACCTTGGCCTTTTTGCAGTAAGGGCATGCAGGGGTAGTTGTAATGACCAGATCAGAGGTGGCAACAGCCACTGGGTCCAGGTCCGCCAGGCTAGCACTGGGCATGTTTTCAGCAGATGCACTTAGGGTTGATGTGCTCGTAGCACCAGCAACAACTGCGATGCAACCGCGTGTAAAAGCTCTGGCCCAAGGGGGGGGCCCAGGCGGTTGTGTGTCAGCCCCAGGCTTTGCCAGATTGTAACGAGGAACAGGTTTTGAAGGAGGAGGCCTGTATTTGATGATATGTTTGAAAGGCAGCGATGCAGGGCGCCTGTTCAGTGTGTTGGAAAACCTGAATGTCAGAAGCATCTATATAAATTAAAATTACTATACACATCTGGATTAGTACTGAGCTTGGTCCATTCTGTGCTGCGAAGTGAGCGAAGTTAACTTCCTGAGGACTGAGAGATTCCTGTGTTTAAATAGCTTATTGATGTTTAGCATGTGACTGGATCTTGATATTTTTGAATTTACGTGAGCTGCTCCCAACGTTAAGTTTGGCCACGACCGCAGAAGTCGGTCTTTTCTAAAAACCTTTCTCACAGCTTCCGAGAAGCAAGGATGCAGCTGCAAGGAAAGATGCAGAGGGCGGCCAGCAGGGCGGCAGGCAAGGCCACCACCTCTGCCGTGCTTCCCCGGATCAGCCGCTCTGGCCAGCAACAGCGCAGCAGCCAGGCATGCAAGGCAGTGCACCTGGACTTCCAGACCAAGGTGTTCGAGAAGGAGCTCGTCAAGTTTGCGTCTTCGGAGGAGTACATCGTGCGCGGTGGGCGCGACAAGTTCTCCAAGCTCAAGGACGCTTTTGCGGGCTTCAAGCAGATTGGTGTCATCGGCTGGGGATCCCAAGGTCCCGCCCAGGCGCAGAACATGCGGGAGTCTCTGGCGGAAGCCGGCAGCGACATCAAGGTCACCATCGGCCTGCGCCCCGACTCCCCCAGCTGGAAGGACGCTGAGTCCGTGGGCTTCACCACCAAGGACGGCACGCTCGGGGAGGTGTTCGATGTCGTGTCCCAGTCTGACATGGTGGTGCTGCTCATCTCCGATGCCGCGCAGGTGAAGAGGGCTGTTTTCAGAGGTTTCGCTTTTGCTGGGTGATATCCATCCCTCTGCATGCGTCTGTGTTTCCGTGGCAAACTCCTAGATAAGAAGGAGGAGTTCATGCGAAAGATGTCTGGAGCCTACAGGGGCCCGTGCGCGCTGTGCAGCTGCCAAGGTCCTCATACCTAATCAGCAATTACTGGGCAATCGTTCCTCATTTGTCAATACACCACATGTTACGTGCAAGGACAGCAAAGGCATGCATGTGGTTGCCCAGTGTAGCTCTAGCCTGAGCAGTCAGTGCATGCAAGGGTGCATGCAAACGAGCCAGCGTGCATGCAGTATGCATGTTTCTGTGTCTGTGTTCCTGTGTGCCTGTATGCATGAGGCTTGACTGCGGGTGGGTGCGTCAAAATGTATGTGCGGGTGCGCACATGTGCATGTATGCATGCGTATCATGTGAATGTGTAAGTGTTCGCTTGCACGGATGGGCGTGCATGAGTGTGAGCTTATTAGTGCTTCTTACTGCTGGACAGCATGGATGACATGCTCAGGAAAACGAATGCAATGTCTGGCGCGGCTGTTCCCATGTTGTGTGCCCCTATTTGCTGTGTGCAGGCTAAGCTGTACCCCCGCCTGCTCGCGGCAATGAAGCCAGGTGCCACCCTGGGCCTGTCCCATGGGTTCTTGCTGGGCGTGATGAAGAGCGACAACGTGGACTTCCGCAAGGACATCAATGTGGTGCTGATGGCCCCCAAGGTTAGGGTGGGCAAGGCAGTAGGGACACTGCGTAACGTCGGGGAGGCGTGCGCAGGCTGCGTGGGGTGTGGCTCAGGCTCCACTAATTCTAGGCCTAGCCAAGCATCTATGACAGCCCCCTGGGAACTTGGAGCTGCATTTCATGCTGGCGCTTGCTAGCTGTTGGTGGCCCTCGACCAAGATTAGAAAGGGAATGCGCTTCAGCAAGCCAGGAGCTCTTACGCGATGCGCAGTCGCTGCCTTGCCCTGCCCGGACAAAAGGGGGAGGTATTGCTAGTCTTACCCTGCGCACAGTCTTACCCTGCGCAGCACTGCTTAAGTATGGTCTTGCATTCTGCTCTGCGCGCTGTAGGGCATGGGCCCATCTGTCAGGCGCTTGTATGAGCAGGGCAAGTCTGTCAACGGCGCTGGCATCAACGCCTCCTTTGCCATCCACCAGGTACGCATGCGCATGTGCGCTCGTGCTTCGCTGCTGTGTGCCTCTTCTTTTTGGGAGCATGCTGCTCACTTGTTACAAGCTGGTCTGCGGTACCTTAAAGCAGCAGCAGTGTGCTTTCTGTTTTAAACCATGGTTCTGCCCTCCAGTCAGTGCATCCCAGCACGCTCCCAACCCTTGGTTTGGCTGGGCCGTCAGCATCACCGGCTGACGCTGTGTATGCCTCATTGGTGTGCATGAGCGCATGCATGCACACGAATGTGCGAATGTACCTGGCTGCCTTTGGCATTCCAGGAGCCGTGCAGCTTCGTCCATCGGCTGCAGCCCCTTGCAGCTGTGGCCTACATTTGGCAGCCCAGGCTTGTGCGCAACTTTTTGTGAGTGGCATTCCCTGTGCCTGTACCTTCAAAAGCCATCAGGATAGCGCCTGCTGTCTGTATGCACACCAACAACCATGCTGTCTGCGTGCACCTCGCTCATGCAGGACTACACCGGCAATGCAGGTGACATCGCCCTTGGCTGGTCCATAGCCGTGGGTGCCCCCTTTGCCTTTCCCACCACCCTGGAGTCCGAGTACAGGGTGAGTGCGCGGAAGATGAAAGAGGAAGGGAAGGGTGTGACTGTAAATATCATTTAAGGTTCAAGGAGGGGACACCCAAGGCTTTTCAAATATCTGCCAAACAGATTCTGCTTCATGACCGCTATGTGCAAGCTGAACGGGACCGACTCACGTTCTTGGCTGCTTGGCGAAGCACCAACCAGCGTTGGTCCCCGTGGCCAAACCCTCTGCCTGCCTCCGTCGCCTGCCATGTAGAGTGACATCTACGGTGAGCGCTGCATCCTACTGGGCGCTGTGCACGGCATGGTGGAGGCCCTGTTCCGCCGCTACACCCGCCAGGTGCGTGCGCTACACTGCTGCTGCTGCGCCATGCGTGCTTGCTGCTGTGTCACAGCAGGCCTCGGCTTCAAGCCCTCCTTTGTTCATGCTCCTCACACTGAGCTCTCTTCCACGGCTTCGGCCTGCTTCACACCAGCGCAACAGGCGGGCCTCTCGTCTCGACACATTCCAGGCAGCGCCTCAGAATATAGCTTCAACCCCCTCCTGCTTTTACTCTGTAGCAGGCCTGCCTCGCATGCTGCGCCTCACCACGCTCGCGCGCCTCTGTGGTCACGGTTGCAGGGCATGAGCTCAGAGGATGCGTACAAGAACAGCGTGGAGTGCATTACTGGCCCCATCTCACGCATCGTCTCCACCAAGGTACCTGTCTGTGCTGCTGCATGCATGCGTGCGTGTGTGCCTGCTTGTGTGTGCGCATGTGGGTGTGCGCATGCATGCATACATAGAAGTGCGTGCCTTGCTCTATATGACTCCGGTTTAACTGCACAACGCATGTACCAAACCAACCACACCACCGCCATAGAGACAGCCGCACTCATGTGCTTGCACCACTTTGTTGTACGCAGGGAATGGTGGCTGTGTACGAGCAGCTAGATGACAAGGGCAAGGAGATCTTTGACCAGGTGTGCCATGGTGAAGCTTGGAGCTGTGCCTGTTCCTGCAGCCGGCTTGAGCTTGACAACATGCAAGGAAGCCCAGCCTCTGTAGCATCCATTTGCCTTTAGGTGCTATGGATAGCCAAACCTTGGGGCCATATAATGCGCGCTCCTGCCAGCAGCTCAGACCTCCTACCCGACCCTTTAGGCATGGCGCTCATGCTTGCCTGCAGGCTTACTCCGCCTCCTTCCACCCCGCCCTGGATGTATGCATGGAGATCTACGAGGACGTGGCCAGCGGCAACGAGATCCGCTCTGTAGTGCAGGCGGGCGCACGCTTCGACCGCTTCCCCATGGGCAAGATTGACGGCACGCACATGTGGCAGGTGGGCCACAGCAGGCTACAAGCTGCGGGCGCCCTGCACCCCTGCCTGGCTAGCGCCTGCAGGCCTGCGCTTTGACAGTTGTGGCGCCAATGACACCAACAGCGGAAGCGCCTAACTGCACGTGCTAACCCACGAAGGATGTTGATTTACGCGAGGGCACGTGCACACACACACACGCGCGCGCGCGCATACATGCACACGTGCACTCACACACAGTAAAATGGTGGTCAGCCCTCTGTGGTCAAAAGCGCAGAAAACCCAGGGTTCCTGCCGCAGGCAAGACAGCTGCGCATGCGCACGCGTGCGCTCCGTGCAGGTCGGCCACAAGGTGCGCGCGGAGCGCGTGGAGTCTGAGATCCCCCTGAACCCCTTCACTGCTGGTGTGTACATCGCCACCATGATGGCCACCATTGAGGTGCTGCGCGAGAAGGGCCACCCGTACTCTGAGATCTGTAACGAGTCCATCATCGAGGTACGTTAGGCGGGCAGGCGGTGTGGCAGTGGTAGTGGTTGTGGCGGTGTGGCCGTATGTGCTTGTTCTGGCCCCCCCTGTGTGAATGCTGTGAGACCGGACGCCTGCGCGCCTGGCAGCGCAGCTGCGCCTCAGCAGCCAGGCAGCTGCCAGGTACCCACCACCTGTGGTCTTGGCCATTGTGGTGTGCAACAGCGCTGCTGCATATATGATGGCTGACGCCCGCGGTGACGCCAGCCGCGACGTGCGCCGCTTGCATTGCTGCAGCTCCTCCGCCCCCCCTGTTGTCACCATCCCCAACCAGCACCCATATGGTGCCGTGCACCCAGGCGTACACGAGCAAGCTCCGGCTCTGCTCAATGTGTCATGCTCCCCGCCTGCGTCCCTTCCTCTCCCTCCCTCGTGTGCCCTGCTGCTCCCTGTCACTCCCCTGCTCCTGTCACCCCTTCCAGCCTGCTCAGTGAGAGAGAGAGAGAGAGAGAGAGAGAGAGAGAGAGAGAGAGAGAGAGAGGGGGGCCCACCACGCTACCTGCCGCACGCAGGCCGTGGACAGCCTGAACCCCTACATGCACGCGCGTGGCGTGTCCTTCATGGTCGACAACTGCTCCTACACTGCCCGCCTGGGCTCCCGCAAGTGGGCCCCGCGCTTTGACTACATCCTGGACCAGCAGGTGCGCCCTCTCCCCCTGGCCCTACACGCACCTCGTTGCTCACCTCGGTGCTGCCTGTGTGCACCCGCTGTTTTTGTGGGTGCAGCTTGGTGTGCGTGGAAGCAGCAAGTGTGATGGCAGGCAGGCACTGCGTGAGTGCGTGTTTCCTGGGCTAGCTGTTGCCCACTTCGGCTTGTGTGGTGCTTGTGCGCAACGTGGTGTATGGGGAAGATGAATGCGGTGGCAGGCAGGCAGGTTTCGTGCGTGCAGCACCATCCTGTGGGAGGGAAAGCGCAGGCTGTGCATGGGCTGTGCATGGGCTGCGTGAGGATGCCAGCACTGCTCCTGGCTGCAAGCATGCGCACGCACATGCCTGTGCATGTGCGCATGTACGCGTGCGTGCATGTGCAGCGTGGAGTGTGCCGCGAGGGGTGCGCATCCCACCACGCCCGGAAGGCTGGCTGGGCCGTGTGCGAGGGCCGTTTCTCCCAAGGGCGTGTGCCTCCTGCAAAGCACAGCGCCACCCAGCGGGCAGCATCATCACAGCACTGGAGCCCCTGTCCCTGGCGAGCTCAGCTCAAACCCCATTTGGGGCGCAACAAACAAGGGAACCCGTTGCTGTGGGGCGCCAAGGACACGGTGGTTGCTGGCTTGCACAAGCATGCAGCAGAGGCCAGGTGGCCCAGCAGGAGTCACGCTGGCACCCTGCCTGTGCCCCCCTGCGCTTCCCCTTCCACAACCCACACCCCACACCCCCCGCCTCTCCGCCCATCTGCCCGCCGCCTACCCATGTGCGCATGGGATGTCCTGCAGACGGCGTGGGGCCAAGAACCGCTGATGGTGCCTCTGGTGCTGGGCTTGGGCCCCCATGTGTGCTTCGCGTCATGCTGCTTGCACGCCTGTGGCACGGCAGACATGTGGTTGTGTAGCAGAACAGCCTCGGCTAGCGGTGGTTGCGTAGGTCTGCAGGGCGCATTGTCAACATGGTGCTGCAGCCTCTGCAGCCTCTGCCAGGCGCACTTGCAGCCGGGGCACGTCTGTGCGCGACTGTAAATGGACGGGCAGGCGCGTGTGTGTGTGCTGTCGTGCGCGCGCACGCTTGGCCATGTGCGTGCACTCACAGCAACAGCTGCATGCGCCCATCCTGCAGGCCTTCACTGCCGTGGACAACAACGTCCCTGCCCAGGCAGATGTCATCAACAAGTTCAAGCAGGACCCCGTGCACGCGGCCCTGGCCAAGTGCAGCGAAATGCGCCCCCCTGTGGATGTGAGCGTGGGCGGTGAGGGCAGTAACGTGGGAATCGGTGCTGGTGGTGCACGCGTTGAGTACCGCTCCACTGCTGCCAAGGCTTGAGCTGGCTGCTTGGGCTGCGTGTGTGAGTGCCAACCATTCTTGGTGTGCACAGAGGCATGCGTGCTTGCGCAGCATTCCAGCGCACGCTACCTTCCCCCCCCCGAGGCCAGACGGTCAAAGGTGCAGGATGCAGGCCCTGGGCGGCGCTGGCCTACCGTGTGCGTGTGTGCTGTGTATGGGTGTTGGCAGGGTCTGCTCATCCATGAGCAGCAACAACTAGTGATTTGCTGGACAATTTCTTGTTAAGAGAGCACAAAACTCTGTAATGAAAGTAGATTAGCTGTGACTTAGTTCTGGACGTGCTGGCTCCAAGAGTCCTCCTTGGCATCCTGGTGGTTTGTAAATAGGCTTGTTCCCTTAATCCCTCCTTTGATTCTGCGGAATGCCCGGGGATCTAGAAGCCTTGTGTTGCCAGGCTGAGAGACTGCTGCAGACCCATGGCATGTCCGCAACAATAAATTACTTGATCAACTGGCCAGGTCCAATGTAACGAACAGCTGGCTTAGCACTCCTCCAGCATGACGGTGCCCACTGAATGTTGAACAACAAGATGCTCAGCTGTCATTGCTCAGCCTGATATTTTTAGGTTATTCGACTAAGGTAAATACAGCGGAGACTCAACTTTTGCTCGGATATCACCAACTTGGGTTACTGGTGTTAGGTTACATAGCTGTATCCGCCGAACGAGGGCAGCTTAGCTGAAGCCCAAAAGGCCGATTCGATCCTGCTCAAGACCTGATGCTATTTGCATACTGCCAGTTGGAACGAAAAATGACCATCAAAGAGACATACAGGATGTACACCCTTCGCGCTGGGATGTACACCTCATTGAAGTAAAATACTG
>LKMJ01006968.1_pt1 | contig 10646 bp, 9 predicted proteins | sample 643391 | NCBI WGS metagenome assembly LKMJ01 (sample SAMN04112250, study PRJNA286221) | soda lake metagenome | biome: soda lake; feature: Kulunda Steppe; material: water; isolation source: sample PL-Br10 brine of Picturesque Lake | place: Russia: Kulunda steppe | collected 2010-07
CGACGTCGACGACACCGTATTTCTCATCGATTCGGCTGGCTGGCTCAAAACCGCTCTCCACCGCCGAGGCTATGAGTTTCGCTATGAACGCCACGGGCTTCGAAACAGCGTCGAACGTGTTTTCCAAAAGGTAAAACGCCGCACCTACCAGTTTGTCAACTGCTTCAGAAACGCCGAAGCCGAAACCGCCGAAACGTGGCTCCAGAGCCTCGCCTACTGCTGGAATAGGCTAATCTGAACAATGCCTGCCCGCAGGTAAAAACATTTAAATAGGGTGGTTCAATCTATCAGCTCGACAACAAAGCTACCAAGCGGAATCTTATAGTTTTTTAATATCCGGATGCCATGTTGTTCTTTTGTCATTCGCGTACAATTCGTCACGATATTTCATCCACTCACGATGCCGATAGGCAACAGTAACGGGTATCTTGTCAAGCCCCAACAAACGAGCGATACAGAGTCGGTGCTTTCCGTCGACGTAGAGTAGTTCCCCATTTCGTCCGATATCAACCATTACTTCGTCGAGAAGTTTTTGAAGTGTCTGAACATCCGTTGATCGGTGTCCAGAAGGCAGTGACATTTCGCGGTAATATTGATCGAGTGACACGCGGTTTTTCAGACGACTCAGACCCGAAACGTCCGTTCCGCCCAGAAGTTCTCGTTGAGTTTTATAACCAGAAAGACGGATCTGTTCGTATAGGTCATCCCACTCCTCACATTTTGCTCGAGATTGATCTGGATTATCAGCGTTTTTTATAAGAGCCGTGTTTTCCCACGGTGTGCCCTCCTCAAAGTGTTGAACGAACCCATTATATACATCAGTATCGTGTAACCGTATTGGTGACCTGTCCCAGGTTCCAGACTTGACTTTTCCAACGAGTCTTTTTCGGTATTCAATTGGATACCAGTTGCGGTGCGTTTTCCGAATGATACGGAAAGGATCGACATAGAGGCGGTCGTAAGGATCTATTGGAGCTCCGAAATCTCGAATATCGACTGGAGCACTTCGGTTGACATATGTTCGTCCCAGCCGCCAGTATGATGGTCTATCACTAAATCGGTCATGAACGAAATGATGTGATTGCTCACGCACTTGCTCGAGGACATATCCCGGTGCACGGCGGATGACCCATCTCAGCCCGTGTTCGGAACGTGCAACGGCAATTTGCTGAAAGAGGCTACTCATTCTTTGATTATGTCACAAAGTAGTTTCGAATTTGCTCTTGGCAATCTCAACTGATGAATCACTGGTTGTTATCTTTTCGCGTGGATAATAAATCAAGTAGATCGGGATGTGTGACTTCATATAACGTATATTGATCCGAATTATTCCAGACCTCTTCTCGTTTATGTTGCCATTTTAAATGCCGTCTGCAAATCCGTACTGGAATAGAATCCAAACTAAGTATTTTTGCAATAGAGAGGCGATGAGATCCACTTCTCCAAATAAGCTCGCCATTCCGTCCGATGTCCACAGTGATTTCACTAAACTCTTTCGGATGGTGTTGCTTATCTTGTATTGACTTAATAAATGATTCGTGGGAGCGTAACTCTTCTTGCGGTAGAATACCATATTTTCTGACATTCTCATAGAGTTTATCATAACGCTCAAATCTATTCCTGAGTTCAGGTTCTGATTTGCAACCCTTCCAGGATCCTCCAGACTCAATTTCGTCGAGTGCTATTTGATACCGCGTTGTCTCTGACCAATCGAATCCTTTTTCAAACCGTTGTATAAATGTCTCATAGGTCTCACTATGATTATTGTAATTCCGTAGATTCTTGTCCCAGTCTCCTGCCTCGACAGAACACTTCCAAATCGTATCCTTGTCGTCCGTTGTGTATTTTATACTATTTGGGTCAATATTATATAATTTATATGGATTAAGCGGAGAATCAAACTTTCGACTATATATAGCAAATGTCTTCAATAAAAAGTAGATTCGATATAGACCTTTATAAATCTGTAATATGTTTTGAATTGGAAAAGTGGCATTGGACTGTTTCATATGCGATAATTTATATCCTATTCTTCTTTATGATCTTCGACTTCGTTTTGTCGTTGTCGAAGCAACCAGAGCATCTCGTATGAATAATTAAAAATTCGATCGTAGACCTGCCGGCATATGTCACGTACCCCAAGAAGATCAAGTATAGAAACGATTCCAATTCTATCCAATATTGTTGCTAGCTTGTCTTTTGATTTTGTCTGCTTAAGTTTATTATATTCTTCCAATTTTGATTGCATACCCTTTTTATATATATTGTAGTCATCATTACCACGAGCCTCTACAAATAACTCATGTGATAGTTCCCTTATTTCTATACGCTTTTCATATATTTCATCCCGTCTCCCGGAACCGGTTTTTTTTGGACTAACTCGCTTGGTTGGTGCCCAGTTGTCCCGTTCTTCTTGTATTTGGAGTCTATATGATAATCCTTCCCTCCGATGACGAAGCCCGCCACTTTGAGATTTAGCAATTATTTCGTCAGACACTTCTTCAAACGATAAATTTCCAGACACAATGTTTTCTTGAACAATTTGTTCAATGGTTTTGTCACGCGTAATAACTATATTGTTCCCCCCCAAGTCGTCTTTATATTCATCGAGCCATGCATCACCGAAAGATACGTCAGCTGTCTCGCCGACGACATCGTCACAGTAATCACATGCTTTATAAGTGAATGCGCGGGATCCCCAGTCTCCTTCCATTAATTCATCAACTGAAACTGGCTCTGTTTTGTTACCATCTGTGTCTATAGCTACTACACCCTTTTTATTGGCTTGGTTACCAACTGGTCCACTTCGGAAATCAATCTCAGCTAAATTTTCTGGCTGTATGCCTAATTGCAAAGCAAAGGATTCTGCATACCCCTTGGATTTTAGTCCGCCACAAACCAAGCCTAAAACATAGGAGACACGTTTGTCAATAATCTCATCCTGTTCGCACACAAGATGTATCGTCTTGCTAAAACAAGGAAGTGCTGTAATTGCATACTCTCCAGGATTCTCTCTGATATGATTTAAAACATCTTCTAGATGAACTGGATGATATGCAGACTTTGATCCAGAAAGAACATTATCACTATCCGTATAAATAGAATAGTGGAAAAGCTCATCATTGTCCTCTCGAACAGGGTCAACTTGAATAAGATAATCTATTTCTCCTCGTGACAATAATTCACTCCCTATCCATTTTCCAAAACCACCGCTGCTACCTTGATTTCTGAAGTTACCAACGGTGACGTGTCCTACATAACATGATAGAAACATTCCAATCTTATCATTATGTTTCAAATCATTATCAAACCTCTCAGCAGCCAACTGATCTTCATTCTTCGCATCATCGGAAAAGGGGCAAACTTGATCTACTCCTGTTTCAGACTCTTTTTTTTCAGCATGTTCTTTGTTATTCTCTGATTCGTTGATTATCGCTTTATACATGCCATAATTATCATATTCGACTGAGTACCTGTCTGGATCTACATAAGAACAAGCCCCACAACCAATACAATAATCTCCTTCAATTACGGTGTCATCAATTGAATATTCATCGGCGGGCATTTCAATTGTTTTGTTATCCAAATAAAAAAAATCTATCGGAAGCCCTCTCAATCTGGATTAACACTTCTCTACTGGTTTCTTGATTATTGTAAAGTATGACATGTATTTGTCGATTTTATGCAAATGTAGAGGATAGTTCGATCCAATTTTAAGTTACGACTCATCGGCATTTGCGAAGAAATCCATAGAGTATATAAGAGAGCGCAGCAAAAATTATAAAATATAATGGGTCTTGGCAGACGACTACTTTATACTTCGTTCCTTGGTAAGCAAACAGTCGCAAAACAGGTTACGTCTCTACCTACTCGAACAACGAAAGAAGATGGGTCTCCAACTTTTGTCTTGCTTGGCGGTGAGTTGTTTAACAAGGGGGCACAGGCGATGACCTTCACCGTCGTGGATCGACTCAAAAAGGAGTTTCCTGAGTGTGATATTTTCGTTTTTTCGACGAAGGACTATCTAAAAGATCACGAAACGCAATATAAATTCGAATTCCTCCCGTGGGATATTGATTTGCAATTAGATGTATTCGGATACCAAGGAAGAAAATTTAAAAATAAAGATTGGGAGGTAGATACCTCAAGTGAAGTACGCGAAGTTTTCAAAAATGCCAACGCTATCCTTGATGTCAGCGGCTACAGTTTTTCCGCACAATTGGGTATTGATTCGGTTGTACGCTACGTGGCTGATATTGCATTAGCACACAAATACGGCGTTCCGTACTACATTCTTCCACAGTCAATTGGGCCGTTTGACTTTAACATTTCTAGCGAGGCTACAGTTGGGATGGTGTTGCGAACGTTTCTCCCTTACCCCGACCTGATTTGTCCACGTGAACAAGAAGGAGTTGAAGCCGTTTCCAAGTATGCCACAAATAACGTTCAGTTGGAGCGTGACCTAGTTCTCCAGTGTCCTGATTATGAAATATCTAACATCTCCGACAACATTCCGACAGACGCTCCAACACTGGAACAGGACGCAGTGGGTATTATTCCAAATAGAAACGTATTGAATTATGACGAGAGTGATATGATAGAAATATACCGAAGTTTGATTGATCAAGTACGAAAGGAATATCATACGTACATTCTTCGCCATGCAGCCGATGACGATCAGCTATGTCAACAATTGTATGATCCATTTCGGGACGATACCTACGTTCATGACCTAAACAACAATTATAATGCTATACAATTGCAACGAATTATCCCTCAGTTTGATTTCACCGTCGCTTCTCGATATCATTCAGTAGTCCACTGTTATAGTGCAGGCGTCCCAGCAATCGTAATTGGATGGGCAACAAAGTACAAAGAGTTAGCTCAATTCTTTAATCAAGAACAGTATCAGTATGATTGTCGGGGCACGGTGGATAGAGCCGAAATACAGTCTGCTCTTACTACAATATCCAACTCTCATGAGCAAGAAAGAGCAAACATAAAGAAACAATTCTCTCAACTACAGGCAGAGGAAGACATTCTTGAAGAGATCTCCCACAGGTTTTGACCGGCAGTTTGAATGAATGTCGCTTATTAGAGAACCCGCCTAATTTCTCCCCAATATTCGCTTTATCCCTTCTCTGAGTACGTGTCTTATTCCATGTTTCTGATAGGATAAGCGCGCTTGGTGTATCAGCGAGTTCTGTTTATTGGTGTGTACCGTGATACCACCAAGTTGCGTGAATACACGCTTTTTTTCGGTGCTGTTTATTGTTTCTACGGCGTCCTGAACATCGAAGTAGTTTCCAGCACCTGGCCCATCTAATTCCTGAAGGCGGCCGTGAAAAACTTTCACAGTTCCCACTGCGTATCCAGGGTATCGGTACATACAATTATATTCCGGTGGTAACGTAGCAATCCGCAACTCTGACTCAAATAGTGCTTTGCGGAGTGACGGCTGATTTCTCATAGTTATATGACTCTCTTTTTCACCGAAATATGTCTGTTCCCATTCAGAAAGAAAGTCCTGGAAATCATTATCATTCCGATAGGCAATAACCCCGCTATTGTATTCCGGGAATGAGTCGGGGACGCCTTCGACATCCCAAGCTACTCTACTACTGCTGTGCGCAAGTCCGACATCGAAGAATTCCAGTAGGTCAAATAGATCTGCAATATCTTCGTAGACGTAAATATCTGTATCGAGGTATATAGAACGATTATACGGTGACCGATGCATATTCAAAATCTGATCTTCAAACCCGTACTCTGGATTCTCGATCGGAATAATTTCGTCGAATAGAGTATTATCCACCTGCTCGTCAGTCATAAGCGTTACCGAAACATTGGGCATCGCCTCGTTGACCCTCTTAGCAGATAACAACGCTTCCTGAACAAACTCCGAACCGGTGGCGATATAAACAATTCCCTCAGTCATCTTTTTGTGTCAAAATCTGTATTGGTCGCCGTGTATTCATTATTACTCAGTCGTTCCCTAGGTCTTCGGTAAGTAAGTCCCTGACTGTCTGCCGAACCGCTTCCTCACTGGAGTGCTCGGGTTCCCACCCAAGTCCAGCCACTTTCTCGATAGAAAGTCGCATTTTCGGAACGTCGCCAGTCCAGCCACGATCACCACCAGTGTACGCGTAGTCTGGCTCAAGTCCGAGTTCGTCAGCGACGATATCTGCAATCCGATTGACGGAGGTTGTCGTTCGAGTACCGAGGTTATACGTTGCAACTGGTCCTGTCGCATGCTCACGAGTGTGAAGCATAGCGTCAATACAGTCATTGATATACATGTATGATTTTTCCTGGCGACCATTCCCGAGAATCGTTAGTTCTTCCGGGTTACGCTGGAGCTTTTGGATGAAATCAGGAATTACGGCACCGCGAAGGCGTGGACCCACGATATTTGCGAATCTGTAGTTATAGACAGTCAACTCATGTGAGTGAGCTGCCGTCGAGAGGATACTTTCACAGGCGAGTTTACTCGCACCGTACGCGCTAATGGGTTCGAGTGGGGCGTGATCTTCGGGTGTTGGACGCGGTGCTTCGCCGTAGACTGTTGAACTCGACGTGAAAGCAAATTCAGAGATATTCGCTTTGAGGACAGCATCAACAAGCGCATAGGTCATCTCGGTATTGGCCCGAAACTGCTCCTGTGGATTTTCGTCGTTGACCGCTGACCGAGACGCAAGGTGGAACACGAGATCGTACGAGTCATTAATAACACTGTCGACAGTCGATTGGCAAGTGAGATCTCCCTCCACTGCAGTACACGTTTCTGGGAGCCATCTTCGTTTTCCAGACGAGAAATTGTCGACGACAGTCACGGTGTGGCCATCGTTGTGCAACCGCTCAACTAAGTGTGAGCCAATGAAGCCAGCACCACCAGTAACTATAATATTCACAGTTGTTTTTGGAGAAGAGGCAACTAACTCTTTTTGATTTTCTGCTCCTCATCTCCTATTACGAACATTGTCGTACATTTGGAGGTATTTTTCGGCAGAAATCTGTATCGTATATTTATTGTAGATGCACTCGCTGGCCTTCTTTCCCAATTGTTGTTTTTCCTTTTGGTTACCAGCGAGAGTTTTGATTTGACGAGACAGATTTGACGCGTTGTCGATCTCGTGGAAATATGCTATCTCCTCAAATGGCCGTCGAAACTCGGGAATATCCGAAAACACACACGCATTTCCGATTGCCATCGCCTCTAAGGCCGCAACACAGAACCCTTCCCACCGCGAGGGCATCGCGTAGATATCGATTTCGTGCATCATCTTGTATACTTGTTCACGCTCTTCCAAGAACCCAAGTAGATGCAACCGCTCACTGTACTTCACCGCTTCAATCTGTGTCTCGAGTTCCTCTCGCAGTTCACCGTCTCCAGAAATCACTAACTCGATCCGCTGCTCGCTCTCGGCGTTTGCCCGATCGACAGCCTCAATAAGCACGTCGTGTGCCTTCTGCTCGGTGAGCATCCCCGCTGACCCGACGACAACTGCCTCGGAATCGATATCGGCCATGTCGCGAATACTCCACTCCAAGTCCCGAGCCGCCTCCAACCGTTCGATGTCGACGCCATTGTGTATCACGCTAACCTTCGTATCTCTCACGATAGTGTCCTCCCAGCCAAAGAATGACTCGCGAACTGACTCGGAGACACATACCACCGCATCTGCAAGAACGTTCGTTGCGCCGTTGGCGATCCGGCCCTTGCGAGTGAACCCGTCGTGGTTGTTGTGCTCGGTGTGCACGACCGGCTTTCCGAGTTGTTTGGCAATGAGTTTCCCGTAGAACCCAGAGTGTGGATGGTGCGTGTGGACGATATCGTACTCAGAAAGTATTGATTTCGCCGTCGTGTACTGTTCCCGTGTGATTCGGAACGTGTTCGGGACATCGAGTGAGACTGTCTCGACGCTATCCATTTGCCGGAACGACTCCACATTAAACCACGCGAGAATTCCCACCTGATCAAACTCCTCCATTGCGGCCTGAGTAGTCGCAAGATCACCTGCCATCGTCGTATCCTGGACAGTGTTTACGACGTGACAGACGCTGATGCCCTCGCTCATCTACGCCCATCTACACGAAGGCGTGTGATATGGGTTTCGTCACGGTATTAGAGGCCATCGGTAGGATGATTGATCGAGCGAGTGCTCCCGTTCCTTCTGAATCAAAAATACTATTTATGTGAAAGAATACTTCGTGTCAATGCCTGAGTGCGACTACTGTGATGCCTCATTTGATGACGATGAGTCGCTTGCTGGACATCTCGCCAACGAACACGACTGGAATAATCTCAGCCGGATCGATCAAAAAAAGATCGAAATGTTCCATCCGGAAAAGTCGCCGGACGCATCGATTACAACCCGTTTGTCACGGCGACTCCCAGGAACGTCCGGTGGGACGAACCGCCGCAACTTCCTGCAACTGACAACAGCGTCGGGAATCGGTGCGGTTCTGGGAGCTGGTATCGTTACTTGGCTAAACGACGAGACTCCAGACACCGAAACTGAACGACTGAACGTCAAAACAGACTTTGGCGCTGCTGGAGACGGTGACACCGAAGATACAGAGGCTTTTCAGGAGGCGATGGATGCGGCCGCTGGTGGTGGTGTCGTCTACGTACCACCAGGTGAATACCCCATCCGACGCGTCGAAACATATGACGACACCGTTGTCTATGGGGAGGGGCGTTCGTCGAAAATTATCCACGCCCCTGAACATCTGGATGACAATCCTGCAACGTACCTTTTCGATTCCGAAAACGCAGATCACATCCAGTATCGTGACCTCTGGTTCTCCGGAAATCTCGATGCACACGACTTCACTGGACGACCTGGAAATGCCAATTCGGAACTCCTTGATCCAGTCGGCGGACGTAACGTACGAATCGAGCGGTGCTTCTTCACCGAAATTTTGGCTGGCGAAGCCATCGATCTTGACAGTATCGACGCCAGTCACAATTACTCCATCGTCAACAACTATATCGATATGACTGCTCACGATAGAGCTGGAGAAGGCATTCTTTCCAGGGGACATGGACACTTAATCAGGGGAAACTACGTCGTCGGATCGGATTCCACCCCTAATCATCCACGGGCCGGGTCACGCGCGGCAATTGCTGTCGATGACGGCAGTAGGAATAATGTAATCATTGGAAACGTCGTCGAAGACAGTGCCAGAGCATACGACATTCGGGAAGGGCCGGATGGCCCGGCACATACGTTCGTCGGTAATGTCACACGCGGTACGTTCGAGGATCCCTCTAATTTGGGGGGGGTAATTCAGGAACAAAATAATGACATTGAGACGTGACTGAATTCCGAACGGTTCCGCTCATTTTATTGAAACTACCCGCACGTGAGACCCTTCTACGTCTCGCAACTCAGCGAAGGAATCTACGTCCAGCACGTTCCAGTACTGATCGGCGTGCCGGATTGCAAACCCCAACTCCTCGAGCGTCGATAGTGCCGCCTCGTAGGCCTCGCGGTTTCCAAATTTGGGATGAAATTCTATGAACAACACAAGCGGTTCATCAGCCGCAAGCACGTCTTTCATTCCCTTTAACACATTCAATTCGTGTCCTTCGAGATCCATCCGAACCGCGTTGACCGTCCCGGGATCGATCCCAGCCTCGTCCAGATACTCGTCAACACTCGTCGTTTCGATGGGAAAGCGCTCTTCGATTTCATCGACGTTCCCGGCCGCCTCGTCTCGCTCGAGACGGTTCCAGTTCGAGTGCGTCGATCGACAGAAAGTCCGCTCGCCGGATTGCTCGTCGACTGCGAGTGGTGAGATATCGACCAGTTCCCCGTATCCGTTACGTTCCACGTTCCGTTCAAGCAACTGGCGGTTATCCGGGTCGGGTTCGAACGCAACGATCGACGCTCGATCCCCGAGCAAGTCCGCCACCTCAAGCACGTAGTACCCGATATTTGCGCCAATATCAAGCATCATTATGTTGCCGCTCGTCTGCGACTGGACTGCTGCAAGCGCCTCTCTGTAGGCGGCTGTCCCGTTCGCCTCGTGGACACCGCGAATAAAGAGATGCCGCGAGATGCCCCGATCGTAGAGGTCGATAGACATCTCGTGACCGCGAACCCATCGTGTCACAATCTGGTCTTTGTCGCGGCACTTGCGGTACCGAAAGTACGGGTTTCGACCCGTTAGTTCCTCAACCACAGCACCGAATAAAAATCCAAGCTCCCCCTGCCGGAGCAGGTTCCAGGCTGGCTTGAGATCGTATTCGAAAACCTCCCGGAGCCTGTGTCCGAGCGTGACGCCAGCCATACACGACTGTGGTTGACGAAGCTATTTAATTGTGTCACAGTTGCTCCCAGACGAGTTCCTTCACATCTCGCATAACCCCTTCGAGTGGCTGCTCAGCGTCGACGACGTGACACTCAGTATCGAACTCGAGTTGGTCAATCGCCGCTTTTCGACGTTCGAACTGCTCTTTCGACATCTCCGGTTTCCGCTCGCGTGCTGTTTCTGGAGAGACATCAAGGACGACAACGAGATCTGGGGGATGGTCCGCTGCAGCCTGATAGACATCGCGCTCACGGTCAGCAAGATACCGGAGGAACCGCGATGGGGAGTCCGACAAATGATCCAACAGTGGACCATCAGTAAATCCC
>LKMJ01006969.1_pt1 | contig 10646 bp, 18 predicted proteins | sample 643391 | NCBI WGS metagenome assembly LKMJ01 (sample SAMN04112250, study PRJNA286221) | soda lake metagenome | biome: soda lake; feature: Kulunda Steppe; material: water; isolation source: sample PL-Br10 brine of Picturesque Lake | place: Russia: Kulunda steppe | collected 2010-07
TCGGCTAGCTGTTTTGAAACCTCCTGAGCTTGTCAAAGTCCACCACTTTTGCTCCTCTGCCTACCTGCACATGCCTACTTGCTCCTCTGCCTACCTGCACATGCCAACTTGCTACCCTGCCTACCTGCACATGCCTACTTGCTCCCCTGCCTACCTGCACATGCCAACAGGGGGCCCATGGCTGCCCGCGCGTGGGGCAGGGCGGCAGTGGCCAGGAACACACATACAAGGGCAAGCAAGGTGCGTGTTTTGCCGGTGCCTGGCGGGCCCTGCACACACAAATGTACAAGGTTTACAAGGTTTGTGGCTGATCAGTGCAAGCCAAGGTAGAAGCTAAGGGACTTAGGAAGGGAAAGGAAGAGACACAGCATGAATAGGTGACAACGGCTTGACACCAGTTCAGAACAGCATTTACAAGCAAGGAAGGCTAAGGCGGGCAGCAAGGGCAGGAGCATAAGGCACCTTTTTTTCCTGCTGGGCTGGCTCTGCACACACACACACACATCTGTGCAGTGATGCTGCACAAGCAGGAAACGGTGCCATATGAGGGACGTAGAGTTCCTTGTGATGTCACATGGCACATCATGGCCCATGTGTAGGCAGTGCAGCGGACGAGCGCCGCCAGCAGCAGTGCGGCTGGACTGACGCTTGCAACAGGAAAAATGGCACTTGGGATGCGTGATATTCTTGGGGTGAAATGCAGCTGGGCGGGAGTCAGCTCGCTTCAACATGCCCCAGCTAAGCTGGCTGGCTGTGCGTTGCATCATGGCAAGCTCTCAGTCCATACAGGTGCCACCATGACTCAAGCGCGCAAGGAGTGGATACATCAAAACGCATTTGAATCAATCTGGGAGAGGGACTATGAAGGCATCTGGAAAAGCCACTGTGTCTGGGATTGGGCAGAGCCGAGTTACACCAGAAGCCAATCAAGAAACCAGGAAAGCTGGAATTGAAGAATGGGCAAGCCCAAGAATGGCTATGGTGCTCTTGCGACTAGATTCAACAAGCCGCACAAACATCATTTGCAATGCGTGCTCATTGCCAAGCTTGTGCGCACAAGCACGGGTTTGCACACCGATGCATGCACATACACAGACCAGGAATGCAAACAGCAGATTTTTTTATTTTTTCGCTGTGGACAAATTGGCTTAAATCTGCGCTGTGGAAAAATTGTCTTTTTATGTACTGTCAAATTCGAGATAACAGAGGAGGGGGCTTGCAGCCACAGCCCCACTCAGGGACACTCTCCTGTTCTGTTTTGGTGCGTTTTTGCATCAATCACATATGGAAATCATTCAATGCAGTTCTCTAATCCTCATAACTGAAGTCTCCCCCACTGCTGGACCCCTCCTTCTCCTCCTTCTCCTCCTCCTCCTCTTCCTCTCTTCCTCCTCCTCCTCTTCCTCCTCTGAGAGCACCATCGAGGGCTGGACAATGTCCTGCTCCTCTAGGGACTGTGTGCGCTTGGCCAAGCGCAGGTTGCTGTACAACCACACCAAGTAAGTGGCATACTTGGTGGTCAGGCAGTTGCGTGCACCGCACCTTGAATCCAACCTTTATCCTGGTGCCATTTGTCCACTCTGTCACTGGAACGGTTACCTGGTCCCATTCAGGGAGGGCCCTTAGATAGAGGCATTTTATGTTGCGTGGCCATATTGGTCAGTTGGAGGGCAGTTGGGGGGGTAGTTGGCTTTCCCAGACCCCCTGGCCCAGCTTCTGTTCTTGTCAGGACATTTGAGGTTTAATGCGTGAAATGGTGAATTTATCACCTATTTTGACGCTGAGAACCAGACTGGCGCTGTTTACATCCCTGACACTGACACACATGCAACATATCTAAAGTTACACAATAAAATAACAAGTATAAGTACAGGATCAAAGACAGATAAGTTCTGCCTGGCCCCAGCCTGCACACACGAACACGCTTGTGCACACAGATGCATGCACATGCGCACATGCACATGGAAGGTAAAGGATGAAACACAGATGTGCCCTGCCCGGCCTCAACCTATTCACCTGCCAAAGTGTGAATGACTTGACCATCGCCTGTGCCACAGCTCTCCTCTGGCTGCTGTTAAGATTTGTCTGGGCTGCGAGTGCTGCCTGCGCATTGATGTGAGAACAAGAAGGTTTGAGCTCACTCAAGCCAAGCAGACAGCTGAAGCGGTGCCATAGCTGCTGCACCGAGATGGATGCAAAACCCTTTTATACTGTCCAATTGCATGATCAGCAGCCTCAGCTACAGGAATGGAGCAAAGCTGATGCTCATTTATAAAGCGGCGCCTTCCCTTACAACGTGCACATGCATACGTACATCTAGCCTCAGAGCAGCTGCATTGGATCAACCACGTCTCAAGCTGGAAGCTTGCTGCATGCAGCTAAGCAAAGCATGGATAACAATCCGAGTGGCCGCCCAGCGGCACACCCCAGAAACGCGTGTGCAAACACGCCAGTGTCTGCTCAGTGACTACCTGCACGTGCTTGTAGAACAAGACTTGTGAACTTAGGGCCTGCGCTTGCCAAGATGCAGAGGCATGGATGCGGGGCAATCTTGCCTGCCCTTTGAGAAGTACACACCACCCAAGCATCCTGCGGCCTCAAGCAGCCAGCACAAGCTCCCCCACTTAATTCAGCTGCAGGTCCTTAAAGAAGTGATCCTCCCCTTGTGCAGTCTTGCGCAAGCTTGTGGCCTTGGTGACACCCTGGCGCAGGTACCCCTCCCAGGTAACCAGCGCAATTGAGTGGGCTTGCACCTCAACACACCAACCCCTAAGGCCCCTCACCCTGGCCATGTCTCTCCACCTCAACGCATTTACTCCCAAGCCCCCTCACCCTGGCCATGTCTCTCCAGCGAGGATCCCTGACCCACAAGGGGGGCTGGTCCGCCAGCAGCGGGGCGCTGGTCGACGCAGCAGCAATCACCAGCCTGTGGTATGGGAATGATAGCAATCACGAGCCTGTGATCAGGGGGCCTGGTCCGCCAGGAGCGGGGCGCTGGTCAACGCAGCAGCAATTACAAGCCAGCGATATGAGAACACAGCAGACATTCCTAGCAATCACCAGTCAGTGATATGAGAACACAGCATTAACATTCCTAGCAATCACCAGTCAGTGATATGAGAACACAGCATGAACATTCCTAGCAATCACCAGTCAGTGATATGAGAACACAGCATTAACATTCCTAGCAATCACCAGTCAGTGATACAAAAACACAGCATTGACATTCATGGCAATAAGGCCGTGCTGGTGGGGGTGTCTATGTTATGTGTGGTGGAGGGATCGCCATTGGTGGTGGAAGTGGCAGTGGTGATGACAATGGAAGTTGAAATCGCATGGAGCATGGCAAAGATAAGTGCGGTTAAGGCAGGCATCGCCCAAGCAATTTGTTACTGTAGACTGAAGATAGGAATGCTCTGCGCCAAGTGCACATGATGCAGGCAGAGGCTTGCTCAAGGCAAGCCAGGTCGCCGTGCTGTGACATGAAGCGCCTTTGGAGAAGTGTCCCTGCGCCAAGGATGGACAATCCCTGCGCTTTCAACAACGGCGTCCACTTTTGCACCCCGACAAAAAAACACTGGAGAGTGTTTGGCAGTAGCCGTTTCTACCTGCCCTTGCCTTCCTGTTGTTACTGCTCTCTACCCTGCCGCACACCACGGCCCCCTCACATAAAGTAAATCTATAACACTAGCACACATCAAGTAAACCTATAATACTAGCACTAAACCTCATCCCACCTTGCTTCAGAAGCCTGGTTGCAAGCTTTTCCTTTCACCAGCACCTCGCCTCACCTAACCCCACCAGCATCTACTTCTCCCCCTCACACCGCACGCACCTCCCCCTCCACCTCGTTTCACCAGCATCTCGCCTTACCTCGCCTCACCAGCACCTCCCCAACTCCTCACCTCACATGCACCTCCTTGGCCCCTCATTCCACAAGCACCTCCCCTCCCTTCCCCCTCATCTCCCCCTCCCCCTCACCTCACAAGCACTTCGCCGGGCGGAGCATTGCTTGCCTGCGTCCCGTTAGACCAAGTACCCAAGCGCACTATAGCATCCCGCTGTCTGGCAGCCGTCACATCCTTCACACTCTGCGTTGCATACAGCACACGCAGCTGCAAACTGTGGGTGCAGGACAGCACCTTCTGCTCTTGCACCATGCATGTAGCACATTACTCTCAAATTGACAAGCATGTCCTGGTGTCCAGCCTGTAGGACAAGCAGGCGAATGGCGCTCATAGGAAAGGGGCAGGCGCTTGGCCTACAGCTTGGAAATGGGTATGGATGGAGGATGGAGGATGCATAGCTGCAGCTGGAGTGCACATCAAGTCCACGATTGCATGCACCAAGAAGAGTGCTCTCACGTTGTGTACGTGTGTGTGTATGCATACATGTCCATTGACGCGCATTTCTCCAGCATGCATGTGCGCAGCACACGCAAGCACAACCTCATAAACGTCACAACCAACAGGCTTCCTCCCAGATCCAAAATGCTGCAGGACAAGCAAGCACCTCCCTCCCTTTTGATGCTTCACAGTGCAACGCAAGCGGGCCCTTTGGCAACCTTGACATGGCACCTCAACATGGCTGAAGCAGATCCATTTTGCATGTGATGAACGGCAGATGGCATGCCCCTTGCACTGGTCCACCTGATCTGCCTCCCCTGTCAAGCACCCACCTGATCTGGCCCCCTGTCAAGCACCCACCTGATCAAGCCTCCACAGCAAGCGTCCACCCCCTGGCATTGCAAGCTGAGCTTCCAGGCGGTCACTGGCCTGCGGGCGGCGGCAAAACACACCACCCCTGCGCTCATCTCCAAGCCTGGCTTCCGTCCAGGATTTCTCAAAAACTTTGCCCATGCACCCCGCCCTCTCAGACCCTGTCAAGGCCCTGCCAAGCACAACACGCCGCCTTGTAAGAGCGTGATCACCACCCATGCCGCCTTCCAAGAGCGTTATTAGCACCCGTGCTGCCTTGCAAGGGCCTGTTTTTCACTCTTGTTGCGTAGAAGTGCCTGATTAGCACCCACACTGCCTTGCAAGGGCCTGTTTTGCACCCACATTGCCTTGCAAGGGCCTGTTTTTCACCCTTGCTGCCTAGCAAGTGCCTGATCTGCACCCACACTGCCTTGCAAGGGCCTGTTTTGCATCCATGCCGCCTTGCAAGTGCCTGATCAGCACCCATGCCACCTTGCAAGGGGCCGTCCTCCGCACTGGCTGCTCCACAAAAGCCTAACAAGTGCCCACACAGCTTCACAAGGCCAGACCTCAGGTACTGGGCATGACTTACGACCTTGCAACAAAAGGACAGGCAGCGCAGCCGCTGCAATCGCTGTATGCAAAATGGCTTGCGCCCAAGCCTGCAGCCCTGAGTGTAACCATTCCTCGACACATGCTACCTGCACAGTATGCTTTGATTGTCTCCCTTCCTTCCCGTCTTTGCAAGGAAAGACACCTGCCTGAGGCAGGTCACGCGCATGTCTGTGTGCGCAAAGCCATGCCATGCCAAGCAAGCGCACCACCCCGGCTGTGGCACAGCACGCGCGAGCTTGCTCTTGCAAGGCCATGCCAAGCTGAGTGTGCTTAGCAATTTGAAACCGACATCCCTAGATGCAGCTTTCAAGATGCAGTGGCTTGTGGGATTTGTGCCCCTGATGAGCTGCCAAGCTGCGTGTGCTGAGCACCCAGCGACTAGCATTCCTTAAACCTATAGAAGCACCACAGAGCGCGTTCATGGTTGTGCTTGCCGCCCAGCGCACGTGCGCACCTCACTGTCAAGCACCACCTGCACATGGTCCGCACACACGCACCTTCCTGTCCAGCACCACGCGTACACGGTCTGCACGCACGCACCTTCCTGTCCAGCGCCACCAGCACATGGTCCCGGCGGGCCTCCAGCACCGCGCCCTCCACCACCCAGCCCCCACCCTGCAGCGTATGCAGGCCCTCCTCCTCCTCGTCGCTGCCGCCGCTGCTGCTGCTGCCGTCTCTGCCGCTGCGCCTCGCCAGGACGGCACTGGTGGCCCTGAGGGGCGCGTACGGTTCAGAGGCATGGGCCGCGGCGGTGCTCGGGCGAGCATGCGCGTGCATGCATGCTTCTGTGGAGCTGGCTGCTGCATTGGGGCGGCCGCACGGGCGCAGCTGCCCGCGCCTTTGCAGGACACAGACCGGAAGGGGCACGCGGTGGAGAACTCCCACGCTTGACGCTGAAGGGAGCATCCGTGGAGAAGGGGAGCGCTTGGGTCCACACGCGGTGGCGGGCGCGCGAGAGGCCGAGGGCAGCAGAGGGGCCCACGCAGCGGCGGGCAGCCTCTGGCCATGGTTTGCCTTTGGGACCATGTGGGCATAGTTCATGGTTTGCCTTTGGGGACCCCATGGCCATGGTTTGCCTTCGGGATCATGTGGGCATGGTTCACGGCACAGCCCGTGAAATGCAAGCAGGTCATGGATGTTTGTTAGAGGCTCCGCACCGGGAGCTTTGCCCTCAGTCATGCAGGCATGCCAACCCCCACACACCCACGCTCCTCTATTGTTTTCATCTGAGTCGCCGAGCAGCGAGTTAGACAGACCTAACCTCATAATGTGCTAGCTTCACGGCCAGGCGCACGCAAGCACGCAGCCTCTCACCCGCGCCCCTGAGGGTCCTCAAATTCTCTGAAGGGGCTGAGCAGCACGTTGTCACTGGCGCGGAACTTGTGGTAGGGCAGCAGGGGCGCCGCCATGGCGCGCCCCGCGCCAGTCCTCCCCCTTCCCTCCTTGCCACCCCCAGCGGGGGCCTGTGCGCTGCCTGCCATGCTGTTGGCCGCACTGCCTGCTAGGCCTGGCACGGGTGCAGCCTCCGGCAAACAGAAGCGCCACACGGTGCTGCGGAACAGCTGGCTGTGCCGTGCGGCCCTGCGGGCAAGCATCGCAAGCATGGGGCGCATGTCGGAGGCGCGCTGCAGGGAGGGACTTGGGATGGGGGGGGCCGCCATGCTGTTGGCCGCAGCTGGGCCGCATGGCTCTGCTGAAGAATGGCAGCACCAGGTGCCAAAGGGCACCAGGCGCGTGCTGGCGTGCCGCAGGGTGCTGGCTTGTGGCGCTGCTCCCGGCCAGGAGGTTGGAAGGCACGCCGGGGCTGGCAGCCTTTCAGAGAGGGGGCCACTGCCACACTGGTCGGTTGCACTGCCACACTGGTCGGTTGCACTGCCACACTGGTCGGTTGCACTGCCACACCGGTCAGTTGCACTGACTGCCACACCGGTCGGTTGCACTGCCACGCTTGAGTGTGCGCCCCTCAGACACACCAGCCAACCCATCAAGCTGACCGCAACGCATGGCTGACTCTATGAGTCCTTGTGACAGCACCACCCCAGAGGGCATGGCCGCACCGGGTCAGGCAAGCCTGCCATCACCAGTGTGCAAGCAGGCGCAGCCGTATTTGGACCCACACACCAAGGCATGCACACCGTCTGCTTGAGCATGCCCGCACCGCAGCGGCGTGCAAAAAGCGCAACACCACCCTCCCTGCGACGCCTGCCCAGCAAGCACCCACACGCGCACGTGCGCACGCACCTCAGCCCTGCCAGCACCACCCCGTCCCGCTGCAGCCGCTTCAAGCTGTTCCTGTTGTACAGTGCCTGCAGGGCCTCCGCCTCTGCCTCCTGCTCCGCGCGCACCGCCGCCAGCAGGCGGTCCTGCTGTGCCGGCGTCGCGTGGGTCTGCAGGTGCTCCTGCACACACAGAGGGCACAGGCAGCAGAGTGGCAGCGAGTCATGCCGGGCCGCAGCTGCGTGGGGACACGGTCCGCCTACGTGCTCACACAGCCATCGACCACCATGGCAGCACAGGAGCAGCAGGCAGCGGCGGCTCTTGCATGCGCTGAAATTGAAACTTGAGAGAAGCTCAGACCACGCTGCTGCGCATCATTCAAGTGCGCGCAGCATGAAGGTGTATCCTGTACAGGGCAGTCGCCGAGCCGCAGGCCTTCTGTGACATGCAAGTGTGCCATGATCGAACAAGACCCGAGCGAATAAAACCGTGCATGCTTACAGGTGTGCACAGGCACGACATGCAGCAAAATACAGCAGACCTGCCATCCTAATACTTGCATGAAGGCGGACTATCAAGCCCTATCTACACAGGCCTGTGTCTGTGCCGACCAATGCAGTGTTGCATAAACCCCTGTGAAGCAAGCGCCCAGCACATGCCCCTACACAAGCACACCTGCAAGGGCCCAAGGTCCGAGCTCGTACGGCTAGCCATAAGCCGCACCCACGAGTCGCCGGCAAAGACGACAGGTCAGCACAGAGGCCCATGCTCCCCCCCCCTGATGACCTCCCCGGTCCCTCCTTAAACGCACAACCCAAGCTCCCATAACACACATGCATGCGCACACATAACACATACCAGCTCCTGCTGGCATCCTGCATGCGCACACATGGCACATACCAGCTCCACACATGGCACGTACCAGCTCCACACATGGCACGCACCAGCTCCTGCTGGCATCCCTCCAGTTGCCAGCTCCCATCGCTGGCCATCACAATTTGTGGGCCCACGTACGCCGCCGCTGTGGCTCCGCCCGCTCTGGCCTTGGCGGCGCCACTGCCTCCGATGCTCATTGGGCTCTGGCCCCCCTCCCCCTCCCCGCCCCCCTCCTTCTGCCACGACGCCAGCAAGGACGCTTGGCGCGCAAACTTTGAGCCCAGCCCCACACCCCCTGCGCCTGCAGCACTGCCGTCACCGCTTGTGCCGCTCCACGCCCTCAGCCAGTCCCGCTTCTGCGTGCGGCCACGGGGGCGCGCGCGTTTGGGGCTGGGTGACCGGCTTGCCAGGGGTGGCAGGGGGGCCACCACGGCAGGCGGCGGCAGCGGCGGCGGCCCTACTGCTGCTGCTGCTGCCGCCCTTGCCTCCCCTGCTTGCTGGAGCTGCAGCCCTGCCTCTGCGCCCTGCGGCGTCGCTGCTGCCGTGCCAGCCCCGCCCTCTGCGACCGTGCCCGATTCTGCCTGCAGGTGACCCTGCACGTGCCCTTCGCCCCCTTCCGCAGCCCCTGCTCCATCTCCCACATGCGCCGGCCCTATCAGATCGCTTGGCAAGTCACCTCCATGCTGACCTGGCACGCTGCCAGGCGGCCTGCCAGCAGATGGTGTGGTCGGTGCTGGGGCTGGAGCATGGGCAGGCCCAGCCAAGGCAACCTGCTCCTGCTGCTGCTGCTGCTGCTGCTGCTGCTGTGCTTCTTTCTGCTTCAAAAGGAGACCCGCCCGCTGCGCACGCAGTCTCATGGCGCGCTCGCGTGCAAGGGCCTTGCCGGAGCGCATGACAACGGGGCGTGGCGGGCTGCTGCTGCTGCTGCAGGCACTGGCGGCAGCTGGGGCGGCAGCATTGACAGCGGTGGTGTGGCTACTGCTGCTGCTACTGCTACCTGGGATGGGATGGGAGGGCCCAGAGGGTGCATTGCCATTGAGGCTAAAGCGGCTGGATGGCACCGCCCCTTGCCCATGCGCACCGCTGCTGCTGCTGCTGCCGCTGCTGCTACTCCCAAGCGTGCTGCTGGCACTGTTGATACCGCCGCTGATGCTATCAGAAGCAGGAATTGCAGCGCCAGGGGACAGGCTGGCGGGGGGGTTACCAAGGGCGCCTCTTGCAGGAGAATTTGTGGGTGGTGGAGAGGCTGCGGCTGGCAGCGCTGCCTTGCTCCTGGCTTTCCTGGCGCGAGTGGGCGCTGCACTTCTGCTGCTGCTACTGCTGCTGCTGTCTGACTGACCCGTTGGTGTGCTGCCCCGGACTGTATCCTTGAGCGGCGCCGCGGCCCGTTTTGAAGGTGTGGCTGTTAAGGAGCCTTGAGATGGCGGCTTAGAGGGAGCCTGGTTCTCTGATGGGGCAGGGGCGACTGGAGGCATCTGTGGTGGACCAGAGACGCGCCGCATCAAACCATCAAAGGCCCCCTTGGCCCGGCATGCTTGCTTGCTTGTGGGCGGGCCTCCGGGGTGCCGGATAAGGATCTGTGTGCATGGAATGCGCGGTGAAAATGTGATGTTTAGGGTACTCCAAAGAACAAAAGAAGAAAGAAAGCCCCTTCTTCAGAAGGTGTACCTGGGGGACAGAAATCATCTGAGATGACTTGTGTCAGACACGTAGGTTCACCGGTAGCAGTACTATCAATACCATATTCTGGTAAAATGAAAAAACAGCGAAGATGTGCAAGCTGGCAACTGTGGCAGTTGTGGCGGTTGCTATGAGGATGGCTATCAAACAGATGGAAACAAGTTTAATCATATTAATTTGTCTTTATATCTAACAGCAAGCTAAGAATGGCCTCTGACAGCAAGCAGGCAGAGTACAAGGAGGTGAGCAGTACGGGAAGTGCGCTGTGCCGCGCTCTATGGACACTGTATACAACATAAATTGTGTCAGGCGCACCATCATTCGCTGCACAACGCATTGATGCCTCACCGTGCTGGCCCCCTCTCCCGTGCAGGCCTTTTCTCTGTTCGACAAGGTGCGTGCAGGCATGTGTTGCCAATTTGTTTTTGGATTAGGGTACACGGTGGGCAGGGTGGGGGTCGTGTGCACCTCCTGGTCCCAGCACTGGTCAACAGAGACCTCATCCCAACTTCCAATCCTCTGCGGATGTAGGATGGGGACGGCTGGATCACAACCAAGGAA
>LKMJ01006970.1_pt1 | contig 10643 bp, 14 predicted proteins | sample 643391 | NCBI WGS metagenome assembly LKMJ01 (sample SAMN04112250, study PRJNA286221) | soda lake metagenome | biome: soda lake; feature: Kulunda Steppe; material: water; isolation source: sample PL-Br10 brine of Picturesque Lake | place: Russia: Kulunda steppe | collected 2010-07
GATCACCACCGTTTCTGTTCATGGAAGAATTTAAAGCACAATTTGCCTGATACTCCTGGGACCCAGGCTGGCGATAACGTACTGAGCAAGAAATTACCAGCACATTGAGAAATTACAGCACATTGTTGACATCAAAGAAGGAAAATTACCACTGCCGACACAGTTCGTGCGTGATTGGCTGGGTATTCATAAGGCGAAGACATGGCTGCCGAGGCAAATGACATGAGTGTGCACGCACGCACACGCACTTGCACACAGACATACTCTTGTACACACACGCACGCATTCGCGCACTCATACACATACCCACACACGCATCATGTATCCATGCATACCCAGGCATCCTGTGCTCGCTCTGCAGGTGCGTGGTTCCGCCAATTTGTGATGGACGAACTGGTCAAAAGCATCGACGCGCTCAGCCGCGACCAGGCGCACCTGCTGGCCCAGAGGCTGGGCCTGGCAGGCCTGCCGCTACCGGTGCTGCTGCCAGGTGCGCATACCAATTGCAGGCGGCGGCGGCGGCTGCTGTTGCTGTGCTGGGTGTGGCTCACTTGCAGCCTTCAGCGCCCTTGAGCGACCATAAGTGAGGGGATGTGCCCCGCGTCTCAGCGCCAGGGTGGCAGCACCTGTCTGACTTGGTGTGTGCTGTGCTCCCTGGGACGCCCCACGCAGGTGCTAAGCGCGCGACGCTGCCCCTGGCCCCGGAGGTCACAGCCGAGGACCGAGCGCTGGTGGACAACGTGGTGAAGATTGTGGAGTTCCTGTCGCGCGAACGCTCCATGCTGCAGGTGTGCTGAGAGGCGTGGCCACGGCGCTCCTTTTGCTACCCCTTTTGTGCGCAACCTTGAGCGCGCGCGGCGCGGCTGTGTGCTCGACCGCTTGAGCACTGCTGTGCTGCATGTGCGCTGCTCCCTTTCTGTAGTGGAGGTGGTCAGCTGCTGCTGCTGCTGCTCATGTCATTCTGAAGAGGAATGAGAGGGGGAGGGGGCAGCAAGACCTTCCACAAGGCACACACGCTCTGCTGCAGCAGCAGTGCAGAAAGTGACCAGCATAACCCGAGGGAGGGAGTGACCAGCATAACACGATGCCCCCCCGCACATTACACACATCACCGCAGCTATGTACCGTGATGCGCCTGTTAGGATGCTGGTCCTCCTCTGCAATGCACCCGTTGACAAGCGCTGGTCTTGATTTGGAAAATTAAGTGCACTTGAAATGACACAGGGTCTCTGTGGGTGCCTGTGTGGGTGCTGCAGGCGGTCTATGTGTGAATGCCGCAGGCAGTCTCTGTGGGTGCCTGTGTGGGTGCCGCGGGCGGTCTGTGTGTGAATGCCACAAGCGGTCTCTGTGTGGGTGTAGCACCCACAGAGGCCTGCGAGCCTCCCAGCAGACCTTCTGAGTCCACCAGGGTAGCGCTGGGACTCTGCCGCGCGTGCGTGACAAGCTCACAAGCACACATTCACAAACGCATGCCTGCTTGCGCACTTGTCCTGCGGGGAGGGGCAGCGCTGGCGGCTAGCCACAAACCACAAACACACACCTGCTTGCGCACTTGTCTTGGGGGAGGGGCAGCGCTGGCGGCTAGCCACAAACCACAAACACACACCTGCTTGCGCACTTGTCCGGCAGAGAGGGGCAGCGCTGGCGATCAGCCAAAAACCACAAACACATACCTGCTTGCGCGCTTGTCTTACAGGGAGAGGCGGAGCTGGCGGCTAGCAACCCGGGCGCTGTCATGGGGGACCTGCTGCCGCTCATGCCCACCGTAGCCACCGAGGTGTGTCCTCGCTTGGGCAGGGGTGGTTGTCTGTCTTCATGTGTCTTTCAGTGTAGCATTGTATCGCCTTGGTTTGCCTTGGTTTGAATCTCGAACAACTCGAAAGGTGCGCAGCTTGCTGGCGCACTCGTGTGCCGCTGGGTACTGTTGTGTGGCCCTTGGTAATGCCAAGGCTGGTGGGCTGTGGGTACCTCTATGGGTGTCTGTGTGAGTGCCTGTGTGGTCGACTGTGTGGGCGCCTGTGTGGGTGCCTGTGTGGGTGCCTGTGTGGGTGCCTCTATGGGTGTTTGAGTGCCTGTGTGGGCGCCTGTGGGGTCACAAGGTGCACTGAGGACAAAGCGTGCTGCAAGGCCCAGCAAGAGGCTCTTAGGCTGCCCGCAACTGTGCAGCGCTAGTGTGCTTAAAGCCTGCAGCTCCTGCTGCTGCTCCTGCTGCTGCTCCTGGTGCTGCTGCTGCTGCTGCTTGCATAGCCCCGACTTGCCTGGGATTCCAACTCCTGTCCAGGTCCCCCTCTAAGCCCTTTCACTTGCTCCACCGGAGCACAAGCAGCGCCTGGGGTTGGGGAGCCTTGGCCCACGACTATCTTGGCCCACGACTGCCCTTGCACACAGTCATCTTCCGCCATCCCTCACCACCTCAAGGTCTCCTACCTGCTGCTCCGTGCCCCTGAACACAGCCCCTGAACACTGCCCCTGAACACTGCCCCTGAACACTGAACACTGCCCCTGAACGCTGCCCCTGAACACTGCCCCTCAACACTGCCCCTGAACACAGTCATCTTCCGCCATCCCTTACCACCTCAAGGTCTTCTAGCTGCTGCTCCGTGCCCCTGCAGGTTCTGACGCACCTTGCGCAGCCCCCTGGTGTTGGTGCCCCATGCCCATAGCCGCTGCTATAGCCACCTCGACCCCTCACCATCCCACGGCATCCCAACCGCTGCTCCATGCCACCATCCAACCGCATCCCAACCGCTGCACCATCCCATGGCATCCCAACCGCTGCACCATCCCACGGCATGCCAACCGCTGCACCATCCCACGGCATGCCAAACTGCATCCCAACCGCTGCACCATCCCATGGCATCCCAACCGCTGACCCATGCCCCCGCAGGTGCTGCCGGAGCTTGCGCAGCGCCTGGTGTTCCGCGTGACAGCCCGCCTTGTGAGGGACCTGTATGGGGAGCAGCCAGAGGCCGTGACGGTGGAGAGCTATCGCGTTGGGGTGTGAGCCTGCACTGGCTGGGAAGCATGACTGGTGGCGGTAGCAGTGGCGGTGGCGTGGCTGCTCCTTCCACTGCTGCTCTTGCTGCTGCCTGGGTTTTTGTGGTCAGTAGCAGCAGCCATGAGCAGAAAGCGGAGGGCTGGAGTGCTTGGATTTCTGTGCCCAGAGGGTTAACGTGGGTGCGTATGAAGAGGTGAGGTATGGTAGGAGGCGCTAAGCCTAGGCGCAAGGGTGCATGGTGGCGCTGGCAAGGGGCAGGCTGCTGCAGAAGTGATGTGTGGCTGCGCAGGATGAGGGAGCTGGAGAAAAGCTGGAGGCGCTCTCCAGCCGCTGTGCATGACTGAAGTGCTGCGGCGCTGACAGGGGTCAGATGCTGCTGGGTGTGTGGAGCTTGCGCGGCGCAGTTGCGTCTTGGCACAGGGTGCAGGCGAATGGTTGAAAGGAACTGAGCCGTGAGTATGTCTGGCCTGCATGAGGTGCATTAAATCCATGAAACATTGCCGCAAGGGATTGGTGGTGAGAATTTGAGCGTGGTGGACCCCACTGTTTTGGGAGCGCATACAGTGGTGTGAGGAGGGAGCCAATGATACCTTTGCTGAAGCCAAAGCACTGTGCATCACGTTTGTTTGCTTATCAACCTTTATTATTGCTTCAGTGCTGCAACGCTCAGCGCCATGTGTTGTTTGATCAGGATTGAAAAAGTTTAAAGACAAAATGGCGCTCAGTCTGTCAACGGACGTCATGTTTCTTGAGAGGCACACTTGATTTATGTCATTTCGTTTCTTTCATGCTTCGGACAGCTTGAGTGCTGATTTCGATGGAGCTCTTGCCTGCAACGGCCAATTGTTCTATTGTTTGAGAGTCGCTACTCTTTGCTAGCTTTCAGTAGTGAGTTTGTGTGATCATTAGATACAAAACAGTATTTGAGCGCCCCGAGAATAGCTCTGTAATCAGTAATCTTTCAGAAATACCAATGAATGGAGCTGAAACCAGACTATGCCATGCAGGTGCATGCAATCTCCAGCTCAGAAATGACACCTGAGTCGCTGCTGCAAGTCCAGATTGGATCAACACAACCACCTATTTGCTGTGCCGATGGGAATATGCTGCCTTTGTCGTGTCAACCCAGATTTATGCAGTGCCAGATTTATGCTGCATTGTGGCCCGGAGGTCGGTTGAGTCAGTTGGGGGAGTATTTGATCCTGTTGCCAGTTCAACTATAGCTGTGTTTGAGCACGTCAAAGACGAACTCGCAGTAATACCTTGTTTGCTCCTAGGTTAGGTTAGGTTAGGTTTGTTTGCTCCTAGCGACCTTGTAACATGTACGCCAGGGAGTAGGTTTTAAGGTTTTCAAGGCTGTATCCGCCGAACGAGGGCAGCTTAGCCGGTTGTGAGCCTCTAGTGAGGTTCGAACCCCAAACCCAAGGTTGCGAGGGTGGATAGTTGACTTTCCACGTATGTAACATGTATGACAGGGAGTAGACTCCTCTAGCCTTGTGCAGCACTCAGTCCAGTCCACCGTCCAGTGTGAGTGCATCCTACAGCAGCTGCATGCAGCGATGACCTTGCCTATTTGCAGGCGGAAGCGAGAGAGAGAGAACGTGTAGGGAAGAATAATGGTATCAGAGACACCTCAGTCTCATCGCAGGCAACCTGTTGTCTGCTTGGTGTACACTGTCACTGTCTGCAGCCAGTCCACACACCACATGTTATGGCCGTGCTGCGAGTCTAGTTTGGATGCAGCAGTCTCTTGTTGTGACAGCTGGTTTGCTGGTTGAAACAAAACAGTCTTGTAGTGAGCTTAAAAAGTTACTTACTTGCACTGCCTATGTTGGCAGCAAACTTCAAGGTTCAACGAGCTCTCTTACTTGATGAAAAATTTGCTCTTGATAAGGCGAGCACTTTTGATCATCAAAACATGATGTCAAAGTACCTGCCAAAGTACCTTGCCAACGAATAAAGCAATGATACCAGGCCTAGGAGCCAGTTTAAAGCCGCTGACCAACAGCACGGCGCGCATTGTCAACACCTTCAACAAATTGCAGCCACGGGTCATCATCAGGACCAGGACTCGGACTGGTGCACTACCATTCACCTTCCTGATCCTTACATACTTCTTCTGTCTTTCTTTGCTGGTGGAGGAGTCATACAATGCCTAGCTAGGTGACTCCTTTTCCTTACTTGACTCAACATCAGATGTAGGGAGTGTTTCCCTGCCTGCCTGCTTTCTTTTCTTTTCTTTTACGTAAAGCCTACCACTCTTCATTCACATCAGGTGTCCCGCTCTAGACAAACCAATGGAGAAGTGTGCAGAGCTAACAGCTCGATGATCAACCAAGATAGGAAGAGGGAAATACACCTCATACAGTTTTGTGAAGATACACAGCGTAGACACCAATGGGAGGCCTCTAGCAAACAGCATGGAGTTTTCTGCAAACACTTGAAGGCTAGAGGAGTCATCCTTCACACCATCCTTCTTAGTGTGGGAGACTAATTTTACCTCTCACGCTTTGCATCCTCGCACAAAGCTCGGCCCTGATCCGCAAAGAGCTCACAAAACTACTCTTATATAGCATGCTCACTCTGCGTTATTCGCATAAATTTACTGCAACTAGACGTGCTCTTGGAAAAAAAGTTGCTGCCAAGGTCTCCCTTTGGAATAGGGGGCGGTTTGTCACACTCCAGGTACTCGCTAATCTTCTTTTTTGGAGGAGTCGACTCACGGCTTCTAGGGCCACTGTGTCTGCTTTTCCTTTATTGATTCAGATTTTTTTGCTGCCTGCGTAGTTTCTCTTTCCGGGAGATCATCCATTCTAAGCCTCCTCTGGCGGCACCTTGATTGAAACCTGAGTGTGGTCCTGGCCCCTAAGGCGCCTTGCTTTGGTGACCTTTGCAGCATGTGACCACAATGCAGAACTCGTAGACCTCGCAGACTTTGCCCTCTAGCCTTCCTGCCTTTTTTCCTGAGCGGCTGTTCAGCCCTCAGGCTCGGCATGATCTTTGTAGCCTGCATTTCCTGCCTTTCTGGCCTTCTTCTGCTTGCACCCTACTTTGCCCGCTTCTTTGCCTTGATGAGGAAAAAGCTCAGATTCCAGAGATGTGGAAGGCAGCCAAAGTGACACCATTGCATAAAAGAGGTCCTGTGCTGGATCCAAATAACTATCGCATGTTGGCTGTGAGCGGAACAATGTACAGGCTGTATGTGAATGTACTGTGAGTATACGTGACGGAGTGGTGTCAGAAGAATAATAAGATACCTGACACGCAATTTGGATTCTATCCAGGCAGAAACACTCTCCAGCCCATGTTTATCCTCAGACATTTGATGCATGCTGCGCAAAGAAAAAACTCATGGCTCACCTAGGTTGCATGCAGCATTTATTGACTTCAGACAGGCTTATGACTCCATTCCTAGGTGTGCCCTCTGGGAGCACCTCCAACGCAATTGCATGCCCACCTGCCACTTGAGCATCATTCAAAATCTGTATGATGCAGACGAGTATGTGCTGGTGGATGGAACGAAGCAAGCAAGGGTACGGCCTACTCGTGGTGTCTAACAAGGATGCCCTCTTTCACCTTTGCTTTTCTCTCTGTACATCAATGATGTTGATTGCATAGCCCGTGACGTACGTGGGGCGGTGACAGGAGTAGCTGATGTTTGCGTGACACACATGTGGTATGTAGATGATCTGAGCTTAACTGCAAATGAGCCAGGTCAACTGCAGATGATGTTGGATAGGCTGAGCGCCTACACTCTAAGGAAATGACTGATTGTGAACACATCAAAATCAGAGGTGGTGCACTTTTAACTCTCGACGCACAAGGGTACCTGTGTTCACGCTAGGAGGGTCGCAGCTTGCCAACAAAGATTCTTTTAAACACCTGGGCATGGTCTTCACCAAGACGCACAACATGGCTGCTGTAGCTGAGCATATGCTTTCGGCTTTCATGGCTGGTTGTCGTAGAATCAGGCAGTTTGCATCGGAGCACCGCTTAACAGATAGACCACACAGCATGCTTTGGTTGGCCAAAGGTTATGCACTTCCAGCAAGCATGTATGCAAGTCAGATTTGGGGCACTAGGTACATGAAGCAAGGAGCTGAGATGGACTGCCCTCTGCAAACAGTGCACTTGTGCTTGCTTAAAGGTATCTTAGGTGTAAAGCGCACCACTCCCAACTGGTCTGTGTTACGTGAGTGTGGCCAAGAGCCCTTGAAATCATATTGGTTCCGAGCGGCTGTGAGATTCTATATTGCTCTGCTATGCAATAATAGTAACACTCTTGTCAAAGTCCTCAAGGCTGATATTATGAGCACTATCAACAAGAAGTGCTGGAGTGCTGAGTTCTTGGATGCTTTTCATGGTTTGGAAAAGAGCGGTGATTTCCAGCATTGCGTGAGAACATTTCAAACGATCCCACAGTCACAATTTGTTGTCGATGTGAGAATTGCTCTTTCGAAAGAGGTTGAGGAGTATCTGGTACCAGGCAAACCAGCTAGGCAATGAAGATCAGATGGACAAGGCTGGAAAATATCATAATTGGGTTGCTTTGCCTCTTAGGTCGGTGATTGTTGATGGACCGCCTTTTTCTGTGCCCAGGTATCTGCATCTGGATTTTGGCAGGCAAACGCAGCGCAGCGTGGCATGTTTGAGGTTACATTCCCATGCACTGCGAGACAAGAAGCTGGGAACATCATGATGGTACCTGTGATAAGTGTGGCTTGCAGGCAATTTAAGATGAGAAGCACGCTCTTTTTCTGTGCCCTTGCATGCAAATGTGTTCGTTGAGGCTTCAATTTGCAGACTTGTTTCACGATTCACCTATGGCACACAAAATTACTGTCAATCAGACTGGAGCTTTTTATTTCTCCCAAGCTTGTTCTGAAGATGTCTTAAATTTTCCCCAAAAACAATTTAATGATTCCTATCGTTTTATTTCAGAGTTTTTGGATGTTTTGATGGCTGGTGTTCACCAGCAACCTGATCAGTCAAACTACCTGGCTGAAGGTCAAACTTAAACTTGTAAACCTGCCTTCTTCTGGGCCTGATTCTTTGCCGGATCCTTTCTTTGCTCATAGGAAATTGCTAATTTCTAATTCTTACTTCCTTTAAGATTCTTTAAGATTCTGAAAGTTTCCAATTTCACTGTTCTTTAAGAAAGTTTCCAGTTTCACTGTTCTGATTCGACAGTGTTCACTAAATTGTTAGTAATGATATATGATACATCATCTTTGTTCTCAAATTCTTCTGTCAAACCAACCAGCCTACCGACCAGGCTGGCGATTAACTTGTAAATTCTGTCAAGTAAACACTCATCTCAATAGGTTCCAAGATGCGTCAGTCAGAGATCAACTTACACTTTCTCAGGATGATAATTTAAAGCCACTCCACAATAGCAAAAAAATGGAAGTTTTTGGTGCTAATGCCTGGCAAGTTCTCTATATTTTGTCAACACGTCAATGTAACCTATGTGCTCGGTTGTTGATTGCCCTGCCAATCCAGCAGGGGGGAATGCAGAGGGGAAAGCAGCCAGCATAGCGGGCCATCCTGCTGAGCCACCAAAATGCAGAAAGTGAATGACCCCAGAGCAATTCTGTAAGAAACAGCCATCAGCGCAGCATAAACAATTTGGTTGGAACTTGGCAAGCACTAACGAAAGACAACAATTCCACCTCCAGTGCTGTTTTCCACCTCTACAAGCTAAATTAGACCTGTTAGCCTTCAGGGTGCAAACGTGTCATTTTTCGGGGCGAGCCCATGGACATGCAGTGGGGATGGGTGGCTTTGCAAGGTAAAGAGATTGCAAGCGCATGCCCCACCCATGAGGCACAATTCCCAGTAATCTGATCTGTCTGAGCTGGAGCATTTGCTTGTCGTGGGGCTTGCATGCAGGAGAAGAGGATCTGTACAACCTGCCAGGCATAGCTTTTCAGTATTCTGAGCACCGGCAGTGTGCTAGCGCAAAAGCACAAGCCAGGCATGCACGTCAGGTCGCACCCTGCGCAGCGCCTTGCGGCGTGCGCGTCAGAGGTCACAGGCCGCACGCTTTGTCGCGCATGGCAGCGTGCACGTTGGGTTCGGAGGCGGCACGTGCCCGTGCTTGGAGCCTCTTGGAGCATTGACCCCCCTGCCTGCGGGCAAGAAGCCTGCGGGCAAAAAGGCTCACGCCTGCAGCCACCAACGGAGGGGGCCTTTGGAGGTTCAATGGTGCACTCATTGTGCTGCTGCAAAAGCCACGCGCATGCCTGCAGGGGATTTGCATGGCTCTTCCCACGCCGCATGCTCATAAGGGACTTGCAGGAGCCCTGCTGCTGCACCCCCACCGCCGCATCGCTGCAGTCATCTCCGAGGAGAAGCAGGCCTGAATGCCTCATCCTCGTCCTCCACCAACCATTCCCACATATGGCAAAGTCAGCCGCTACCCGGTGCCTAGGCTAGCCAACTGCAACCTGTGGTACACTCACTTGCAATCAGTGTGCTACCATCAAGCTTCAAGCGAGTGTGCCAAACATCAGAGGCACACGTCACCCACAATCGCTTGATGGAGGCACCCTCTGCAGCACAGCTCGCCAGACAACCCTTGGCGGGGGCACCTTTTGCAGCACACGGCTGCAACATTCCTAAATACGCTGTGCGGCAACCAACACTTTCGTGCACTCAAGGTGCATCTGCGGCACAGCCTACACCCTTTGCTACAGTCCCGATCATTGGACATTGTCACACAGAGGGGGGAACCTCACAGCCCCTCGCTGCCCCTCTCCACCCCCATCTAGGCGCACCAAGGAGTGGGGCCACGCCGGGGGGCGCACACTCATGTGGAGGGGAAGTGGGCCAGGAATGAAATGAGGTCGCACGCAGTAACAGCATCACACGGCAGAGGACACTCTCAGACCGCCGGCCCCAACACCGGCGGTGTGCCTGCTGTCTCCTAAAATCCACACACACGGCGATGAATGAATGGGGTTCTGTACACACACACACCCTGATCAGCCCCGACCCCGACATCTGGTTCAACTTAACAATGATGGGGGATTCAGCCAAATGCCTGATGCCCTGTGAGTGCAGCTGTGCGCGAGCGCACGTGCGGCTTGCGTGTGCATGCACATATACATGCTGATACTGGGATGCAACCCTGTGCGCATCCAACAGCCCACGCAAAAGCGCGCACGGGTGCACATACATGCACGTCACAGTTGTCCCACATCTGGACTTGATGAAATGTACCCAAAACCAATGTCGGCCTCCCCTGCCCTGCGTTGCCCTCCCGCCAAACACGTTCACGCCCACCTATCCACCCACACCTACCCACACCCACACCCACACCCACCCACACCCACAAGCACTGGTACGAGGGCAACGACACACATATTCATGCACACCAGCATCCACCCACCCCCTGCTCCCTGTGCACCACAACAAGTTCCTAACCAGTGGTTGGCCACCACCCTGGGCGGGGAGGGGCTCCAGGCATCTGCTCCCATGCGCCCTCGCTCTGCACCTTTGGGCCATGCTGACAACAAGCCGGCTGCCTTCAGCGCGCAGAGGCCATCCCGGCCCGAACAACGAACTAGATGCGCATGGGTTCAGCAGGACACCCGTCCAAACACGAGTGCAGGAGCCCCAGATGCTCTCCCCCCCCCCCCCC
>LKMJ01006971.1_pt1 | contig 10643 bp, 14 predicted proteins | sample 643391 | NCBI WGS metagenome assembly LKMJ01 (sample SAMN04112250, study PRJNA286221) | soda lake metagenome | biome: soda lake; feature: Kulunda Steppe; material: water; isolation source: sample PL-Br10 brine of Picturesque Lake | place: Russia: Kulunda steppe | collected 2010-07
AGGATGCATGCAGTGAGGATGCATGCAGTGAGGTGGGTGCAACGAGGATGCATGCAGTGAGGATGCATGCAGTGAGGTGGGTGCAACGAGGATGCATGCAGTGAGGATGCATGCAGCGAGGATGCATGCAGTGAGGATGCATGCAACGAGGATGCATGCAGTGAGGATGCATGCAGTGAGGATGCATGCAGTGAGGTGGGTGCAACGAGGATGCATGCAGTGAGGGTGGAACTTCATGCGGGGGTCAGGCATGCAGAAGTGGCTAGATTTTAGATGGGAGGGCCCCCCCACGTGCAGGTACGGGGCAGCGTGGCTTCGTGGGGGTGCGCTGCATCAATGGCACTGGCGGCGGGCAGCTGTGTGCACAGCGCGTGTGTAGTAAGGCATGTGTGAGGCAGGGGGGGGTGCGAAGTAAAGCAAGCCCATGCCACGTTCGGTGTTGCCCGAAGGCCAGCCAGCCACACACACAGTCAGCGCACCCTGCTCATGGACAACAGGATATCTGCAACCTAGAGGGCAATTACAAGCCGGGATATGGCACATATGACTGCATATTGGTTGCGGCAGGCACGCAGTTTTACACTGCGCCTCCATGCTGCATAGCCATGAGCGAGAGCATCTAAATCAAAGCGTAGAACATGGTTACATGTGAAGACTCCTGCTCTAGCAGCTCTGGTTAGATTATCAGAGTGGTAGCCAGAGGTGTTGCCGCACGGCGAGAAGATTGGATGGGATGCAGGGAGAAGGGTTGAGAGAAAAGCAAAGGTGCAAAGAAAGTGGGCAAGCAGCTCCTTTCATCAGGACACTGGTAAGAAATTGAATGTTTACAAAATCAAGGGGTGTAAAGGCCCAGGCAGACGAAACAGAGAAGAGGCACAAGGAGAGTAGAGGACCCCAACGAAACAGAGTGCTCAAGTTTGTATCCGGTCGGGCACTATCAACCCAACGAGAGACTGTGGGGGCTGTACACGACAGTGGATAACAATATGCCACCATGCCTCGCACGCCACAAATTGAGAGAGATGTGTACTGCTCCAGGTGCACATGAACATCCAGCTGAAGATGATAAGCATCTGCGTCCATATGCTTGTTCAGAGTGTGCATAGAACTGGTGCATGCAGGATCAGGCAAAGCTCACAGACATGTTAGCCAAAAAATAGAGGCACACGTACCTGACATTTAGCTAAGCAAAGTTCCCTACGCTACCGCGCGCACAAGTCGGGAAGGTAGTGCGAATGTGCTGTGCTCACTGCATGCTGCACCATGTGTGAACATACCTAGGGGAGGCATGGGTGGGGTTGGGGCTCCATTTGGCATGCCAGGTGGCACTGGAGCTCCTCCTGCACAGTAGATGGTCAGGCCGAGCAGGCCTTCCTCCATCAGCCTAATGCTGCCGAGCAGACCACTGCCAGCTGATGCCACCAAGCTTAATCTGTGAGCTCGCCCTTTCACACGATGCTCACCTTGCGCGGCAGGAGGTGGCGCGTTGTACATCGCGCCCACCTCAGGCTCAGACAAGGGGAGACAGTTTTGGGGTTGATGGACGCGTCAGTGCGATGGGCTTACGCAGCTCATTGAATCTGGCAGCAAGTTATTATAAGGAATCTTTTATTTAAGTGCTATTTTACAGATGATCGCTTGATAGTGCAGATCCTTGGACCTGCTGAATTGCCACAATTATCGTCTTGCATGCTCCAAGCACAGCGGATACAACCGTAACAACAACTGATGCTAAGCTCACTGAGGGCAAGTCTTGTGTACTCCAGCTGTCTGCATGCCAGCTTGCATGCCCAGGCACAGAGATCGCTTGTGTCCAGCACTGTTCCGCAGTTCAGCACTTCCTGTGAGGTAGGTGGACCGAACCCTATCAGCCTGCACTGGATGGCTGGGTCTTCAGAGAGTGACTCGACATTTTGTGCGCGTCCACTCAAACGCGCATGTGTAGGCCAATTCCAGCCATCAGCAAACTACGCCACCTGCGGCAGATGCAAGCACCTCCCCATCCGCATCAGAAGCTTTATCATCTCAACTAGACAACGCCAGTGGTCCAATCTATGTGGCATGCGTCCTAGAGCGATTACCGGTAGGCGGTATGCGCGGCAAGAGAGCTCCCAGTGCAAGTAAGCTGGGCATAGGCATGGATAGGGTTTGGATGGCTTGCAGTTTGGTCCCCTGACGTACTTTTCATGCTTTGGTGCCCTGTGCATCAGAACCATGAGCAAGTTGTGTTCTTCCACCTTGACGCAAATATGCTGCTACTTCGAGAGGCTGCCTTGTTCCTATTGCTCATGAGATGGAGACTGTAACCACTCTGCTGGGCACATGTGTGATGGTATGCAGATTGTGGCACCTGCGCCACCAAGATGGGAAGCAGATTTCCGGGCATGGGAGAGGATACGAGATCTGAAACTTGGACATCTGAAAGAATATCCAGATGTGGTGAGTGTGTGCGTAGCAGATGGCCGTAGTTGTGTTCGTGGAGAGGCCTTGTTTTCAGGCACATGATGAACACTAAAAATACTGCCTTTTGGTCAATTGATGCTCGCAGTTTGCCCTTCTTAGACCCCAAGATGAGGGGGAAGCCCCAAAGCAAGCCCAGCCACAGCAGCAGCAGCAGCAGCAGCAACAGCAGCAGCAGCAACAGGTAGGAGCCGTTTAAACTTTACTTAATGCCAGCACCCCATAATGACGTGGAACAACCCAGGCTTGCCCAGTGTTGCTGGAGCTTCTTCAATCACTCCTTCATCCCACAGCCAAGGTGGGCTCGTCACTTTTGTTCTTTAAACTGAACTCTGCCATACAGTATGACCCAATTCCCCTTAAGACCAAGGCGGACCTGTCTGGGTTGATGAAGTGAGTGCAGTGTCTGGCAAATTTGATGATGTGTAATGCATGCTTGCCCAATCGTGAAAATGTGTATGAATGACACATGTTTGTGTGCCGCATAAACACACAATCACGCATTAACTTGAATGAAACTCGTGTATTTTGTTTTCCTGACATGTGCTTTCACGCGCAACCATCGATGTCAGGATGTGTGCGTGTTCATGCGCACTTATTCACGCACAAGCATGCATGTGCAACTCAATGAGATACATAATCTGTAAACGCATGCTGGAAGACAAGCATCCTTGCCAAAATAATACTGGTTGGCACCAAAAGAAAACATGAATCAAGCGATGTGCTGTCCCTGACCAGAACCATGCGACGCAAATTGGACAGCCGGCTCTACCTGCTGGTCAAGCAGCAGCTCGAGGCCCTCCCTTCTCAATGGCACTTCCCCTTTGCACAACATCAAGGCGATGAGCCAATAAGGTGCGCAAGGCTGGCTCGGGCTTATCTGGGCTAGAGTTTGAGCATGTATAAGATGTGTGGTGCAGGTGCATGAGCGTGCTTGGTTGTCCGACGCGTGGCCTGGCACGCAGCAAGGAGCAGCCCTTTGCATGATGTGAACTTTTTGAAAAGAACCTGCCCTGTGCATCCACAGGGTCACAAGTTGCAACATGCCGTGCAACTTGCCGCAGCGTTTATACTAGTAGGTATGCAATTGACTTATAATAATTGATAAGCAAGAAGTCAATTGCAAAGACACATCAAAACATTGAGATACTGTGTGCACTTTGTCCTTGTCCTAATTTCTTGCCAAAAAGTTTGGAAATACACAGCACCAACTGTTTTTCATGCTGCTTCCTCTAGTCATTGAAGCATGGCTATGCTGCTCCTCTAGAACAAGGAAAATTGAGGATCCTTCTTCCAGCATTTATCATTTTCTGAGGCTCGCATGCCTGAGGAGGAGACAGTGCTGCCACTGCTGTTTTTTATCATGCACACAGGCAGACCTGCGAGCGCGCAATGCTGAACACAATTGGGAGGAGGTATCCTGTGTATTTCATCGGCAACGCACCAATGGCGCATTTGCATTTGCCCAAAAATGGAGCGGATGGGTCAGGTGAGACTGGGCAGGAGCTCCTCTTGTGAAGGAGAGGTCTCCGAGGTGAGCAGGGCGCGACAACGCGTGTTCATGTGGCAACCTGCTGTCAAATGCAGCCTTGCGAGCCTACATCAGAGCGGCAGAGGCCCTTTGAATGAGCCTTCCCCCCAAGAAGCAGGCTCAACAAGGCAAAGAGCTGCTAGTGAAGTGATGATCAAGGAGGCTCTGCTTTGGGCACTCGATCTAAAAGGTTGTATTAGGGGGTTTAATCAGGGATTGAGCGTCTGAGCATGGAAGCTTCGGCCAGAAAGTTGCAAGGTGAAGCACAAAAGTTGCGAGCTAAGGCAATCTTAGATCTTGTGCTTCATCTTGCATTCAGTGCAGCCATGTTGTGCATGACCTCGCTTTGCATGGGGATTACTATCCTCTGCCAGTTAGCTCCTCCAAGATGAGTACATTTGTCATTCACTTAATTTTGGCGTGCCATGGAACAGCAGCATCTAGGACGTCTTGGGCTTATCTTGGATCCTATGAGCATCCTGCTTTGTTACATAGACGCCCTATTCAACAACCGTGGGGTATGCAATTCTCTTGCAGGCGGCGGGAGCTTGTTTTTCATGCTTGCCCAGGCAGTGGATGATCCTTGGGATGAGCTGAGCCTCGTGCCTGGTTGCCCTGCACGAGACTGGGTGTGGGCCACACGGCAAGAGGTAGCCTCACAGCTGCTAGACAACAAGCCATTATCCGAGCTCGCCGAGCAGATGCTGAGCAACTGAAAAGCTGCGCTAGGAAACTTTTTAGCGCTTTACCATAGTTTTAATTGCCAAGTTTCAAGTTAAGGTTAACCCCCAGCCTTGTCGTTAAGCTGATTGGTTTATTGCAGGTCTTCGTCAGCCAAAAAGTAGTTCATAGTATCCGAGATGAAATGGCAGACTCGGAGTTTGTTGTGCTGTTGAGAAAGGAAATCAAGGACAGTCTGACTGCCTGGGCATCAAGGACAGTCTCACTGCCTGGGCAAACTGCTAGGCGGGGGCTAAACTGAAGCCTGCCACTGCCAAGCGGGGGCTTAGCTGAAGCCTGTAAGGCCTGCCAAGTGAGCATGAACCACACCCGAGTTACCACTGGATCTAGATTTAACCCAGTGTTTGCCGAAAAGTTGGTGAGGAACACAATGCTCCTAAACTTAACAAGTGAGGGTTAACTGCCAGCTTGGTCGTTAGGCTGATTGACCTGGTTGGCGCACTTCGAGCGTGGGCGCAGAGGTACACGACATGTGTGAGCACGTTTGAGACTGATTGGTTTGTTGGTTGCAGATTAAACGATTAGATGACAGGTGAGTGCTTAAAATCTTTAGCTGAGACTGCGATTTCGTGCTGTTGATGAAACAGACGGTCGGAATAAAGACTGTCGGAATGATTTTCTATTCCCAGGTAATCTGAAGAAACAAAATTTGATTCATGCCACCACGCAAGGATAAGGAAGGCGGCAAAGAGAGTGACACGCATGCCAGGCTCAGGGAGAGAGCAGTGCAAGAGGGGGTGAGGATCCATGTTTAAATGAAGGTGCCTTGGTTGATGTGATGCGATTTTGTAACTGTCATCTCAAATGGCACTGCTTGTTGCTGTCCGTCTAGATACTCGCTGAAGCACAACCCCAACCGCCTGATGTTCCACTACCTTTGTCCAAAGGTGATTTATTATCCAGATTGCACATGCTTAGACAGGATATGGAGGATCCGGTTTGACACATGGGTGCATTAGTGCATTCAAATTCATTGTCTTGTGCAGCTGTCTTCCAGCTCAGCCAGGTCAGAACCCTGACGTCTACCCCCTGGTGTCTTGACAGAATGAATGAAAGCTTTATTCAGAAGGAGGACTTCATGAACAAGCTTGTGTGCACCCGTCGAGTGCCCTATCGCACTGCCGGGGGAACTGATGCGCACATGATCTAAGCCTCTCGATGTAAACGGCCAGGGGGAGCTGGGTACCTGGCTGACCTGCAACAGTGACACATGGATTCAGCTGAAATCATGTTCCTTGCAGCTTCATGCCTCAATCGTGCTACAATGGAGATCATGTAGCTTGTGCATGCACGCGTGATTCTGCCTGCTTAGATGCACAGTCACACGCTGCACCTGCACCTCTGCATGCTGTTACCATAAGCGACCAGCAAGTCAGCTGAGTAAGAACCCCATAAGATGCAACTGTGTGCATGTAGCCTTGCTGAAGTCCAATGGACAGGACATCATCAAGAAGAGCACCACCAGGAAAAACCGGTGAGGTTCATTCCCTTGCTTCACTAACCTTGTGCATTCATTGGGAGGATTTGAGCCACTTGAGCGAGCACTTCACATGAGCAGACCCATCACATGAGCTTCTGCGCTTGCATATACTTTGCTGTACTCCCAGGGTCATGCACTGCATTGTTTTTACTTGAATGAATGAAAAAGCACAAGTACTTCTGTTACCACCATGCAGCTACCTGTTGGTGTTGAACTGCTTGCTGGCACCCGCGACCGCTGGTAGATTGGTGCGTGAGGGAGACGAGCGTCCCCATCGCTGATTTATGTATGTTTTTTCTCGACACAGCCAGTTAAGGTTTTTAGTGCATGATGTCTTTCTGCTCTGTTGAGCGTACATAGATCCTGATTAGGAGCACCATATTCATGGTCAAGTGAGTGCAAGCATGGCGTCTGTCCTGTTGGTGCCTCTGCCTCTCGTTCCTATATGAGGGTAAAAGCCTCATGTTCTGATGCTCATTCATGCTGCAGTCCAGTATGAGGGTCTCCTGGAGGTGTAAAAATTTGGCACATCCTGGCACATGCATATTAATTGCTGGGCCTCACACGCTGTTGTACTGCTCTGCTTGGTTGCCTCGACTTGAGGCTCATGCATACAGGAGCAAGCAGGACAGCTAGAATCTGCTCCTCGATGAGCATTGCGCAGGTTGCCTGTGTGCACAACCTCATGCAAGCATTGCCAAGGATCCTCAGCACTCATCCTGCATCTGCGGTGCACGTCTGGCGTGCTGTGTGTATGATATTGTTACATGTTGTTACCTGTTACATAGCAGTGGGTCTCACTGGAGGGAACTTATGCTAGGCATGGCTCGATTCATCTGCCCTTCCTCTTCAAATTTCTGTTGGATTGGAACTTGTCAGCAGAGCACAGAGGAGTATGGAGTCAATGGCCCATGGCCCCCTGGCAAATACTTCCCTTGCATTAAGGAGCTCGCGCCTGAGCGTCATTGCCTCAGCCTTCTTCCTTATTTGTTGGAAGATAGCTTGGTCAGCTGCCAAGCCTACCCATGTGTGTACATGCCCCTTATTCGCCTGCCCCTGCCTGCCTGCCTGCCTTGCTTGCCAAGCCCTGCCCCCCTTTGCCCCTGCCCCTCCCCAGGGCTCTCTGGCCAACCTGGACTCCCAGCAGCCATGTATGTACATCGACTTTCCCAACGGCCGCCTCAAGCTGTTTGGCACGCTGGTGTTCCCGCGTAACAAGTGCGTTACTGACACGCAGGCGGGGCCTGCAGGCAGAAGCCCCTGTACCTAGGGATGAGTAAATAGGGTCTGATCAAAATGCCAAAGAGGCTCTGTAGAGGCTCATTTAGGCTCTAAAGAGCCTCTTTAGAGTCTCTACGAGGGTCTGCCAAACCCTTTTTACCCATCCCTACCTGTACCTCTAGCACGCTGTGTTGAAGGACTGTGGGGGTTGAGGTAGAAGGGCACTCTTCTCGCATATGAGGCTTGTGGGAACTTGTGTCGGCAGGCTTCAACATCACTCTGGGTGCTGATGGGGAAGTGCGTTCCGAGCATTTGTTCCAGCCAAACATTCACATGGTGGCCACACATTGTTCAGTGGTTGATGTCCACGTGCTGCGTGCCTCGTGGGGTCTCATGGCGATGCTCGTGACTTCCTAATCCTCTCAAGCCCAATCAGCTCGATTCAATCGAACAGAAGTGGGATCACATAACAATAAATGCTCATGCTCCCTGAGGGCTGTGGGAGAGCAACAAAGTCAGACGGAGCCCAGCAACCCCATGCTTGGCTCCAGGCGACGATGTCTTCAAAGCTCAGGGCACCACCCACCAGTACCTGGGCATCCTCCAGCAGCTGCTGCCTCTGAAGACACAGATCCAAGACTTTTGGCTAAATTCTTCTCCCATACGTTTGTGCACCCACAGGGCTGCTGACTCCTAATTGACATGCTCATCGCTGCATCCTCCTGTGCTTGCAGGTACCTTCTGTTGCGCACGGGGACTCAACAGGGCGTCATGTGCGAGGACGTGTTTGAGAATATGGTGGGCATTTGGTTTTGCCGTGCAAAAAGGCGTGGCGGGTGCTTGAATTTTTACTTTTGTCGTACAGAAGAGCTTGGCGGGTGCCTTGCATGCGACCTTGGCCGTGCTACCGTGTTGTGTGGCGTGCGTGCAGTGATGCCTGTGGAGTTGCTGGCTCTGCATAAGAGGTGGCAGCATGCAACTTTTGGACGTATCGGGACCGGGGACATGCCTCCCTTGCGTGCAGCACAGGGGCAGCCTAGATTGTCAAGTTACAAGTTAGGGTTAACTGCCAGCCAGGTCGTTAGGCTGATTGGTTTATTGCTGGTCTTCGCCAGCCAAAAAATAGTCCATGATGTCCAAAATGAAATGGCAGAGGTTGTTGTCACATAAACAAGTCTTGACAGTGAAAATAACATGCAACTCATTTTAAGCAGCAGCACAGGAACGCTTGTCACAGTGGCCGTTTCCACCGCGCCAGATGGAGGATTCCACCGTGAGAGTATGTGCTCGCAAGCGAAACCTGCTCACATTCCTCATGACATGCTTAGGGACTTAGACTGTGAAGCCTTGATGGTGGAGGCCACCTGCTTGCATTTGCTGCCCTGTGCAAGCCAGCCTTCTGACTTGAAACACAATGTTGGTCATCAGGAAACAGTGTGCCCCTCAAACCTGTCCTCATAATGGATTCCTGATGGAATCCTCATGGAGCTTGTAATGGAGTTCTGATGGAGTCTGTGATGGAATCCTCATGATGGAGTCCTTGCTTGTGGATGGGCTCATCCAGATCTGCTTCCGGGCGGGCTGCCTTGCGCTCACAGATCGTGTTCTCAGAGTCCTGGTGGGTGGGAACGCTGGAGGAGAATCCCGAGGAGCGGCAGCTGCCCCTTCCCACAGAACTCTCCACAACCGCGCTGCACAAGGACTATGACTTCGCGTACGGAGCCTCCTACACTGGTAGGCAGTGCGCGCCGTGCATGTTGGGCGCACACTTAAACTGAGCTTCGCCTAGCAGATGCAAATCGGCCCGTGTGCAGCTTAGTGTGCACGCAGCCTGTGCCAGCCCAGGCTCTGCTGTGCCAGCCCAGGCTCTGCTGTGCCAGTCCAGGCTCTGCTGCGTCAGCCCAGGCTCTGCTGTGCCAGTGATGCATGCCGCCCTTTGCTGGCAGCAGGCAGGGTAACGAATGCGCAACATGAAGGGCGATGCAGGGTTGCAGAGTGAGGGCCAGGGCGATGCAGGGTTGCAGGGTTTGCAGGGTTGCAGGGTTGCAGGGTTTGCAGGGTTGCAGGGTTGCAGTGTAAGGGCCAGGGCAGGCCAGGGCGAGAGCCAGGGAAGCCCATGGTTGCAAGGCGCACGCACCCACTTTGTGATACACACCCCTCTCCAGGACAGGCGCAATGACACTCACTCCTCAAAACATGCCTGCATGCACACCTCTCTTCCCCCCCTGAATCAAACTCACTTGGCAGCGGCTGCGGCAGTAACAGCAGCAGCAGCCGCCGCCGCCGCCTTGCGTCACCACCCATACCGCTGCCTGCCCAATGCCAGCTTGGGCGAGCACAAAACACCCCCGCACATCTGTTACCCTAAAGCCCCTCAGAGGGGGTGCCCCACTGCTGCTGATGTTTGTTTGCCTGTGGGTGTGTGGTGCAGGGGCTGGGCGCGCAGCCAGGCCGGGTGGGCAACAGGATGGGTCGCAGCAGATGGGGCCCAGCAGCCAGCAATGCACACAGGGCACCAGCCAGGATCCCCCCGGGGTGGGTGACCCACTGCCTGGCCCCAGGCAGGCTACGTGCGCGCATGTGTTTGTGCATGTTTGCATGTGTGCATGCACGTGCGTGTGTGCATTTGTGTGTGTTTGTGTGTGTGTGTGTGCGCGCGAGCACTTGTAGGTGTTTGCATGTCTGTGTTTGGGCACGTGCATGTGTGTGTGTGTGTGCGGAAGCTTGCCGCCTCGAGCAGGCGTGGCGTGCCAACGCTCCCACCACTGTTGTGAGGAGGCACTTGCACCCCTGTGCTCTCATGCATGTGGCACACTTATGCGCACAAATGTACAAGCTGTCGTGTGGGGCCCTCCGTGTATGTGCTGCTGTGAGCAGGCGTGCATCGTTGCTTCCCTGTCTGGGCGCTTTGTACTCGTGCATGCACGCATTGGTGATTTTGAGAAGGCGCGTGCACGTGTGCGTGATGTCTTGAGGAAACGCGCGCGCGCTCGCGCTGAGGAAGTGATGGCGCCCTTGTGAGCCTACATGAACCAACCAGGTGCACGGGCTTCCTTACTGTGCGTGCGTGCCTGCACGCTCCTGCAGAGTGCGGCGCGACCCAGGCGCATGGCTGCACTGAAGTCGTACCAAGGGCTGGGCTCCGAGGATGAGGATGAAGGCGTAGAAGCTGTGGAGGAAGACAAGGAGAGCGAGGAGGGGGGTGGGCTG
>LKMJ01006972.1_pt1 | contig 10641 bp, 5 predicted proteins | sample 643391 | NCBI WGS metagenome assembly LKMJ01 (sample SAMN04112250, study PRJNA286221) | soda lake metagenome | biome: soda lake; feature: Kulunda Steppe; material: water; isolation source: sample PL-Br10 brine of Picturesque Lake | place: Russia: Kulunda steppe | collected 2010-07
AGTCGGGGATGAACTGAAGATGTCATCATCCAATGACCTCACCCTTTCATCTGATTGCAATCTGGTGTTCAACGCAGGTAACAAGATCAACTTCACCGCAAAGACCGTGAACTTCGAGGTCAATGATGGTGGCTTCAACGTGTCCGGCGGTGATACCAACACCCAAGAAAGCAAGAACTCGACTGTCACGACTGAGTTGGATTACACTCTAATCGTTGGCCGTGACCTGAGTATTGGTGTGAGCAATGATACCATATTTACCACGAATTCCAACTATGTGTTAGAAGTCGGAGACGAGCTCTCCATCTCTGCATCGAATGACATTCAAATGAACTCCCAATGCAACATTATTATCCAAGCTGAAGATAGTGTAAGCCTCTCAGCCGGCGGAGTTACATTTTCCATAAGTAGCGATGGATTTAGCACTTCTGGTGCAGATAGCATAGATGAGAGTAGTGTGAGTTCTGTTGTCACGACAGAGAAAGACTACACACTGAATGTTGGTCGTGATTTCCTGGTCAATGTTGACAATGATACAATGTTTGTGACCAAAAGCAATGCAACCTTTGCGGCGGCGGCGGATTACAATGTGACGGCAAGCAACGATCTCAAGATTCAAGCGGTCAAGGATTTCAGCCTCGTGTCTTCTGACGCAGTAAACGGAAACCTGCACTCTATCGACTTCCTGAGCGCCACCGATATGAAGTTCAAGACCACCGGCGCGTTCAGCTTCAGGACACTGAATAACGCTTCATCAACCCCATACGAGATCATCAATGCCACATCTTCTAACGTGTACATCAACGGTAACTTGAACGTGCAGGGCGTTCTTTCGAGCACCAGTATCCTAGAGAAGAGTATTGAGGTGGAGGACAAGAAAATCATGCTGGCTGCTACGCGCGAATACCTAGACTCCGTGGGTACAGGAAGTGAGCAATACGAATTTGATGGTGCTATCAACGATGGTGCGGGTGTTGTGATTCACGGTGTCCCTCAAGATGCCATAGTTCCCTCTGACGGGAGCTTGGGAGATATTGCTGATCTATACGAGAAGTCACTCCGTTGGCACAAGGGTGATGGTGGTATGCTTGACCTAGGCGCCTCTAACATCGGTACCGAGTCGCGTTGGGAGCTCAAGGGTGGTGCTCTCTACCTGTCGAACACAAAGGTAAAGGAATCTGGTGTTTTCAAGGAGCGTATCTCTTTCGGTTTCCGTGTGAACCAGTTTGATGAGCTTGAACTGGTCAAGGAGGTCGAGAACGACACCGGATCTATCACGAGGAAGCGTGTGGCCAAGTTCGGTAACACCAAGCTGTAAGAGGAGAGGGGTAGTAAAGAAGAGGGGGGTAGTAAAGAGAAATGAACCTCTTTAGACATTTTGGTATCGAAAAAAAAAGGAAAAAGAAAAAAAAGTTTCAATAAAAAATTGCTCTGATCGGATGAAAAATAAATTGTACATTGTCTAAAAAGAAATTGTCTACATCATTTTTGTATATAAATGATTCCACATTTTACTCATTATTATATTTTCCCCTCTTTTCCCCTCATACACGTAGAGCACTCATCATCTCTTCGTCAAAGATCTCGTCCTTGTGGAGTTCGAGTTTGTGACAACACTTGCTGATCGTGATCTGAGAGATATCGCATACCTTGGCAATCTCTTTTTTATCTATCTTCAATCCCAACACATCGCTGCAAAAGCAGATGATACTCACGGCAAGAGAAGGGGGCGTATTGTCACATGCAATATCTAGACCTTCGACGATATTGATCACCGCCCTACATATATCTTGAAATTCTTGTGTCAGATTGAGTTGTGAACAAAAACGAGAGATAAAGTCCGTGGCAGATGTGGATGTGGTGTTCATGTGCATGATCTCTTCGAACTTCTTGCACCCCTTTGTCATGATGGTGGGCTTGAGGTTGAATATCTTGGCAATCTCCTTTGCGCTGCGCGGCACTTTGTTCGTCTTACATGCCATATAGACGGATGATGCAATAAGTGCACTTCGATTATCTCCTCGACCCAATTTGATGTCTGAGAACCGCTTGTACAGAGTCTTGGCCTCGTCGACGATACTCTTATTTATGCCATGTGATGTTGCATTTATCGTCAGAGTATCAAATATATTATAAAGCGTTCTCTCTTTATATGTCATACTATTCCATAGGTGGAAACGCCTCATCATCCGGACACAATGGGATTCACGATTGTTTGAGAAACCGATCATAGAACCGAGAGAGCAATCCGGTAAGAGAGGGTTAGCTGCCATCCCACATCGTGTCATATCGACACCCTTGTTATCCTCAGATGGAAAGGATCGCCATTCAGCACTCACGTCGAGATGGCGTGCGATAAGAACAGAGCATCTTTGACACACGTAATTTCCCTTTTCCAATTCGATATCTGAGGAAAAGCATTCGGGACACTTTAAATCTGTCTCATTCTCATTCTTATTCTGATTCTCATTCTGATTCTCATGTTTTCTCGTACAAACATCACCCTTGTCACACATGACATCATCCACAGACATTCCACTCTTTATCTTGTCGAATATAGTCCAGATATCTGATCCATCCTCTGATGATTTGACAAGGAATTCATCTGTATAACTCATGATATGACTCACCTCGAATGAGGCAGGAAAATATCAAAATTTGTACATTATATAAGATGAGTCTTCTCTTTATATAGTTTTCTTTGGATTTCAAATTTTGAGAATCAAAAAATTTGATCGCATAGGAAAGAAAGAAAAAGAACATATAAAGAGGAAGGAAGGAGCTTGCTTGTAAAATACTGATGGGAATTCCTTCATTTTTCCGACATATCGTTGCTCGATACAGTAAAGAGGTCCTCGAGGGTATTCAAAAGAAAGCTCAAAATAATACTCAAAATAATACCCAAGGTTTAGATTGTACCCGTTTCTTTGTCGATTTCAACTGTATCCTCCACAAATGCGCGCAACACATTTCTTCACGCTTCACGACGCTTCCAAAAGACCTACTCGAGGAGATGATCATGAACGAGTCGATACACTATGTTGAATATTTGCGTAGTATCGTCAAACCTCAAGACCTGATGTATATCGCCATCGATGGAGTTTGTCCTCGTGCAAAGATGGTCCAACAGAGGAAGAGGAGGTACATATCGAGTATGCGAAAGAGACTCGTCGAAAATAACCAAGACTACCAAAAGGGGATGAACCTCGAATGGAACAGCAATACCATCACGCCGGGAACAGCTTTTATGAATAACTTTGATGCAAAGATTCAGGCCTTCTACAAAGGGGATCAGAAGGTCATCGTCTCGGGAAGCATTGATTTTGGTGAAGGGGAGCACAAGATTTACAACTATATCAAGGAAAATGAAAATGGAAGAGAAAATGATATAATTTATGGCCTCGATGCGGACCTGATCCTTCTCAGTATGCTGAACTTGAAAGAAAACGACACTCTGCGTTTATTCCGCGAAGCGCCTGAGTTTGGCGGAATTCAAGGAGGAGGGAAAGGGAATTCAAACGATGCGGACGAGTTCTGTCTTCTCAGCATGAATCGACTCATAACCGCGATCGAGTCTTACTATCGTGTTGATCCCCGCGTTCCTCGAGGGCAATTCATGAGAGACTATATCATCCTCTGCACTTTTTTGGGAAATGATTTTCTACCGCCTCTCTCCTACATCAAGGTGAAAGACAATGGAATTGATTACATCATTCAGACTTATCAGACGATCGTTGATGCTTCGATGAAAAAAATGGATGATGATCATTATCTAGTAAACGAAGATGGGGTCATCAACGACACGCTTCTCTTGACCCTCCTTCAAGCATTTTCCTTGACCGAAGACGAAAACATGTCGAACGCGTGCAAACACTACTTTTCGAGGCGTGTACCCTATTGTCACCTTCAATCTTACCAGAGGACGTTTTGGGAACTCGATCATTATCCCTCTCTTCACAAGATGAAACAGACTACTATCGATTGTGATAAGAAGGGCTGGCGCACACAATATTACAATTCACTCTTTGGAAAGGATCTCGTCGTGACAGATCTGTGTCAGAATTATTTGGAAGGCCTCAAATGGGTCGTCGATTATTATGTCAGACAGACTCCTCTCCTCGACTGGTCATACCTCTATTCCTACTCACCGACCATCCTAGATCTCAAGAACCATATACAATTTGAAATGCATAGAAATAAGTTGGATGATATCTTGGATATAGCCATGTCACGTTCATCGCTTCTCTCAAATGAAACGTTCAAACACATGATGGCATCAGGATCTTTGCAGCTCCTCTTGGTCCTTCCGCCGTGCTCGAAAGACCTCATTCCTGACAAGAGACACGCCAAAATAATGACGGAGCTCTCATCTGGATGTTTGCACCTCTTCCCCACGAACTTCAAAATCACCACCTTTTTGAAGAGTTTTATATGGGAATGCTCGGCCATCTTGCCCGATATCGATATCATGTACATGTACAGATGTCTGAATGGTTGTCAAAGTGTACTTTGAGTGCTGAGAGTTCCGTGAATATTCCTTTTGAGTGTTCTGTGAATATTCCGCCATTTTAGTAAAACTCAAAACTCGCAGTCGGTACAAAAAAATCGGAAATTATTATTTTGCTATACAGTAAACACGTTCAACACGTTGGATTCGATCGACATGGATTTCATCATACTTTTTTCACCCCTCTTTCTTTATCTGATCTATTCTTTCCTAAGCGTTTCACATCGCGTATCCATATTTCAAATAGCATCAAACTATGATAGGGATAAAGTCAAGGAATACATCAGAAAAAACAAATTCTTAAAGAACTTATTAACGGTACTCTTTGATAAATCTACAATTCTCGATGCGTATGGCTTTCACTTTTTGAAAGGAGAACATGATGCGAACAAGGGAAACAAGATTCCAACTTCTATCTTGATCATCATACTAAGAGTCATATTCTTCCTCTTCTTTATCTGCTCGGTAGGCTTTTTCTTCTTCTTCTCTTTACCTGTATCTTCAAATCCGATCCTGATTTACGTTTTATCTATCGCAAAGTTTGTGACGATGGTCATGCTGATGCGCTCGATATTCTCCTATCTGATGAATCTTATTCTTTGGTTTCGTTACAAGATGGGCGTCATACGTTTTGCGCGCGAAGATTTCAAAATGAATAATCAAGATTCGAATCAGAAATTCGATGCATGGGATCTCTGGTTCAATGATAAAGCAAAACATGAGAAATATCTAGAGACTTTCACCTATATAGACGCACAAGCTCGTTCACCGGAAAGGGTTTCTTTCAACACGAAAGCTATGGATCTGATCAAATACATCTCATCTGATAGGTCAGGAACAGAGAAGATCATCTACTTTTGTATCTTTACGGTGTCGGTGGCCAATAGTTTCACACTCGTGGACTCCTATCTCGACCCTGTGCTTTTAAATAGTGACCAGGAGCTCAGCAAGAAGGAAATATTACCCAAGGTCCTGTTTCGACTCTTTTATCTTACCCTGATTTCTTTTCCCATAATGTGTATATTCTTAGGTATTGTATGGATACTGGCAAAATTATTCCTTTTAGTGAGTGTGAATGGCCTCTCCGCCTTCATCGAATCGAGTCCGAAGAATGAAAGAAGTCTGTTTGTAAAACAATTCATCAAGCTCATCACTATGGTCATCCAAAAAAATTATTCTTCTTTCGATCCGTCCAGTTTGAAAGTCAATTGGGGAAAAGACTTCAAAGAAGAGCTTCTACATAAGGTTTACATTCCTTCTGGCTTGGTGTTTATTTATGGTTATCTGTTTACGGCTATATTTGTCATCTGGTTCGAAAGCAAGCCGGGTCGATACTCAAAGGACCGAGATCAGATAAGGAATGAGGAAATCGAAGAAGGATTTCAAATGTCTGGTTCTGATGTCATCGATCGTGTCAGGAGGTACTCACTCCTCTGCAAGTCATTCATCATCGCGACTGGATTCTTCGTAGGATGTATGATTGTTTTCAAGTCTTGTGTCAAAAAAGCACCTCTTAATCACATTACCCTCGGTCAAGATTCAAATAATATGATATTTAATCTTTCTATGGGTGCGATATCATTGCTCATAATTTCCGTTCTCATGGCATTGCTATTTTATTGATTCTCATCATTCATTTCGGATCATGGCGGCATAATATAAAAGAGCAAACATGAGGAAGAGAAGGAAAAACATCATGATGTCTATATGCATGTGTGTCGCCTCCTCATCGTTTATTCCCTTTTCATGTTCTCCGTTCGGCACGATAAAATAGACATACAATGTAGCAAATACTGTACTCAGAAACATCCATAGCACGGCTATAAGAAAATCACACGTAAATGTGTACACCATCTTGTAGATCTCTTGAGAACTTATGAATTCTGTGATCTTTTTGGCCTTCTTGTACTGTTCTCGAGTATTTTCTTCTATACTTGTGTCATCAGCTTTCACCTTGGAAAAAAAAGCAACCATGATATTGAACAAACCTAGACCAAATAAGAAAAGAATAGCCATTATCGCTACACGATACATGATCAAGCTTCCTTCCCATGATATCGCGTCAAAGAGAAAGATGCTCGTGTTTGAATCAGCCCCCAAGGTGTTGAACTGATTCTCATTCACATTCTCATCTGGAAAGTCATCTTCATCATCTTTATTGTTATTATTTTTATCGTTCTCATCGCTTTCATTTTCTTCCCCATTGTCTTTTACCTCTCGTGTCTGATAGAACGACCTTACCACATCGTGTAATTTTTCTTTGGTCGTATTCCAGACATATAACAGAATGATAAATACAAAGACAAGGGATATCATGTCTTTTCCATCGAGATTTTGAAAAGGCATTTGATTGTCCGTATATTTTATCTTTTTTTTCTTCCTTCCTTCTTTTCTTTTGGACTCTTATACTTTCCAAACTAATTTTTTTCATTACATTCTCTTGTGCACTATTGTGTACTCTTGTGTACTCACGATGACAATTGACTATAAAATTTCATCCCAGAGATGCATAGAAGTCATGCTTTTTTATACACTCAATCGACACTCAATCGTAACATTTCATATCACTGAACAAGTCGCTGCTATATAGATTCGTGGCAAACTGAGAGCTATTCCTGAACAATGACAGAGCAAGGAGTATCCCCATGATTACGATAATGATGGCTACGATCAATGTGATGGCATTATAAGATATCTTTTTACTGTCATCATCTTCATGACAGATGAAATCGAAAGAGATGGGATCGATCTCTATACCTTGGTCCATGAGTTCCTTGATGTGCTTCCAATTGAGTAGATTGTTATAGTGCTCCAAAGGTGTCAACTTGAATGCTGCGAACAAGAGGACACCGATCACCATCAACAAGAGCATAATATACGTGATTGTATCGATCAATGGGAAGGGAATCTGTTGTGTGCTCGAATCGACAAGCATATTGCACTTCTTATAATTCTCGATGGTGTTGATCAATCGCATATATGTCCTCTTTAACGGCGAGTCTCCTTCTGTGCTTGTGCTTGTGCTTGTTCTTGGAGGCATGGTCCATATTATCTCCTTGTCCTTCTGAATCTGGGCGTTTTCGCTCAAGAGATGAAACAGTTCATCTGGATCCCCTGACTCCTTATAGTTTGACGAAAGGAAGAAGAACTGTTTTTCTTCCGTGATGAGTTGGACGATCGTCTGCAATGCATGTTCCGAGTCTGTAACGATCTGGTTTCCGTTGGTGTTCATGACATACTTGTTGTAGTTGAACACGTGCCTCGTCTTCTCCTTCCAAGCATACAGCAAACTGACAGAAAATATGTAGATGAAGAACAGGATAGAGATATAAAGGATCATAGAATTTCTCGCCTTGACCATGCTCCGCATGATATCTTCCTTTGAATTTTCCATTTCTCTCTTTATGCTTTGCCGGGTCATCTTGTCCATATCTTCATCGTCATCCACCGCATTCCTATACCACTTTTCTGCGTCAAGCATCTCTTCCTCCAGGCTCATCGTCTCGCACCGGAAATCGATATACCTCAATCCACTCAAGCGAAAGAGTTCTGCCATCCCGACGATCACGAGGACATAGAATGATACCTCGAACATGATCTTATTCTTTCCTTCCACGGCAAATCCATAATTGTATTTATCGTTCATCTGTTTCAATCCCGCGCTCGTTTGACGGAGGGCATCGAGGTTAAAGAGGAATTTGTCGAGGAAATCTTCTTGTTTCATCGATTGGAGAGCGATCATGAACATGTCAAATGTGATGTACTTATTCATGATGTCATCCGGATCTGTGCCCGTTTTCTGTGCCTTTTCCTTCCTCTTCACGCCCATGAGGACGGGAATCTCGTTTATCATATCCGTGAACTCGTTGAACAAGAGGTTGAAATCGTTTCCGAATTGTTGTTCCAGATGTATACGCACATCGCGCTCCATCCTAAAGTCGATCTCCAAATTGTAGGTCGAGTCGATCTGTCCGATCTTGTCCACGATAGAGGAGAGGAGCACATCTTTCAGATAATTGTACATATCCGCCAGAAAGTTGTTCCTACTCTGAACGATGAACGTCTCCAAAGTCATCTGGTAAATAAACATCACCGGTTTTAGAGTCGTCTTCTGGTTCAATACACTCATATTGAACAGTTTTATGTACTCCGGTGCAGATTCAGGGTTACTCTGTTTGGGTGTGAGTACAGAGTCTTCGTAGCGTCTAGAAATCGTTCCCTTTGACGTATCGATATCAGCCTCGAAAGCCATGTTGGATTCCCTGTCGTAGACTTTAGAAGGCTTGAAAACTCCATCGATCATACTTTTTGCTGGAAGGTTTTCTATGCCGATGTTGAGTGTGGGATTCGAGAGTCCCATCGGGGTTCTGTTTCGCTTGACGACGCTCATGTTCAGATCGATATTTCCGTCGCTCTGTCCCTGTCCACTCCTCGGTGTGAATATGAGAACCATATCATCGAGATCATTCTCGTTGAGGAAGAATCCCGTTCTTTTACTCGTGTCATAATATGCATAAATTATCGGAAGGTACAGGCATAGAAAGAAGAATTCATCTTTAGAAATGAGTTCTCTCTTCCTCTGTGGAGGGAGCTTGTCTAAAAATGTTGTTGCAGGGGTGAGGTTCGTGGTGAGAATTAGGTGACTCAAGTCGAGAAGCGATTTCATATGGACGACGATCTCATTCTTGATCTCCTCTTGAAACGCGGAAGTCCCGATGGCATCACGCGACAATATCGTCTCAAAGTACAAAACAGCATTATTTATCATGTTGTACTGGCCGTAGAGATCAAATTTGTCCAATTTCTTCTTCAGGACCTTTGGGTTTCCGACGAGACTGTTTTTCCCGATGAATGGGTCCACGAATAACTTGTCACTCCGCTTCTCAAATATTGCACACGGCAGGTTCTTCGAATTCAAAAGACTATCTTTCGTGAGTACGTAGGGTACTTTTCTGTTGTTTGAAAAGTTATAACTCTTCCGGGTGACACTATCGGGTCCTCCGCCTCCCCCGACGCACCCGTTCTTAACCTCCGGCGTGGCTATGATCGAGCTCGGCAGGCAGTCATATCTTACATCGATGCCCCTATTCTGATGGATGAAGTATCCTACGAGAGGATTGGATCCTTGACACCGGAGGTTTCTCGTCGTGGAAACATTCACATGCATATTCTTGTCCAATACATTCATCATGGATACCAGATGTTGGATGGAAGGCTCTGTATTGAAGGTGCTCTCTACCTCGTAATGCACATCATAGATCTTTTTGTATTTTTGATAGAATATGCTGGTCATGAATATGACATAGGCGGAGAGAACGATGGCTATTCCACCAAAGTATGCATATTGCAGTGTCATTATCAAACTCCCGTCCAAGGTGTTTATCTTACGATACTTATCAAAGCCCGGGTAGATGACAAAATACATGAGAGCGCACAGGAGGGAGATGGTGAGTATCCAACAGAGCACAAGCAACATCGTGATGAGTCCGACCTTCAACCTTTTCTCGGAGATTATCGTCGATTTCAAGAGATTGTATCGATAGAGCTGTTCGGAGAGGGTGGACAAGAAATTATAGACGACGGACCTAGGCGCGCCTCCCATCTCTCCAATCCTGGACTCTTCCTCTTTACTCAACACATCGAGGTACATCTTTCCCCCATACTTTTCGTCGATGAACTCGATCCTTCTTTGAATGTCTCGCAAGGGTGGTAATAAAAGCGAAGGTCCAAGAGCCATTTTTGTGATACCACTTTATATATTCCATCTTTTTTTTCCTGTTGATTCACCGTGTCAAAACTTCTCCGTATAGGTAAATTGAGGAGAAAAGAAGAGAAGAAAAGAGGAGAAAGAATGAGCGAAAATCAACAAGGAGAAGGAGTACAACAATCACCAGCAGCAATAGGAGATGAACAGCAACAACAACAAGAACAACAACAACAACCACAACAATCACAACAACCACAAAAACAAGAACAACAACCAGCAGCAACAGAAGCAACACCACAACCACAACCACAACAACCACAACCACAAGAACAACCACAACCACAACCACAACCACAACAACAAATACAACCACAAACACTAACACAAACACAAACACTAACACAAACACAAACACAAAGATCGGAAG
>LKMJ01006973.1_pt1 | contig 10640 bp, 9 predicted proteins | sample 643391 | NCBI WGS metagenome assembly LKMJ01 (sample SAMN04112250, study PRJNA286221) | soda lake metagenome | biome: soda lake; feature: Kulunda Steppe; material: water; isolation source: sample PL-Br10 brine of Picturesque Lake | place: Russia: Kulunda steppe | collected 2010-07
CGAGAGATGATGCCCGATGCGGATCACGACTCGTGGGTCGAACCCCTGGAGATCGCCGACGTGATGGCGTTTCTCTGCAGTGACGGGGCCTCTGTGACGAGTGGTGCGAGCGTGCCGGTGTACGGCGACGCATAGGCTCCCCTCTAACAGGCGAGTGCTGTATCGATGGCGATCGGTTCAACAGAGACTCCGAGTTCCCAGACTGGGTCAGTGGACGACATGTTGCGTGAACTATTTGAGGGCCTGTGTTAGATTGGAGGGTACGAATGGTAACGGGAGACATACGAGAGTCGGTCACAGGGCTCACGCTCGAGGAGCGGTTTGGGTTGCTCCTCATCGCTGGTGTTGTGCTCATGCTGCTCGATCTGGTTCGCCGGTTGGTCGTTGGGGACCTGGCGTTCAGCACCTTCATGACGTTCCTCTGGCGTGGGTTGGTCGACGGTCTGGTGATTGGATTGGCCGCAGTCGGATTGTCGATGACATACAGCATCCTGCGATTTGCAAACTTTTCACACGGCGACCTGGTCACAGCCGGTGCATTTACTGGGTGGACGGCCGCGTGGGTCGTGGGCGGGATTGGCGCTGCGGGCTTTGGTTCGAGGATACTGTTGAACGCTGATCGAGGCACGTCGGCTCGTGAGATCAACTTACACGTGTACGCGGAGCCGCTGGCCATCGTGGCCGGACTCGTCGTGGCTGCCCTCGGAACGATCGTTGTCGCCCTCGTGATCGATCGTCTGGTGTACCGTCGAATGCGAAACGCGGGGGGCATCCCACTGTTAATCGCGAGCGTTGGTGTCGCACTTGCCCTTCGGTACGTCATCGTGTTCTTTTACGGAGAGCGCACGCGAGGGGTCGTTCGGAGTACACCGACGTTATCAGCTGAAGACCACGCATGGTTGATCTGGACGGACTCTATCGCCGTTCACCAGTTGATCCTCGTGGTTTCGGCGGTCACGCTCATGGTCGCTTTGCATCTCGTCTTGCAACGAACGAAACTCGGCAAGGCGATGCGAGCGATGGCTGATAATCGCGATCTGGCACTCATTACCGGCATTCCGACCGAGCGGGTGATCCTGGCAACCTGGGTCATTGGGGCAGGGCTGACCGGGGTCGCCGGATACCTTATTGTCCTCGAGCAGGAGACACTGGGATTCAACACGGGCTGGTTCCTTCTCCTGTTAATTTTCGCCGCGGTCATCTTGGGGGGGATCGGGTCAATTTATGGCGCCATTGCTGGTGGATTGATCATCGGTATGGCAGATAACATGATGTTGGTGTGGATTTCCGGTGATCTGACCAGGGTTGCTGCGTTCTTGTTGATGATCCTGATCCTGATTTATCGGCCACAAGGGCTGTTCGGGGGTGTTGAGACGGCATGACGGACGAGCAACCAGAACAGGACGACACCGGTGAATCTGAAAATCAGGACACCCTGCGTGATCGATTCGATGCGCTCCCTCGATGGCAATCGGACCTGCTGTTGATCAGCCTGACCGTCGTGGCTCTCTATGCGTTTATCATCTTCCTCGGCCTCGTGACCGGAATCGGGTTCGGCGGCGTGACCCAGACGTTACGGGCAGTCACGTTCCTCGCAACCGCGTACGCGCTCGTAGTGCTGGCCCTGAACCTCCATTGGGGGTACACGGGGCTGTTCAACATCGGTGTCGCCGGATTCATGGCCGTGGGTGCGTACACGATGGCCATCGCGACTGCCGACCCGGACCCCGGTGCCACTGGCGTTCCTGGTCTCGGCCTGCCGGTTCCCGTTGGTATCATGCTAGGGATGATTGCAGCCGGACTGGTCGGTCTCGTCGTCGTGTTGCCCGCCCTGCGGATCCGTGCTGACTACTTCGCGATCGTGACGTTGGCGTTCGCCGAGGTAATTCGACTGTTGATTACCTCGGGAGCCCTCCGTGAGTTCGAAATTGCTGGGCGTGAACTCGGAACCGGTGGGGGCGCCGGTATCAACTTCGCCCGATTAGATACGGTAATTCCGAACTGGATACTGTACCGCGGTGGGGACATCGAACAAGGGACGAACGTCCTCGGCTACCAGTTACTGAGTATTACCAACGCACTCGGTCTCGAGCGAACGCTCGTTGAGAACTGGCTCTACACGCTGACGATGGTCCTGATGGTTGTCGCGGTGTTCTGGCTCCTCGTGCGGACGGGGAACTCACCTTTTGGCCGTATGCTCAAGGCGATCCGCGAGGACGAACTAGCGACCAAATCGCTCGGGAAGAATACCCCAATGGTCAAAGTCAAAGTGTTCGTCCTGGGGTGTGCGATTATGGGGCTCGCCGGTATCTTTTGGCAGGGTCGCAATGGCTACGTCGATCCAAACGCGTTCCTCCCAATCGTGACGTTCTACATCTTCATTGCACTGATCATTGGTGGCTCAGGGTCGAACACTGGCAGTGTGATCGGAGCGATGGTCTTCGTCGGGCTTCTCTTCGAAGGACCTCCGTACGTACAACGGATCGTGCGTCAGAACGTCGACCTTCCACGTCCCTCGACGGTGTACGATGGGTTCGTCGCCCTCGGCGGTGGTGATCCAATGCCGCTTATTGGGTACACCGTTGGCGAGTTACCGAACCTTCGATTCATCCTCTTTGGCGCGATCTTGATCGCCCTAATGATCTATCGGCCTGACGGCTTGCTCGGGCACCGAAACGAGCCAGCCTCACCGATTGACTTGCGGCGCGAACGCTCGCCTCGAGAGGGATTGGCTGATCCAGCCCGGACGGACGGAGGTGAGTCCGATGACTGAACTCGAAGAGTCAGCAGAGACCAACGCTCAGGGGACGGACCACCCACTCGAGGTGACCAATCTCCGCAAGACATTCGGTGGTGTCGTCGCCGTTGATGACACCAGCTTCAGTGTCGAGCGTGGATCGATCACCGGGCTGATCGGCCCGAATGGGGCGGGGAAGTCGACGACGTTTAATTGCATCACTGGCGTTCATGCCCCTGACTCCGGTGACGTCCGCTTCGAAGGCGAGGACATTACGGGGTTAAAACCGAATCAGATTGCCGAACGTGGACTCGTTCGAACGTTTCAGATCGCCCGTGAACTGAGTGAAATGACAGTGCTCGAAAACATGTTGCTCGCCTTCGCCAACCAACAGGGGGAGGCACTCTGGCGATCCGTGACGCCCGGCATGCGAAAACGAGTTGTCGAAGAGGAACGTGCATTCCTCGAGCGTGTGTGGGAGATTCTCGAACTCTTCGAAATCGATCACCTCGCCCACGAGGAAGCGGGCAATCTCTCGGGAGGACAGCGCAAACTACTCGAACTCTCTCGAGCGTTGTTGACAGATCCGGAGATGCTGTTGCTCGATGAGCCAATGGCTGGGGTCAACCCATCGTTGGAAAAGAAACTCCTCGAGCGGATTCACGAGTTACGGTCACAGGGGTACACCTTCCTCCTGGTCGAACACGATATGGACGTCATTATGGAAAACTGTGAACACGTGGTGGTCATGCATCAGGGACGAGTGCTGGCTGAAGGTCCACCGGAGGCGATTCAAGCGGACGAACAGGTTATCGAAGCCTACCTTGGGGGTGAGGTCTGATGCTCGAGGTGGACGCACTCGAGGCAGGGTATGGCGACCTCCAGGTGCTCTATGACGTCGATCTGACGGTCGAAGCGGGCGAATACGTGACCATCGTCGGCCCGAACGGGGCCGGGAAATCGACGGTGATGAAATCGGTGTTCGGGCTGACGGAGTACATGGGCGGGACGGTGACCTTCCAGGACAACGAAATAAGCGGTCTTCGCCCCGATGAGATCATTACGCAGGGAATCGGGTACGTCCCACAGAACGACAACGTCTTCCCGTCGATGACCGTCCGTGAAAACCTCGAGATGGGGGCGTACATTCTCGACTCGGTGCCCGAGGAGGCGATGCAAGCGGTGTTCGACCGGTTCCCCATCCTCGAAGAGCGCCAGGATCAGAAAGCAGGGAGCATGAGTGGTGGCCAACAGCAGATGGTGGCGATGGGTCGGGCACTGATGCTCGAACCGGATCTGTTGTTACTGGACGAACCATCCGCTGGGCTCGCACCCGACCTCGTCGATGATATGTTCGACCGGGTCGACATCATCAACGAGACCGGGACGGCTATCCTGATGGTCGAACAGAACGCCAAGGAGGCACTTCGGCGGTGTGACCGTGGGTACGTCCTGGTGCAGGGTCGAAACCGGTATGAGGACGCTGGCGACGAGCTCCTGGGCGACGAGCAGGTTCGTCGGGACTTCCTGGGTGGGTAACGCCCTTTCTCGAGTCGGTCAGTGGTAATTCGACGCTCACTCACTCTCGAGTCTGGGCTGGCCTCGGTTCTGTTCGCGCAAAAATCGATGGATGTGGATCGCTATTCAGCTTCGAATTCGATCGTATCTGTGACCGTAATTTCGAAGTCCTCGAAGTCGTAAATGTCGTAGGCCACGGTGGTCATGTCACCGTTTTCGTCGAATTCAACGGGGCTCGAGGCACCCTGGTACTCGATCTCGTCACCGTTGGCAGCCATCTCGACCGCTTCTGGGAAGTTCGACGGCCCGACGACCTCACCGCCAGGATTGGAGACTTCACGGATCTGCTCGCTAATGACCTGTCCGTCGTTGTCCCCACCACGGAGGTTTGCGAGGATCTGCACCGCGCTGGCGTCGTACGCCTGGGCGTTGAACACCCCCGGGCTCGAGCCGTACTCTTCCTCGTATAGCTCGTTGAACGCCTCTACTTCGGGTCCGTCCGCAGCCGGGGACGTCCCGATCACGTTGTCCATGGGGTTGTCGACGTCCGTTGGAAGGTCATCGTCGATCAGCCCGTCGGTAACCATGATCGGTAACTCATCGAACTCGCTGTAGAAGTCCCGGAACATCTGGATGCCACTGACGGGGAACGCGACGATCATCAAGAAGTCCGGTTCGGCTGCCAGAACTGACTCGAGCTCGGAGACGTACGAGGCCTGTTCGGGCTCGAAGGCCTCTTCCTCGAGGACCTCGCCTCCGAGTTCCTCGAAGCCACTCGTGAATTCGGCGTTGAGCGCCTGTCCGTACGCGTCGTTCAGGTGCAGGGTCGACGCCGTCTCCCACCCCTGATCTTCCCACGCGACTTCTGCCATGACCGCTCCCTGCAGGGCGTCACTCGGACACGTGCGGAAGACGTAGTCACCGTCAAGCTCCGTGATCTCGGGGGCCGTACTGGCCGGTGAAATCATCGGCATCTGTTCGGGGATCGCGACGCTCTCAGCAACCGGAATCGTCACGTCGGAGGCGGCTGCTCCCGTGAACGAGGGGTACCCGGCAGCGGCCAGGTCCTCCGCTCGAGCGATACCGACTTCCGACTCGGTCTGACTATCCTCACGTGAGATATCGACGGTGACTGGGCTGTCTGCATCGGCGAGTTGGATTGCCGGGAGCTCTGCTGCGTCGGCGATCGGTGTTCCTAGCTCCCCAAGATCACCGGTTTCGGGCTGTAAAATGCCGTGCATGACGTCCCGGTCGTCTGGATCGGTCCCGGGGGCGTCCGGAGCGGCCTCATCGTCGCCATCGTCTGCCGTATCATCAGTGTCGTCGGTATCGTCGGTGTCGTCGGTGTCATCAGCTACTGGATCGTCATCTCCGAGACAACCTGCAATGGTCATACCCCCGAGTACACCGGCACCAGTCAGCACCTTCCGTCTGTTGTATCGTACCATGGTAGCAAATGACGTTGGGTTGAATATAAAAAGGTTGTGCGAATTATGACCAACATAAATCAGTGATACGGACGTTCGTGGTGCTCGAGAAGAACCGCTTTCCACGTATCTTGTCGTTCTCCCCGTCATTGGTGGTGAGTGTGATACAAATGAACTCCAAAACGGGCCCACTATATGACTTCGACCGTCCCAGAACACACTGGATAGCGGGTCCGTCGGGTAGCCGATCACCGTCAGTGGGACCACCGATCTGACCGTTTTGTACGGTGGTGGTTGTTTCTTTTACGCGGTCGATGGGGGTCGTAAATACCGAGTAAAAACTACCCGTATTGAAAAGGGCGGTTTCCTACAGGTTCGCGCTAATCCAATCGGCGAAGTCTCCGGTCAGGAACGAGGCGTAGTCCATCACGCCCAGTGCGAGTGAGACGAGGAGGACGATGACGATTGGGATTCTGACGGCCCAGATCCATGCCTCGCCGCTGCTTCCAAGGGGACCGATTCCTTTCGAGAGTTCGTCTTTGGCAACCTCAGGGATGATCCAGCCAACGAAGATGACGAGGATAGTCGCTCCAAGCAGCAACAAGACGGAGTCTGCAAAGTAATCGAGCAACTCGAGGAAGACGAGGTCGTACGTGACGGGAAGTCCGAGCAAGAAGATCGCGCCCCCAGCGCCGAGAGCCGCGACCTTCCGCTGTACGCCGTGTTCGTCGATCAGATAGGCGACGACGAACTCGAGGAGACTAATCGCACTCGAGAGTGCAGCCAGGGCAACGACACCGAAAAACAGGATCCCCAGCACAGTTCCGGCAGGGACGGTGCTAAAGGCGTCACCGACAGCGACGAAGATAGCACCTATTGGCGATTCGATGAGGAGTTCGCCGTCAGGGTCCGGCGTCGCCGTGAGCAGAATCGGGAAGACGATAAGCCCGACGATGAACGCAATACCGGTATCCAGGGTGACGATGATTCCACCGTCTTTCGCCAGATTGCGATCCTCTCCCAGATACGAGGCGTAAACAATCATGACACCCATACCCAGAGAGAGTGTGAAGAACGCTTGACCGGCAGCGGCCGGGAGGAGTTCATCCCAGTTGGCGACGATTTCTCCGAAGTTCGGTGAAAGGTAATACTGGTAGCCAGCGGCAGCCTCGGGGAGGGTCGCCGCCCACACGGCCAGTCCTATCAGGAGGATAATCAACGCGGGGACCATCAGTTTCACAGCGGCCTCGATACCCCTTCTGACGCCCAGGGCAACGATTCCGACGGTGACTGCCATAAATATCGCATGGAACACCATCGAATCGAGCCCTGTCGCCACTGTATCGAACAAGATGTCAGCAGGGATGGTCTCTTGTTCAGCCGCTTGGTCTTCGTATTGGGCCATCGCATCGTCGTACCCATCGGTGACTCCAATCAGGGAATAGCGGACGAACCAGCCAGCAATGACGCTGTAGTACGACAGGATGACAAATGCGGTGACGAAGAAAATGTACCCGACGTATTTCCACGCCCCGCCACCGAGTTCACGAAGGGCCCCAACGGGATTGAGCTTCGTTTTCCGGCCGATGACGAACTCGACCAGGATGGCCGGAAACCCGATCAGGAGGATAAACAACAGGTAGATGAGCAAGAAGGCAGCCCCACCTCCCTCACTTGTGACGAACGGGAATCGCCAGATGTTTCCTAATCCGACTGCGCTTCCGACAGCAGCGAGGATAAATCCTGTGCGTGTGGCCCACGTTTCACGTTGTGACATGGCTTCCGTTTATAAGCTAGTCTTATATAGATTGTGAGCCAGGGTTGTCACGTGTCTGACGGCGGGAATGATCCTGCTCGTTCAACGACGGAATCCTTATCCAACTGGTCCGCACACACCCGGGTATGAACTGTGGTGAGATGGGTCGACTATGACGATGGACGACCGCATCGAGGAACTCGAGGCGCTCCGTGAAGAGGCGTTACTCGGTGGTGGCGAGGCACGGATCGAACGCCAACACGAGAAGGGGAAGATGACCGCTCGAGAGCGAATCGAGTACTTCCTCGACGACGAGACGTTTACCGAGTTCGACCAGTTGCGCACCCATCAGGAGCGCAATTTCGGCATGGATGAACGGAAAATTCTTGGCGATGGTGTCGTGACGGGCTACGGCGAAGTCAACGGCCGGCCGGTGTTCGTCTTTGCCCACGATTTCACTGTCTTCGGTGGTTCACTCGGAGAGGTGTTCGCCGAGAAAATTACGAAGGTAATGGATATGGCGATGGAAGTTGGGGCCCCGATCGTGGGCTTGAACGATTCCGCTGGAGCCAGAATCCAGGAAGGCGTGAAGAGTCTCGCCGGATTCACCGAAATCTTCCGCCGGAATCAGGAAGCCAGTGGCGTCGTCCCCCAAATCTCGGCAATCATGGGACCATGTGCCGGCGGAGCCGTCTACTCGCCGTCTATAACGGATTTCATCTTCATGGTCAAGGACACGAGCCACATGTACATCACGGGCCCGGGTGTGACGAAAACCGTCACCGGTGAAGACGTCACCCACGAGGAACTGGGCGGGGCAATCACCCATGCTAACAAAACTGGTGTCGCCGAGTTCGCCTGTGAATCCGAGGAGGCAGCCCTCGACGATATTCGACGATTACTGTCATATCTCCCGCAGAACAACGTCGAGGATCCACCACGAATCGAGCCATGGGACGATCCGGATCGCCGAGACGAGACCCTCGAGTCGATCGTGCCAAATAAGCCAAAAAAGCCCTACGACATGACCGCTGTCATCGAGACGGTGATGGACCAGGGGTCGTTCTTCGAGGTCGCCGAAAACTACGCCCAAAACCTCGTCGTCGGCTTCGCGTTCCTCGATGGCCGGTCTGTCGGGGTCGTCGCTAACCAACCTCGGGTCAACGCAGGTACGTTGACCGTGGACGCCTCGATGAAGGGATCGCGATTCGTGCGCTTTTGTGATTCGTTCAACATCCCAATCGTCACCTTCGTCGACGTCCCCGGCTACATGCCCGGGACTGAGCAGGAACATCGGGGAATTATTCGCCACGGCGCGAAGCTCCTGTACGCCTACGCCGAAGCGTCGGTCCCATTGTTAACGGTGATTACTCGCAAAGCCTACGGTGGAGCCTACTGTGTGATGGCCTCGAAAAACCTCGGCGCGGACATCAACTACGCGTGGCCGACGGCGGAAATCGCCGTCATGGGACCGAAGGGGGCGGTCAACATCCTCTACCGGAAGGAACTCGCCGAGGCGGAAAACCCTGATTCGCTTCGGGAGGAACTCATCGAGGAGTATCGTGAGGAGTTCGCCAACCCGTATACGGCGACTGATAAGGGCTTCCTGGACGACGTGATCCGACCGACGGAAACTCGTCCACGGCTGATTCGCGACCTCGAGTTACTGGAGACCAAACGTGAGGACACGCCCGATAAGAAACACGGCAACATCCCGCTGTAATGACGGCGAACGAGTCGGATATCGGTCCGTCACACGCCGCCCACTCGAGCGATAGCGCCAGTGAACCACCGGATTCGGCTCCTGAGAGGGTCGGGTCCGAGGCGGATCAGGATGCTGATGAGGCGACCGTGACACTCGAGGGTGGACAAACTGTTACGCTGCCAGCGGATGCAACGCGCGAGGAGGCTGCAGCCATCGTCGCCGCGGTGGGTGCTCACCTGTCGGACCTCGAGCGAGCGGCATCGACGGACGACACGGAGGGAGACTGGGCCGGAAAACGCTGGGCCTTTGCTGGTCGGCTCAACGCACAACAGGGCAAGAGCGCTCGAGTACCACTGGGAGCACCGACTGATCCGTGGTCTGCTGCCAGTCGGGCCGACCGGTTTTGATACCGGGTTGTCGGCTCGCCCGAGTCACGTGTCATCACTCCAGGAACCGTTGCATTCCCTCGAGCGCTTCTGTCGTCTGGATCTGCGTGACGAACGCTTGGCGCTCGGCCTCGAGACGGTCTGCCAGCTCGTTCTCGGTGAGGCCAAGGAGCCTGTTGGTCTGTGCAAGGCTCCCTGGAATCATGTCGGTGATCGTTCGGGCAACCTCGTGACACCGTGTGTGCGGATCGGCGACGACCTCACTGATCAGCCCCCACGCGTGGGCTTCAGCGGCTGAAACCGTTCGGTTGGTGGTGAGGATGTACCGAGTCCTCGGTTCGCCGATGATGTCGGGGAGGAGTGCCGTCCACCCGCCGTCGGGACTGAAACCGACGACGGGATAGTAGGGTGTGATCGTGGCGGCGGGTGCACATAGCACGACGTCACTGACGAGTATGAATCCCAGCGACCCGCCCGTCACTTGGCCGTCTACAACCACGACCGTCGGTGTCGATGAGCGGTAGATGGCGAGTAAGGCCTCGTTGAGCGCGCCAACCAGCTCACTCGCGTAGGTCTCGAGTTCGTCTCGGTGGTCGGCTATCGCGCCAACGTCCCCGCCGGTGGAGAAACTGGTTCCGGCAGTGACGAGCCGAATCACCCGAACGGCGTCGTCGGCGTCTGCGGTTTCGACGGCGTCGGTGAGTTCCTCGAGTAACGGTGGAATCAGGCTATTGTGACGGGTCTCCCGATCGATCGTAATCGTGGCAACGGCCTCGTCAATAGTGAGTGAGACGTATGCAGTCATGACGATTGGGTCACCGATACGGGGCGAGTTTCGGCCGAGTTGGTGGCTGGCGATCAGTGGCTCCACCCGTCATCAGGACACACGCTCCTCGAGCTCTGGCCGGTCGATCTTGCCGGCAGCATTTCGCGGGAGTTCCTCGAGGAAGTCGACCCCTTTCGGCACTTTGTACTTTGCGAGGTTGTCACGACAGTGCTCGAGTACTGCCTCGTCCTCAAGGGACCGGTCGGCTTCGGTGACGACGAACGCGTGGCCCACCTCGCCCCACTGGTCGTGGGGGACGGGGACGACCGCAGCCTCGGCGATGTC
>LKMJ01006974.1_pt1 | contig 10640 bp, 13 predicted proteins | sample 643391 | NCBI WGS metagenome assembly LKMJ01 (sample SAMN04112250, study PRJNA286221) | soda lake metagenome | biome: soda lake; feature: Kulunda Steppe; material: water; isolation source: sample PL-Br10 brine of Picturesque Lake | place: Russia: Kulunda steppe | collected 2010-07
AGAGAGAGAGAGAGAGAGAGAGAGAGAGAGAGAGAGAGAGAGAGAGAGGGGGGGGGAAGTGGGGAAGGATAAGGGTATCAGAGACTCTGCAGTCTCATCACAGGCAACATGTTGTCTGCTTGGTGTACATTGTCGCTGTACTCTGCCACTATCCGCAGCCAGCAAACCGCTTGGAAAAATATAGACTTAATGTTATGGCCATGCCGTGAGTCTGGTTTAGATGCAGCAGTCTCTCGGCGTGACAAAATGCCAGCAGGGAAAAGACTGGTCATACTTAAGATTACCTGGTCCTAGCCTGTCTGTCTGTCCGAGTTGAACTGATGGCATTAACTTGAAAACTTTGAAAGCACCAGCATCCTGCCAGGAGTTTCAATGTAAGAGGCTGCTGCACCCCTCATGCCATTTCTGCCCACACAAAGCATGCTCAAGTTTCAGTGGCAGGCTGCACCTGCCACCTGTCAGCCTTGCTCTGAGAGGGGAAGCTTAGCTGAAGCCTAGCAACCAGGTATAGCTAAGTGACTCTGGTTGAGGGCCTCTAGGACACCAAAGAATGTTCCAAACAGATTGAGCCACGTGAAAGAAAATAATCGAGCACTCATGTCCACACATGCTAAGGAAAGTTCGCCTTCAAGTTGAGGACGCACACAAGTGCCTCTGCTGATCAACAGGCCTGCTCAGCAGGCTGCTGCAACACTGACAGCAAATTAAAAAAAAACAAGGAAAAAAGAGAGTGAACTGAAATGAAATGCGTATAAGCCTGGCTTTGGTCTCCTCTCAGCGTCACAAAAGACTCCGCTATTTCATTTCAGACCATGCACTTCTTTGTGGCTGGCGATGTCCAGACACCAAACACTCAGCTGGCTTGTAACCCTAAACTTGCAAACTTGGAACAGCCTGCTCCACAGCTTTGCAGGCTCATGGGTGACACACTCACATAGCAGCACGGCTGCAGTACAACGCGCAGCATAAGCCACAAGCACTGCGCGTGCACGCGAGGACCTGTCTTGTCATGCCATATGTTCTTATGCCCCGTCTCATCATCAACAAGCCTGCTCCAATGTCCCTGTTCCCATGCTGGCGCCACTATTAGTTGTACGGCTCCAGCCGGGAGACCATCTCCTTTGCAAGCTCGCTCCGCTGGTGTGCGGAAATTGTGCCGCGCTCAAACGCAGACTGCAGCACCTCATCCACCGCGGACGCGACACGCAGTGCTGGACTTCCTCCTACGCGCCGCAACATGATCGCCTGCATGGGGCCGCCAGGGGGGGCGGCATGTGCACAAGTTTTTAGTGCGTGCTCTATGTGATACTGCGTGTTGATGTGTGCGTGAGCTTGCCTGCATGTGCATGCAGGTGTGCTCATGGCTGATGCAGCACGTGACGCAGCGTGTGACATGACATGTGATTGCATGCTGCATATGACCAGTGCCCTTTTGTGTGCGTGTGACAAATTGATTCAAATGCCTTTTCCCTCATGGCTCCATTGAGTGTGCTGCACATAGACCTGCTGCCCGCCCGCTTGAGCTACGTGCATTAGCTGAGTACAGCCGCTCCCATTCCTTTCATTTCCAACCTGGCTTTCATGCATCACCAAGGCCCTGACCTTTTATCTGGCACCGGTGACAGTGGTCATGGTGCACAGGCTCGATGAACATGGATGAAGAAAAGCCTTCTCAACTTTTCCTGACTTTTGTGGTACCCCCCCCTTACCTGGCCTTTGTGTGTAACGACGACATGGGATGGGTCTTGCATGAAGGGTTCACCATCCACCTGCGCATGGCAGTCCAATGTCCCCCAGACATGTGCAGTGGGTCAACGCAGGCGCCTGGAGTCGTGCAGTTGGCCAATGCACGTGCTATGATGTGTGCGGTGGGCCAATGCACGCGCTCAGGTGTGTGTAGTGAACCAGCGCAGGAGGTGGTGCCGCAAGCGCCCAGCGTGCGTGCGTGCGTGCATGTGTGGTTACGTATGCGTGCTTGAGTGGGCACACGCTCTAATGCAGCACTGCAAGCAATGCCAGCGTCCTGCTTTTGGCATAAGGAGATACAGCCCTTGCTCCCTGCTGCATAAGACAATTATGAGCTGGAGTGCACACATGTAAACACACACGTGCATGCATACACACTCCGTTTGGAGCGTACAAGTGCCGCAGCGTGTGGAGTCTTATGGGCTGCTCGCACCTGCATTGGCAACTTAGCCTTGGTGGTGATGGCAATGGAGGTGCACTGGCACAGGCGCTGCGCACGCGCGAGGCCCACAGCCAGCCGCCCCATGTGCGCCACGCCGCCAATGGCTACCACCTCAATAAGACCATCTACAGCCATAGCCACATCCACACAGCGTGTGTTTGTCCGTGTGTGTGTGTGTGTGTGTGTGTGTGTGTGTGTGTGTGTGTGTGTCCCTGTGTGTGTGTGTGTCCTTGTGTGTGTGCATGTGCGTGTGCGCGCACGTGTGTGTGTCCGTGTGTGTTTTGACGGAGGTGATTGCCTATGGCACGCACATGGCCATCCGCACACATTGGCTCTGCCATCGTTTGGGGCGCACAAGGCAATGCAGCCGCGCGACGCAGAGGAGCGCGGGGCAGCCGCCGCACAGTGCATGTCATATGCAGCATATGCTGTACACTGTACAGTGTACAGGCAGCGCACTGCTCCAAGCAGGCAGGTGCACAGGGAGCTGGGCCTCGTTGAGCGGCACGCTGCTCAATTCCTTGCGCATTCAGCACTTGGCGGGCCTGTTTCCTATCTTCTTGGAAGGCATGCTGCTGAGGTGATGCTGAGCAAACACTGGATCGGCACAAGGGTTCTGTGGCCTGTTAAGGGTTGGCTTATGACACACTCGTCATGCATGCGTTTGCGGCCTAAGCTGGTGCTGATCCATCCCACATCCCACAAGTGATATGCAGCGTATGCTCAGTTGGCGCAACACCCGCTCAGCACATGCAACATGCAAAAGACCTTAATTGGCACATGCACGTACCCGAAGCTCGGCCCCCTGCTATGGTCTGTCAGCAGTGGTAGACTCTTTTGCTGAGTGGAGCGCGCACAACACGTGTAGCACACTAGCGCCATGCGCATGGAGCTCCCTACACCTTTGGTAGGGTCTGTTGGCCGCTCTTTTAAGTGTCCGATTCCATGCAAACCGCTCGAGGACATCCCTACCTGCAATGGTCTGTCGGCGCGGGCGGACCAGCGCTGCAGCGGTGGCCCTGCTTTGTGTCCGATTCCATGCAAACCGCTCGAGGACATCCCTACCTGCAATGGTCTGTCGGCGCGGGCGGACCAGCGCTGCAGCGGTGGCCCTGCTTTGTGTCCGATTCCATGCAAACCGCTGGAGGACATCCCTACCTGCAATTGTCTGTCGGCGCGGGCGGACCAGCGCTGCAGCTGTGGCCCTGACGGCTGGCGATGCATTTGTGGGCACAGGGATGGGCTGGGCAGGCAGGCCCGTCTCCCAGAGGTACACGCCCCCCTGCGCGAGCCCAGCCACACGCAGGCACACACACAGACGTGGGCGCTGGCTCGTGCACGCACTCTGCATGCAGTGGCTCGTGCGCAGAACTCTGGCTTGTGCGCAAGCGCAAGCCTCTACATAGAGGTGTATATGCAAGCATGCTTTTGTGGGCACATGCAGAGGCCCGCAAGCGCACACTGTGCAGGCGCATGTGCAAGCACCTGCGTGTGGAAGCATCTTATACGGTGTGCATGTGCAAACGCATGTGGCCGCTTCAGGCTGCATTGGCACCTCAAGTCCCCCTCTGATTGAATGCACATGAGACATAAAAATGTGCTTGAAGGTATGAGTTGGGAGGTGGCACGCAGGCGAGGGCGTCAGTGCATGGCAGAGCGCTGTCCACTGCTGCATGACATGGAGGCAGATTGGCGCCACAACGCGACCTTGGCGCCACAACACAACCTTGGCATGACGCAAGTGACGTGGCAGCATGTAACATGTGTGGTATCAGGTTGCCAGCTTAGTTTTTGGCCCCTCTGCTAGCCTACCAGCGCATACACCCTCTAATGCACGTGGCCATATGGCTAAGGCCACAGCGCATGACCTGAGCCTTGGTCAGGCCAGTCAGGACGCAGGCCAGCAGGGGGGCGCACCATGTGGCAGTTGATGTTGGTGATGATGAGGCCTTCGGCATCTGGGGGCACGGGCACCTCCACTCCATCGCATACCAGCTGCAACAGACATGTGCCAGTAGCAGCAGAGGGTGCCGCTCAATGCGCATGCGGCCACAGGCTTTGGACACACACACACACACAGATGTGTGAGTTGGACAAAAGGGGAGAACGGGCTCCAGACTGAAGTGGACCATAAGGTCCAGGCAGGCTTGCAGAAGAGGATGGCCAGCAATGGCGGCTCTGCCTTGTGATGCACATATGCTCGCCATGCAGGTGCGGGCACAGGCACGCCATGCAGGTGCGGGCGCAGGCGCAGGCACGCCATGCAGGTGCGTCGCAGGCGCAGGCACGGGCAGCCAGGTCTGCCTCACACACGCACACACGCGTGCAGCACAGGCGCAAGCAGCCAGGCAGCACACCTCTGAAGCTTTCTCAAAGTTAAAAAGGGAACACTCGCTGCTCAGGATGTGGTCATGCTTGCGTGTCATGTGCGCACCGCACCCCTCACGCACACAAAACAGACACACGGCCATCATGTGCAACCCTTGCGCGCACATACCAAGACCAAAGCAGAGCATGCGCCACCACCAACCTGCAGCTTCTCACTGATGGCGGCGCATGAGCGGCGTATGAGGTCGGGCGCGCCAATGCCTGTGTACCACACCTGCAGCACAACAAGCACAACACATCAGATCAGCACACCAGGACAGTGAAAGTGGGTGCAGCGGCAGCCGTCACCCGTGACAAAGAAATGGCAGGACAGTGAAAGTGGGTGCAGCGGCAGCTGTCACCTGTGACAAAGAAACGGCAGGACAGTGAAAGTGGGTGCAACAACAGCCGTCACCGGTGTCAAACACAAAGCAGGACAGTGAAAGTGGGTGCAGCGGCAGCCGTCGCCCGTGACAAAGAAACGGCAGGACAGTGAAAGTGGGTGCAACGGCAGCCGTCACCGGTGTCAAACACGCAGCAGGGCAGTGAAAGTGGGTGCAACGGCAGCCGTCACCCATGTCAGACATACGGCAGGACCGTAAAAAAATTGTGGACGCAACAGCAGTCATAACCCCACCATGTGTGTGCAGGCGGGACCCACGCATCTGTGGTGCAGCCTAGTGCTTTCTTAGCAAAACACGACAACTTTCTCTCTTACAACAGCAGTCATAACCCCATCACGTGTGTGCAGGCGGGACCCACGTATCTGTGGTCTAGCTCAATCTGTCTAGCTCAATCTGTCTTACCGAGACATAGACGGGAGAACCTGTGCTTGCACCACACAGAGCTCTAGACAGGCGCATTTTGCAGCCTGCAGGCGCGTGCGCTCAGCTTGGGCTAACATGCACACACGGGCTAAGAAGAACGTCCCTGTGTGCAGCAGGCCTGTCTGTCTGCATGCAATACTGCAGGGCAACCTGACAGAGCGTACAAACAGGAAGCCCCACCTTGTTCCCAAATTGACTCTGAAACCAGGAAGGGTAGGCCTCCCTGCGGCACAAGAAAGAAAAAAATGTGAAGAGTTTGAAAAACCACGCAGGCACAGTAAGGTACAGGAGGGCAGGTCACGCACATATGAAGGTGTGCACGTCAGGCAGGCCCTTACATACACTGTATCATTGTGCGCACAACCATATATTTTAGATCATCTCCACGCAGCTGAGGACGGCATGCTCATGGCACGCCTCCTGCACGACTCTCTTGGATTTTTCATGCATCCACAGGGCATTGCCTGCACCTCAAACTCTACCAAAAGACCATGCATCCTGCGCCACCCTGCTCCCTCTCCCTCAGCAACAGCCCAGCAGAGGACAGAGAGCAGAGGGTAGAGGGCAGGGCGCAGCAGAGCTGAGTAGTAGAAAGAGGGCCTGGATAGCAATGGTTAGAGCAGTGTGTAAGCAAGCAGCGGCAGACACAAGGCCTGAGCAGCACCAGCCAGGGCAGCACGCACAGCAGACCCTTCAGGCCAGGCACTTTGCACATGCTTTTGTGCAAGCAGGTGGCGCACAGGCACTTTGCACATGCTTTTGTGCAAGCAGGTGGCGCACAGGCACTTTGCACATGCTTTTGTGCAAGCAGGTGGCGCACAGGCACAGCACAGCAGGCACAGGTGGCGCACAGGCACAGCAGGCACAGGCGGCACAGCAGGCACAGGTGGCGCACAGGCACAGCACAGCAGGCACACGGTTGCAGGTGAGGCGCAGCAGAAGCTTTCTTGTGTGTGTATGTGTGTGTATATGTGTGTGTGTGTGCAGCAGAGGTGCATAGGCAGCGCTGGCTGTGCACATGATGCGACGTGCTTTGAGTCCAACCGTGCACCCAATCACCACCCAGGCTCACCATCATGCAGGCAGCGCCTGTGGCATGCTGCTTGCTCCACACACGCCCATGCAGTCCCTCTGCAATGCCATGTCAAAAGTTCACCTGATGCAGTGGAACTCCAGGGCCACCTTTGCGTCGATGCCGATGCCCAGGTAGTTGTTCAGCGTCTTGTGGGTGGTGGCATCGGGGGCCAGGGCCGGCAGCGGCAGCAGCGGCAGCAGGGCGTGCGCAGGATTGGGGAGCAAGTGCGTGCCAGGCCCGTTGCCTGGTTGACAGGCTGAGGTTGAGATGGAGGGCAGATTTGCCGGCAGGCCAGCGCTTTGAGGGGAGTGCAGGGATGCAGCCTGCGGCGGCGACGGCAGCTGCTGGCCGGAGCGTTTGGCGCCACTGCTGGGGCCATTGCCACCGCTGGCAGCACTGCCGCTGCTGCTGGCGGGAGGAGGAGCAGCGCTAGCACGGCCGCGGCCACGCATCAGGCGTTTGAGAGAGGCAGCGGTGCTGGAGCGCTGAGGGGGGGGCTGCGCGCAACACAGTGTGTGTTTGTGTGCATTTGTGTGTGCGTTTGTATGTGCATGCGTGCCCCAGTGTGTGTGTTTATCATGTGTGAGTGCCCTTGTGTGTGTGCGTTTACTATGTGTGTGCATCCTTGTGCGTGCGTTTATACGTGTGTGTGCCCGTGTGTGCATGTTGACAAATGTGTGCTTGAGCGGATATCATTGCAATGGCAAGAGAGGCACGCACGCGCTTGCTGCTGGCGGGCAATGCATGCACATGGGTGCGTACGCAAAGAACACGCATACACAGTGCGTGCTGAGTCTGCCTGACGCACACACCAGCGGCACAAACACGATGGCCTTGCGGTCCACGCACACAACATGCACATGCCCACCTTCACATGCGCACACGCACACGCATACACACACAAACACGCACCCGTGCGCACGTGTGAGTGCACGCACACGCACACGTACACGCACACAACCACACGCGCACACATACAACCCCACGCACCAGGGGCGCGAACGCGACGTCCCAGCGGTCCATGTGCACGGGGCTGGCGGACAGCACCTCCAGCATGAACGCGGCCAGGCTGTGCCGCTGGTGCGCTGTGATGCCGCCACCCCAGCCCAGGCACCGCGCAAGGTCGTTGCCTGCATGAGTGCGCACCACACACCACACAGGCAATGCAGTGACCGCATCGTCATCATCATCATCATCAGCGGCAGCAGCAGCAGCAGCAGCAGCAGCAGCAGCAGCAGCAGCGGCAGCGGCAGCGGCAGCAATAGATAGCAAGGACCAGCTGTCGGAGCGGTACGGTGCAGCACCAACTCGAAACCACCTATCGTGCTTGCGCGGACCTGGCTGCAGTGCTGTGGCACCCCCAACTGTGACATGCATTTGCCTGCGCACCCATCCCTGCCAAGAGCCAAACCAACCCCCACCCTCCCACACAGCACCCCACCACCAATTTCTCCCTTGACTGCACCAATGGGCAGCATCCCTCAGGGTTGCTGACCCAGAAAACTCAAGCTCCCCCATAAAACTCAGGCTGCCACCAAAAAAACAAGCTCTTCCATAAAACTCGGGCTGCCCCGAAAATCTCAGGCTCCCCCCAATAACTCTGGTTTGCACCTGTGCCCGCAAGCAGAACGATACCCTTCTGGGGATGACAACCCCCCCCCCTAAGAATGGGCCCCGCACCTGTGCCTGCGAGCAGTATGAAACCCTTCTGGGGATGGAGGCCCCCCCCCTTCCCCAAGAATGGGCCCCCCACTTGTGCCCAATAGCAGCTGAGTTTGCGCAACTGGGGTGTATAACAACACTCCAAATACCTCAAAAAAACTTGGGCCCGCACCTGTGCCCATGGGTAGTATGGCCACCGCCGGCGGCCGCCAGCCAGGGTGTCCCCTGACCCCGCCCTTGCCGCTGCCGCCTTTGGTGCCGCGCCCCCAGGACTCCAGCTCGCCAGCTGGCAACGAGTGCATGCTGCTTATCCGTGGCGCATGGCGCGGCGCCTTTGGGCCTGCACCAAAGTACATGTGATGCACATGCCCTTGTGGCGCTTAGGTCCGGAGGCACGAACGCAGGCAGGCGCAGCGGGGGTGTGCAGAGGCTGGGGAACACAGGCTTTGCGGTTGCGGCAATGAGTGAGACATGAAGCGCACACCAGCGGCCAGGCTTGTCCTGCCTTGCCAGAACCGCTGAGCCATCGCACACACAAAACACACACATAACTTCCATTGCACACACAAAACACACACAACTTCCATTACACACAAAACACACACATAACTTCCATTACACATACAAAACACACACATAACTTCCATTGCACACACAAAACACACACATAACTTCACCGCCAAAAACCTCCAAGCGCAGCAGCAGCAGCAGCAGCAGCAGCAGCAACAATGAGGATACACAAAGTCCGTGCTGTCACCACCATGTCCGTGCTGTCACCAACAATGAGGATACACAAAGTCCGTGCTGTCACCACCATGAGCTCCAATCGCAGCAGCAGCAACCCAAAAGGACACGCACGCACACGTGCACACAGGCACAGCTGCTGCGAGGCGCACAGCACTGCCCGCCTTACACACGCACCCGCCAGGTCGTCCAGGTTGCCTGCACTGCCTCTGTCTTGAGCTGCCCTCCGCACAGTGCCATTCGTCCAGCTGTCCACTGAGCGCCGCGGCAACAAGCGCGCGCCGAGGCCTGCGCGAGGGCATGTGTGCAACGGTTCGCGCTCATGCACAGCATGCAACGCGCTCACGGCAATAAGCAGGCATCCACACAGAGCACAGACACAGAGCACACACAGGGCACACACAGGGCACACACACAGACATCACATGCGCACATCAAAGACTTCTTGGTCCTGTGCAAGCCCAGAGGCCGAGCTCCCCTCATGCTGGCAAGCATCCCTTACCCCCCATCCACTTCCACGCAAGCATATGCCATGACTCTGCTTGGCAGAGGTGCACACACCACCCAGCGCACACCCATGCAAGCATGTGCCTTCGTTCAGCTTTAAGGCAGAGGCATGGATACCACTCAAAACACACTAGGTGTGCATATACACCGCTCAAAACACACTAGGTGTGCACACACACCACTCAAAGCACACGTTGCGCATGCCCACACATGCATGAGGGCCATAACCCACGACGGCCGTCAGCTGAAGGCAGAGGGCACGCGCACGCTTGCAGTAGGGCCATATTCCACAACGCCCCAAAGCAAAAGGCAGAGGGCACGCACGCACTGCGAAGCCACCCCTCTCAAAGCAGAACCCCAGCACAGCTAGCTCCACCCCTCTGCTCTTAAGCAGCGACACCAAAGCTGCGGCTTGCCCTTCGTGCAGCAGCACAGGCGCACGCTGCCCTGCCCCACCCCATGCAGCCCCCATTGAAGCATGCGTCAGGCCCACTGACGCCTGCGCATGCCCCTGTACGCACCATCCTGCAGTGTGCTGTTGGGCGAGACGGGGGATCCACCAGCCAGCGCCGCCGCGAATGGTGAGGGGGCTGGCATGGCGGCGAGTGGGCCAGCCGTCGCTGCCGTGGCCACACCGCTGCGGCCGCCGCCTGCACCGTCTTGCCCAGCCGCCGTCGGCGCGACAGCTGCTGCTGCGTCTGCAGCCGCCGTCGCCTCCTCCGCGGCGGCCTGCGCGGCCTGCTGCTCTGCAGCTGCTTGCGCCTGAAGGGGAGCACAGAGAGCAGGGAGAGGAGGCATGGGGGAAAGGAGACCAGGGACAGGAAGCACAGGGGAAAGGAGGCACAGGGGACAAGAGGCATGAGGGAGTTGCGCGCGCATTGGAAGAGCAGAGGCGGCCTGGTCGCATGCGGCGCGGAGCAGGCATGAGGCAGCGTGTGTTAAGACCCACGCTGGGGGCTCGTGCGCGGAAACTGGGAGGAGCGTAACTGGTCACTCACATACTCACAGAAAGCGCGGTTCCCGACGAGCAAGGCATTTACAGCGGTGCAGCACCCAAGGGGGTTTCCAGGTGAGGGCGGCTGCGGGAGGTTACTTGGCAGGACCACCATAACGGTACCCCCACACCTCACCTGTGTCCTCTTGCCTCACACCATCAGACAAACGGACACAAGCCACCTGCCCCATTGCAATGTCTACCCCACTGTCTACCCTGCACACCTGCAGCGCCGGCAAGAGGTCCCCCATGGTGGCCCCCAGCCTCCCCCCCCCC
>LKMJ01006976.1_pt1 | contig 10640 bp, 9 predicted proteins | sample 643391 | NCBI WGS metagenome assembly LKMJ01 (sample SAMN04112250, study PRJNA286221) | soda lake metagenome | biome: soda lake; feature: Kulunda Steppe; material: water; isolation source: sample PL-Br10 brine of Picturesque Lake | place: Russia: Kulunda steppe | collected 2010-07
CAACCAGGAATTTTAAATGAACCTTAATAATTTAATGATAAAGATGGCAGGAGACGGGATGAGGTGTTCCCTCCTGCTTTAGTTCAGGTTCAATTTTTGGGCATTTGGCAAAGCTGTATTTACAGCGGGGATGAAAGCTGCAGCCTGAGGGGGGATTGATAGAACTGGGAACCTCACCTTCCAGCACCTCCTGATCCTGATAGCTCTGGCTGTCTCCTGGAGCACTGAGCGAGGAGAATAGGGCTTTGGTATAGGGATGAAGCGGTTCAGCAAATATTTCCTCTGTCTCTGCTTTCTCCACAATTTTTCCTAAATACATGACCGCTACTTTATTGCTGATATAACGCACAACATGTAAATCATGAGATATCCAGAGGTAGGTCAGGCTGTATTGCTGCTGAAGATCCTGCAGCAGATTTAAAATATCAGACATAATAGAAATATCCAGACCGGCTGTTGGTTCATCACAGACAATAAAATCAGGATTTAAAGCTAAAGCTCTGGCAATACCAACTCTTCGGGCCTCTCCTCCACTCAGTTCATGGGGAAAAACTTCAGAATAACGCCGGGAAAGATCAACCATGTCCAGCAGTTCCCAGACCCTGTCGAGTAAATTTAACTCATCAGTCACTTTATTATGAATATAAAGAGGTTCGGAGATGATCTCCTCCACAATTAAACGAGGATTCAAGGAGGATTTGGGGTCCTGAAGAATGATCTGGGCCTGCTCCCGAAATTTTTTTAATTCTTTGGCAGAAAAATCCTTAAGAGCCTCACCTCGATAGAATATCTCGCCGGCTGTGGCTTCAATCAATCTCAAGACCAGCCGGCCAGTTGTAGTTTTACCACAGCCGCTTTCACCCACCAGGGCCATTGTCTCCTGCTGATCAATGGTAAAACTGATGTCGTCAACAGCCTGATAAATCAGCGGTCCCCGGCCAACCATTCGATTTACCAGCCCATCCCTGGTCACAAAATATTTTTTCAGGTTTTTTACCTCTAATAATTTCATCAGGGTACTATCTCCATTCTATTAAAAGGTTCTTTTAAGATTCTTTAAGTTCATTTAAGTTCATTCAAGACCATTTAAGTTCATTTAAAAATATTTATGGATCATTTATGATTGCGCTCCCTAAAGTCGATATCGTCAGATTTTTAAGCTATAATCCCTGGCATGACAGGGATTATATCAAACAAATCTTCAGCAAAAGGACTTCTAGCAGTGAAACCATTTAGAGAGCTTTATAGATTTCTGCCCTTACCCCTTCCCTCATTCTCCTCCATCCGCTTTCCTGTTTAAAAAGCAGGCCGATAAATGGCCCGGGCCGACCTCTTCTAAAGGCGGAACTTCCCGGGGACAGGGTTCAAAGCAGTGCCGGCAGCGGGGATGAAAGCTGCAGCCGGAGGGGTAATCTCCCAGATCCGGAACCTGGCCGGGAATAGTATTTAATCTTTTACCCCTCTCAGGATCCGGCAGACATTCTATCAGAGCTTGAGTGTAAGGATGGTTGGGCCGGGAAAAAAGTTCATCAGCTTCGGCCAGTTCCACCAGCTTACCTGCATACATTACAGCTATTCGATCGCTCAAACCGGCAACTACTCTCAAGTCATGACTGATGTAGAGAATTGAAGTCTGGTATTCCTCGACCAGATCGGCTAATAACTTTAAGATCTGGGCTTCGACGGTCAGATCCAGAGCAGTTGTTGGCTCGTCGGCTATCAGCAGGGAGGGGCTGGAGATAAATGCCATGGCCAGCATCACCCGCTGTTTCATGCCTCCGCTCAATTCATGAGGATATTCAGCAAACCGGTATTCCGGGTCAGAGATACCTACTTTTTTCAAAATATCGACCGCCTTTGGCTTTAACTTCCTGCGGCTAACCTGCCTGTTAGCTGTTTTCTTCTCTTTAAAATAAAGGACATCCACTATCTGCCTCCCGACCGTAAACACCGGATTCAAGGCATTTTGAGGATTCTGCATCACCATGGCTATCTCGTTACCGCGAATTTTATTGTTTATCTCTTTTTCAGATAGCTGCGTGAGCTCTTCCCTTTTGTAGCTGATGCTGCCGCTTATCAACCCGGCTGATTCCGGCAGCAATCTTAAGATAGCCCTGCCCAGGGTGGATTTGCCGGATCCGCTCTCTCCCACCAGCCCTAACACCTCTCCTTTTTTGATATCTAAATTGATATCATCAAGAACAGTCAGGTCTTCACCTTTAACGTGATATGCCACTGATAGATTCTTAATACTGAGAATACTGTCCGCCACCATTTAGTCCTCCTGCCCTGTTTTGGGATTTAAAGCAATTCTCAGGCTCTCAGCAAAGGTTGAAAAGCCAAACATCGTTAGAATTATCGCCAGTGAAGGCCAGAGAATCATTAAAGGAGCAGTCTGAATATACTGATAGGATTCCTGCAGCATGACTCCCCAGCTGCTCAGCGGAGGCTGCAGGCCCAGCCCTAAAAATGAGATTCCTGCTTCCCACATGATCATCGAAGCCATATCCATGCCGCTCAAAACCAGGACTGAGGCAAAAATATTGGGAAAAATATGTTTAAAGATTATCCGGGAATTATTTGCTCCCAGGGATCTGGCTGATTCCACATAATCCTCGGCCTTTTCCGAAAGTGTTTCCGCTCTAACAACCCGACCGTAGCGGGGCATTGTGGTGATGCCCAGAATGATGATCACGCTGGCTAGAGAGGGTCCAATGATCGAGAGCAGCACTAAAATTAGTATAATCGGGGGGAAGGCCCGGATAACATCGAAAATGAAGATAACAACAGTATCAAAAATCCCCCCGGAATAGGCAGCCAGCAGACCGGTTATAATCCCGATGATGACAGAAATGATAATCGCTCCAAAGGCGACCATCATTGCCGGTCTGGCAGCATAGATCAGGCGGCTGAAAATATCCCGGCCCAGGCTGTCTGTCCCCAGCAGATTCTGGCGACTGGGCCCTGCAAGCCTTCTGGTCACATCGGTGGCGTAGGGATTGGAGGGGGCCAGATAGGGAGCAAAAACTGCTGCAATCAATATCACAAGAATAATACTGCCCCCGAGATAGGCTTTATAATCCCTTTTCATGATATTTATCACCCGCAGCACCTTTTTCTTCAGGCGAAAAAATCGCTGACTTTTAAAGAACTTAAACATGATAATATAACCCTCCAGACTCCTATTCTTCTCTCCTGACTCCTGCTCTTCTCTCCTGATTCCTACTCTTCTTTAATCCGGGGGTCGAAATAAGCATAGGAGATGTCTGCAGCCAAATTGGCCAGAATGAATAAAAGGGCTGCTATCAGAACCCCGCCTCTCACAAGCGGCAAATCTCTTTCCTTAACTGAATCTACAATCAATCTGCCCAGACCGGGGCGGTTGAAGATAACCTCCACAAAAACAGCCCCGCCTAAAAGCCTGCCGATACCCAGCCCAACCACTGCAATAATCGGCTTGATGGCCCGCTTTAAAGCATATCTATATATTATATAATAGCGAGAAATACCAAAGGATTTTTCAGTCTGGATAAAATCCTCTTCCAAAGTTTCCAGCATGGATGACCGGGTCAGCCGGGCAATATAACCTGTCCAGCCGATAGACAGAGCCAGAGCCGGGGCGATTAAATGATGGAGGGCGCTGAAAAACCCCCCTTCGCCGATGCCGATAGAGGGCAGCCAGTTGAGCTGGATTGAAAAAACAACAATTAAGATAACTCCGGCAATATAGGTCGGGGTTGAGGCGGTTATAAATGACAGAAATGTTAGAAATTTATCGATAAAGGTGTTTTCGTAATTGGCTGCCAGGAGCCCGATGATAATCCCGTTAAAAATAGCCAGGGTCATCCCGCTCAAAGTTAAAATCAGGGTGTAGGGGATAACTCCCATAACGACATCAAAGACAGGTCTATCACGAAAGATAGATCTCCCCAGATCTCCCCTGAGGACATTCTGCAGATAAATAAAATAGCTCTGATACCAGGGCCGGTCCAGACCGAGCCGCCTGTTTATTTCTGTTCTCATTTCCGGGGTAGCCCGCGGTCCTAAAATAATATCTGCCGGCTCCCCGGGCAGCAGATAGCTGAGGCTGAAGAGAATCAACAGAACAGTTAAAATAGTGGGGACCAGCCATAATAATCTTTTTAAGATATAGACAAACATGTGGTATTGCCTCCAGCCATAATTTTTAGGCCTGAACCCGGATCCTGATAAGACCGGGTTCAGGCCAGTTTACAGTCCAGACTCTATCTTTCGGCTTAACTTATTATCTTGCCTGATAATTTGTTATCCATCACTCATTTAAAGTTAACTTAAATCCAGCCTTAAACTCTAAACCAAAATTTCTGGTTTAACTTAACTTACATTCCATTTTCAACCTTTAATTAAATTTCTGGTTTAACTTAACTTAAATCCCATTCTTAACCTTTTAACCTTAATTTCTGTTTTAGTTATTTAGACTTAGCCTCAAATTTTGCTCTTGACCTCTAATTACAATCGATACCGCTAATTACTAGCGATATTGCCTACATCAGGAAGACAAATAAGAGCAAAGACAAATAAGAGCATCTCAAATTTCCTCTTACCTCTAGTTACTATCGATACCGCTAATTACTATCGACCAGCCAGGGCAGCACTACCCCATCCGGTGAAAAGATCGGTTCTAAATCAGCCCGCCAGGCCGGGGTTTTCACTCCGTGGGTTACCCAGATGCCAATTGATTCTTCGTCCATCAGCTGCTGCATCTCCTCATACCTGGCTGCCCGCTCTTCTTCTTCAATAATACTTTCTGCTTCCTGCCACAGCCTGTCATATTCCTCATTGGACCAGTGGAATAAGTTCCAGCTGCCGATCTGTTCGCTTAAATTCCACTGAAAATTATAGCCTGGATCGACAGTATTGGTAAATCTGGCATAGGTTATATCATAGCTGCCTTCCTGCCAGCGGTCAATTTTGGGACCAACCTCAAGAGCCTCTATATTCACTTCAATATTAAAACGGGATAGCTGATCCTGAATTAAGGCACCTATCAGACGCCTTTCTTCAATTGCATCGGTAACATATTCAAGGCTGAGACCTTCACCATCAGGATACCCGGCTTCTTCCAGAAGATCCCAGACGTACTCCTCGCCCACCTCTTCCAGTTCATATTCCCGGGCTTCCCAGTAACCGATCATATCGGGCAGCAGAATTGAATGAGCCCGCTCGGCCTGCCCGGCAAAGGCTGCTATTAAAATCTCTTCCTGGTCAATGATATATCTCAAGGCTTCCCGTAAAGTTTGATTATCCATCGGTTCCCGGGAGGTATTAAAAGCAATATATTGGATAGCGAGATCAGGATAAATTTCAGCTTCAAACTCATCCATTGCTTTGATCCGGTCAAAATTATCCAGAGTCAGCTGACCGATATCTATCTCGCCAGACTGGAGAGCCAGTTCCTGAGAAGTGGGGTCAGCCATCGGCATGAATTTGACTTCTGGATAGATCGGCGGCTCGGCAAAATAATTTTCATTCCGGGTCAGAGTAATATTGTTATTTACATCCCATTCGACAAATTCATAGGGGCCGGTACCGATGGGACTGCTGGCAAAGGCTTCCCGCCCCATTTCTTCAACCGCCTCTTTGCTGACAATCAGGCCGGCATTGAAGGGCAGGGTTGAGGTAAAGAGGCGACCCATTGGCTCATCCAGGATCAGCTTTACTGTATAGCGATCGATAACTTCAACCCGATTTAAATTGGCAAAGGATTGAGCTTCAGGAGAATCGGCCTCTTCGTCAATAATCCTCTCAAAACTGAATTTTACATCTTCAGCCGTCAACTCACCATATCCCTGATGAAACTGAACTCCCTCTTTTAAGCTGAAAGTAATCTCTGTGTCATCTTCGGATATCGTCCATTCTTCGGCCAGATCAGGTACAACTTGAAAACTGCCAGGTTCATATTTAACCAGCCCGTTAAAAATCGAGTTCATCACCGGCCAGTCTGATAAAACCCGCTGCAGATAAGCCGGATCCAGAGTTTGAGCCCGATCGGGTATAGCGATATTAAGGCGATCATTCTCAGCAGCCTGAGCAGTGGTCGGAACTGTGAGAAAAACAGCCAGCAGCAAAAATATAACTAAAAAAGATAAATTTTTCTTGTTTAACATTATTTTTCCCTCCTATTTTTCCCTCAAAGACGGACTTTTTTAGCGATATTCGGGATTGGGGTGATCAAAGCTGCAGCCGGCATCCCAGGCACTACGCTGATTGCCGTGAGCAGTAATTCCCTCATTATTTTTAAGCATTTTAGCAAGATGCATCAAATTCCAGGTCATAAAGGTTATATTTCTCTGAGTAAAATCATTTTCCGGTCCACCTGAGCCTTCATCAAGATAGGAGGGACCCGGGCCCGCTTCACCTATCCAGCCAGCATCGGCCTGAGGCGGAATGACAAAACCTAAATGCTGCAGCGAATAGAGAATTCCCATGCCGCAGTGCTTGATACCATCTTCATTCCCGGTTACAATACAACCACCAGCTCTACCATAATAGGCATACTGACCCTCATCATTCAATTCCCCTGATTGCCCGTATAGTCGTTCTATAACCCGCTGACATACCGAAGATTTTTCTCCCAGCCAGATCGGGGTACCCAGAACCAGGATATCAGCTGCCATTACTTTGCTAAAGATAGCCGGCCAATCATCTCTGTCATGTCCTTTTTTTGTCATATCAGGCCAGACACCGGGAGCAATTTCATGATCAACAGCCCTGATAACCTCTACTTCTACCCGGTTCTTTTCCAGAATAGCCTTAGAAACATCGATTAATCCTCTGGTATTTGAAGTTTCGGGAGATTTTTTAAGAGTACAATTAATGAAGAGGGCTTGAAGATCAGAAAAGTCTTCTTCATTTGATTCACATAATTTTAGCTGTTTCTGGTTTAATTTCATTTTTCTCCTCCTGTTTTCTTCATTCTCCTCCTGTTTTCTTATTCTTTCTTCTATTTTCTTCTTTTTTTCTTCTATTTGTTTCTTTTTATTTCTATTTTCTTGTGATTCCTTATGCTTCCTTATGCTTCCTGCTGTTTATCAGTTCAAAAGGGTATTACAGAGCTGGGGGTATAGGGGTTCACCATAATCTATTCTAACTTTTAGCTGGATTGAAGGCAGTTTACTGATTTAATCATTTAAACATATATGATTTGATCATTATTGGTTTCACTGGGAAAAGGCGTTTTATTGAAGATTTGTTTGATAGGCCCCTTGTCATGCCAGAGATTATATTTCCGAAATCTGACGATATTGACTTTAAGCAGTGCAATCATTATTTAAACATATAATATTACTTTATTTAATTATATTATACCAAATTGTTATTAACAAGTTAAGCTAAAAAATGAAAATCTGTTATTTTTTGCATAGTTTATTAGCAGAATCTATCGCAGGTTTTAATGATTTTTTACTGATTTTGGATTTTTGCTGGTTTTAGAACTTTTCTCTTTTAAACTTCCTGGCTAAATTTTATAATATTGCTATAATTAATTATGTAATCTATCTAACTAAAACTTGATATTTCTCCAGTTAAACTGATTTTAAATAATTCCAGACAAGCTTTTTGCTGTTTTTGCATAATTCAAAATTCTGATGATTTGGTTGAGAGGTAAATTGCTGGAGGAAAAACAAATTTACCAGGTAAACTGCCATGCCCCTCTGGGGCACAACAATACATGAAAATAAAGCTGCGTATTTTCAAGGTAAACCGCCATGCCCCTCTGGGGAACAACAATACATGAAAATTAATGAACCAATTTTCAGGGTAAAGACAGGCAAGAGGGGCAAAAGGACTGCCAGGCTCTGTTAGGAGTTAAAAAGATGAGGGCCTATCAGTGTGAGAATGATCACCTTGAAAACATCAAGCCCTAAGTTTTTAACTGAATCGACCTTGAGGTCGGCTTTGTCGATATTTACCATTGTTTTTCTGTTAATGTTCGCCCCCCATATGGGGCGGGGGATGAAGTTAAAGAGATTCATCAGGTTTTTTAGAACCGGTTTGTCAGACAGCATGTGCTCCAGCATCAGAATCTTCCCTGCTGGTTTGCAGGCTCTTTTTAACTCCTTTAATCCCAGAACAGGATCGGGAACCGAACAGAAAACACAGCTGGTTACTATCAGATCAAAATGATTTTCGGGGCAGTCAAGAGCCTGGATATCCATCTTTCTGAGATTGTCTTCTCTTCCCGGTCTACTGCTGACATCTTTATCACCTATCTCCCGTTCCTGGCTGCTGATTGGTATCCTCTGGTCTCCCTGAGGATCTCTCTGTGCTGGAACTTGATACTAACCGGGGCTGAAATTCGCTCTTACTCTGCAAAAAGAAATCAACCCGGTTGATCACAAAAAAAGCAAGCCCCAGAAATACAAGAGCCCCCACCATTCCTGCTGGTTCTGCAGAATAGCCCAGAACAGCAGATCCCAGCATGCTGAAAACAAAATAGCCCAGGATCAGGGCTAATATCGGAAAGCCGTATACCAGAAAGGCTGCCCCTCTGATCTCCTTCTCTCCCATATCAAGCCAGACCTCATCACCGGGCTCTGCCTGCACTGTGTTGGCCACCTCCAGATACATAGCCTGCTGGGAGTTGCTGTCTCCAGCCAGGCCGCAGCTCTGCTCGCATCTATCGCAGGCTGACCGGCGCTCAATCTTAACCTTAACTTTATCATCCTTTGCTTTAATGACGATACCTTTTTCCTTCATGTTAAGCCCACCCTGTGATTTAATAGTTCTTTTACATTACCTGCTTTTCCCGCTGTTTTTTCCTTTTTTTAGGTGCTTTTATCTTCCTGGCACTTTTACATGCCCGGTATTTTGCCTTCCCGGTATTCTGTATTTATAGTTCTTTTACATTCATATAATATATTTACATATGTTGTTCTTATACCATTTACAGCTGTTCTTACACTAACTGGTTATCCAAAGTTTTGCAGCCGACCTGTAGATATCAATTAAAAAGATTCATTGAAAAGATTACCGTCCGGGAATAAAGGTTATTTCATGAGGGGTATCGCCTACTCTTATCCTATCAACAATTTCCCGGGTTTGTCTATCGATTACAGCAAGTTCGTGAGCCCTGGCATTAGTAACCAGCACATATCTGCCATCGGGAGTAAATTTAATATGATTGGCGTATTCACCGGATGCTATTGTTTCCTGTACCTCGAAAGTTTCTGCAGATATTATCGTAATATCATTACTCCTGCGATTAGCCGTCCAGATCTCCAGGCCATCCGGAGAAACAGCCACGCCGTGGGTGCCCTCCCCGGCTGGAATATTCGTTACTATTGAAAAATCGTTCATGTTGATAACGGTTAATTCATTTGATTCCCAGTTAGCTACATAGGCATAATTGCCGTCAGGTGATATTCTGGCTTCGTTGGGGCCTTCTCCGACTTCGATATCAGCCAGCACTTCCAGAGAAACAACCTCAATTATCTGCACTAAATTTTCAGCAAGCACAGCACTAACTGCCAGATTACCATCAGGAGTAAAATCGACATGACTGGAGCTGCCTGCAAGCTCATCGGTAAATATTTTTATTATTTCAGTGGTTTCCACATCCACCACAATTAAATTTTCTTCTACTTCTCCGGCCGGCGAAATGAATAAATACTCTCCTCCCGGGGTAATATCTATACCATGGATGCCCGCTCCCAGGTCAAGTTCCTCAGAAAATTGCCGCTCAGCAGTATCATAATAATATAGTATCCCGGTCTCCATATCACCAGCAAACAGCTGACTGCCATCAGGACTTACGGCCAGACCATGTCCGGCTGTCTCTCCAATGGTTATTGTATCAACAACTTCTCCGGAATCAAGAGCTACCACAGAAAGGTCTCCTGAAGTTTCGTTAGCTACAACGACCAGATAATCATCAGCAAGCCTGTTTTCTGCATCAAGCGTAAATCCCTCTGCCAGGTACTCTCCGGTAATTTCCCAGCTAAATTCATGATCGACTCCTCGAAGACTGTCAATCTTCAGTGTTAGTTGATTATCAGATTTTGGCAGTTCTTCCCTTTCTGCCAGATCTGCAAAGGCCTCAACCGATACCCTCAAATTTGCTGCCGGGTGATGATCAGATTTGCTCTCCCACTCCCAGCTCAAATACTGTTGGTCGATTTTTCTGCTGCCAAAGGTAAGATCAAGCATTTCTAAAAAATCTTTGTCTGTTAAATCGCCGCTGTGAGTATCCATATAAACCTGAAAGTTTAAATGATCCAGCTCAGCTTCTTCACCAATGTCGGGATAATTCAGAAAGTTAATTTCAATATCAACCCCACCACCAAATGATCTCTGGCTTATTTCTCCTGCAAAAGTCCGACCTCCAGAAAATAAAAGAAAAATACTAATAAATGCTATTAGAATTACCGGCAAAAAAAGCGATATAGAAAATTTCTTCATCTTATTGTTTCCTCCCTTTGATTAATACCTGACTTATTACCTGGTTGCAGTTCTGACACAAATCTAATTTATTGGCAATATAACTATTTTGTTTAAACTTCTATTTTGATAAAACCTGTTGAAATATTTGTCCTTGAAATATTCGCTCTATATTTGCTCATTATTTGCTCTTGAGAGATTTGTCCTCTTTTTATTATCGTTAG
>LKMJ01006977.1_pt1 | contig 10639 bp, 10 predicted proteins | sample 643391 | NCBI WGS metagenome assembly LKMJ01 (sample SAMN04112250, study PRJNA286221) | soda lake metagenome | biome: soda lake; feature: Kulunda Steppe; material: water; isolation source: sample PL-Br10 brine of Picturesque Lake | place: Russia: Kulunda steppe | collected 2010-07
CCGGCCGGTGTTTAAATTTTACTGTTTGTCGATATCACGGTGCCGGATGTTGATCTGCCCCGGCAGATCGGCATCGGCCAGGGCGGCGGCCAAGGCTTCGGCTAACGCCGGGGAGCGGTGGCGGCCGCCGGTGCAGCCCACCGCAATGGTAATGGTCTCCCGGTGTTGGTTGCGGGAGGCCTCCAGCTCCAGGTAAAAACGCAGCAGTTCAAGGTGCAGAGCAAGAAAGCGCTCACCCGCCGGGTGCTGCAGTACATAGGCGGCAATTTCGGGTTCCAGGCCGTGGCGGGGGCGCAACTCCTCTTGCCAGTAGGGGTTGGGCAGGGGGCGGGCGTCGAAAACCAGGTCGGCCGGCGGGGCCGGGCCGTGCTTGTGGCCGAAGCTCAACAGGGTCAGGGCCGGGCCGTGGTTATTCATCGCTCTCCAGGCCTTTGCCGCGCAGGATATTCGCCAGCTCCTTCCGGCTCTCGGCCTGGAGCAGTTGGGCCCGGACCCGCTGGCCCCGCAGAAAGCGGGCCAGCTCGGCCAGGCTGCCCAGGTAGGGGGCGCTGGTTTTAGCCGGGGACAGGAGCAGGAAGAAAAGATGGATGGGCCGGCCGTCCTGAGCGGCAAAGGAAATCCCCTTGGTGCTGCGGCCGAAAACCAGCACCATCTCTGCGAGCTCCGGGATTTTGCCGTGGGGGATGGCGACTCCTTCGCCGATGCCGGTGGAGCCCAGCTCCTCCCGGTCTTCCAGAATCTCGCAAAGGCGGTCGACGTCCAGTTCGGGGTGCTTGGCGGCGGCGGCCACCGCCAGTTCCCGCAGGACTTCCTTTTTGGTGGTGGCGACCAGTTCGGGAATAATAACGGCCTGTTTAATCGCATTCATAAGTAAGTAGATAATAAACGTTTGGGTTCAACGAAAACAACCAAAAAGATAAATGTATAAAGATAAATGTATAATGATCAAGGAGCCAAATGGTATAAGCCTTAAACGGGCAGCCGTGCCGCAGATTACGGCGATTGGCTCGGCGCCGCGTACCCCAGGTACGCAAGCCGGGCCGATCGCCGTAAGGTGCGGTGCGGCTGTCTGTTTAAGGCCGGCGACGGAGTTTTGAGGGCAAGATCCCCAACTGTTCACGATACTTGGCCACGGTGCGGCGGGCCAGGCGAACGCCTTCGCGGCTGAAGATAGCGGCAATGGCATTGTCGCTCAAGGGTTTTTTCGGTTCTTCGTGCTGAATGAGGCTTTTCAGGCGCTGCTTGATGCTTTCGGAGGCCAGGGAGTCGCCGCCGTGGGTGGAAATGGTGGAGTTGAAGAAATATTTGAGCTCGAAGGTTCCCTGGGGAGTATGGACATATTTGTTGGTGGTCACCCGGCTGATGGTGGACTCGTGCATCCCGATATCCTCGGCCACGTCGCGCAGGACCATGGGCTTGAGGCGGCTGATGCCGTGCTCGAAGAATTCGCGCTGAAACTTGAGCAGGCTTTCCACCACCCGGTGGATTGTGCGCTGGCGCTGCTGGATGGATCTGATCAGCCACATGGCCGAACGCAGCTTTTCCTGGACATACTCCTTGGTCTCCGCCGGGGCGCTGGAGTCCTTGTCCAGGATATCGCGGTAATAGTTGCTGATCCGCAACTGGGGCAGGCCTTCGTCGTTGAGCATGATCACGTATTCATCGTCGACCTTTTGCACATAGACATCGGGCACGATATAGACCGGTTCTTCCTCGGAAAACGACCGGCCCGGCCGGGGGTTGAGTCCGGTGATGATCTCCACCGCCGCCGTGACCTCGGCGGTGGAGCTGCCGGTGGCCTTGGCGATGGCGCCGTAGTTGCGGGTCTCCAGCAAATTCAGGTGATCGCGGACAATCCGGGCGGCCAGGGAGTTGCCCAGGCCCTGCCGGTCCAGCTGCAGCCGCAGGCAATGGCCCAAATCCCGGGCGCCGACCCCGGCGGGGTCCATCTCCCGGATCAGCGCCAGCATCTTTTCCGCCGCCGCCGGGGCACAGTCGGTCTGGGCGCTGATCTCGTCGGTCTCCACCAAAAGAAAGCCGCCCTCGTCCAGGTTGCCGATAATGAATTCCCCGATTTCGCGTTCTTCTTCGCTGATCCGGGAGAGGTTGAGCTGCCACTGCAGGTGGCTTTTTAAGGAAGGCTGAACGCTGAGGGTGTCCAGGCGGGAGGGCTGTTCCTCGTTATCCCGGCCGCCGCTGCCCAAACCGCCGTCGCCCTGGTTGCCGGCGTAGTCATTGAGGTAATTGCCCCAGTCGATCTCCCCCATGGCCGAGGAAGAGTCCATGTCCACCTCGGCGGTCTGCTCAGGTTCGGCTTGGGGTAAAGCTTCTTCCGGGCCGGTGTTGCCGGCCAGGGCCGATTCGGGAACCGATTCGGCATCGGGGGTGGCGTCGGTCTCCGGGAGCTCCTGGTTCTCTTCCAGCACCGGATTGGATTCCAGCTCCTGCTGAACGGTTTCCGCCAGTTCCAGCCGGGAAAGCTGCAGCAGCTTGATGGCCTGCTGCAGCTGGGGGGTCATCACCAGCTGCTGGCTTAATTTAAGGCTTTGTCGCAGCTCCAGGGCCATAATGGTCTTACTTAAAGGGTGAAGTGTTCGCCCAGATACATCTGGCGGGCTTCGGGGGAGTTGATAATATCGTCCGCCGTGCCTTGGGTCAATATTTGCCCGTGGTTGACGATATAGGCCCGGTCGCAGACGGCCAGGGTCTCGCGGACGTTGTGATCGGAGATCAGAATGCCCAGCCCCCGGCGTTTCAGATCAGTGATGATTTCCTGCAGATCGGCCACCGACAGGGGGTCGATACCGGCGAAGGGCTCGTCCAGCAAAATAAACCGGGGGCGCATGGCCAGGGCCCTCATGATCTCCACCCGCCGGCGCTCGCCGCCGGAGAGGGAATGGGCCGGGTTGTTGGTCAGGTACCCCAGTTTCAACTCTTCCAGCAGGTAGTCGATGCGCTGCTTGATCTCCTTTCTGCTCAGCCCCATGGGTTCCAGGATGATCCGAACATTTTCCTCCACCGTGAGCTTTTTGAAGACCGAAGACTCCTGGGGCAGATAGGCCAGCCCCTTGCGGGCCCGGCGATGGATGGCCAGGGCGGTGATATCTTCGTCGTCCAGCGTTACCCGGCCGGCGTCGGGGCGGATAAAACCGGCGATACTGTAGAAAGTGGTGGTTTTGCCGGCGCCGTTGGGGCCCAGCAGCCCCACCACCGAGCCGGTTTCCACCGACAGGCTGATGCCGTCCACCACCCGTCGTTTATTGTATTGCTTGACGATATCCGTGGTGGCCAGCCGCATCCGCGGATTATTTGCCTGTTCGGCGACGGGAGGGGTGCTCATGGGGCTGCTTCCGGTTGCTGGGGTGGTTGCTCGCCGGTTGAATCCCGGGAGGGGTTGGGGGCGGGGCCGACCTCATCGCCGTCGGCGTAAAAAAAGGCCCGGACCCGTTCGTCGGGTCCTTCGCCGCGCTCCACAATGGTGCGATCTTCGTCGAGATAAAGGGTGATGGTCTGGCCGGAGATCAGGTTGTTGTCCTGCCAGGCCCGGGCGTTGCCGGTGAGGTACACTTTGCGCTCAAGCTCTGAATATTCCATGAAATCACCGCTGCCGATCCATCCCTCGGCCTCGATCCGGACCTCGCCCTCGGCATACAGTTTCTTGATCCGTCGCTGGTCGCCCTGGGGCAGTTCGGCCTGTTCCTCCTCGCTTAAGGGAAAGATGGTCATGGTGGCGGCGTGGATCACCAGCTCACCCCGGCGGGCCGACACCTGGCCGCTGAAGACCACCGAGCCGGGCTCCTCGCCGCTTTCCATCCGGTCCGCCTCGATGCGCACCGGCGGGGCCTGGGCGGCCGCCGCCGAAGGAGGCAACGGGCCGGTTACCAGCAGCAGAAACAACAAACTTAGATAAAAAAAAGAAAATCGCATGGCATCTTAAGTGGTTAAATATTTACCAGCGGGCAAAAAAGCGCCGGCTGCGGCAAGCTTTCCTCTTGCGCCCTGGCCGTAAAACCAATTACTTTATTACATTCGTCTCCGGCCGGAAAGATTTTTATTTTCCAGCACATTATAGCACAAATCGCTATAAATAACCGTAATGCATGAGGGGTCATGAAAAACAGCAACAGCCTGGATAAAGCCAAAACCCTGATCGAGGCCCTGCCCTATATCCGGCAATTCGCCGGCGCCACGGTGGTGATCAAATACGGCGGGCATGCCATGGTGGACGAGGAGCTGAAAAAAAATTTCGCCCTGGACATCATCCTGATGAAATACGTGGGCATCAACCCGGTGGTGGTTCACGGCGGCGGGCCCCAGATCAACCTGTTTCTGGACAAGATGTGCATCACCCCCAGCTATGTCCAGGGGATGCGGGTGACCGACGGCGAGACCATGGATGTGGTGGAAATGGTCCTGGTGGGCAAGGTCAACAAGGAGATCGTGAGCTTGATCAATTACCACGGCGGCCGGGCGGTGGGGCTTTCCGGCCGGGACGGCGATCTGATCCGGGCCGAGAAGATGCAGGTCATGAAGGAGCAGGTGGCGGATACCCCGCCGGAACTCATCGATCTCGGCCGGGTGGGCCGGGTGGTGGGGGTGGATACCGGGGTTCTGGAAACCCTGGAAGCCCGCGGTTTCATCCCGGTGATCGCGCCGGTGGGGGTCGGTGATGACGGCCGGGCCTACAATATCAACGCCGACCTGGTGGCCGGCGCGGTGGCGGCCCGGCTCAAGGCCGCCAAGCTGATTCTGCTCACCGACGTGGCCGGGGTGCTGGACAAAGAGGGCGGCTTGATCTCCTCCATCGCCGCCGCCGAGGTGGAAAAATGTATCGAAGACGGCGTGGTCGGCGGCGGCATGATCCCCAAGGTTCGCTGCTGCCGGGAAGCGGTGGCCGGCGGGGTGGGCAAGGCCCACATCATCGACGGCCGCAAGGAACACGCCATCCTGCTGGAGATGTTCACCCAGAGCGGGGTGGGGACGGAAATCACCTGATCGGCAGGGCGGATAACCCCTGGCATTTCAGCCGCTGGTAAGGCAGGATAATAAGCGATAATATATTATTAAGGAACACCATGACGAACAACAGTGAATGGAACCAGCGGGGGAACAGGGTTTTGATGAATACTTACGGGAGGCTGCCGGTGACCATGGTGCGGGGCTCCGGCTGTGTTCTGCACGATGCCGAGGGCCGGGAGTACCTGGATTTTGTCGCCGGGATCGCGGTGTGCAACCTTGGTCACTGCCATCCGGCGGTATCTGCCGCCATTAAAGCCCAGGCGGAAAAACTGGTGCATGTTTCCAACCTCTATCACACCACCCCCCAGATCGAACTGGCGGAACAACTGTGCGCCAATTCCTTCGCCGACCGGGTATTTTTCTGCAACTCCGGGGCCGAGGCCAACGAGGCGGCCATCAAGCTGGCCCGCAAGGCCGGCGGTGAAGGCAAATATGAAATAATTTCGCTGGCCGGCTCTTTCCACGGCCGGACTTTAGCCACCGTGGCCGCCACCGGCCAGAGCAAGTTTCATGAGGGGTTCGAGCCCCTGCCCGCCGGTTTTGTCCACGCCCCGTTTGGCGACCTGGAAGGCCTGGAGCGGTTGGTGGGACCCCACACCTGCGCCGTACTCTGTGAACCTTTGCAGGGGGAAGGCGGGGTGCGCCCCCTGGCGCCGGAGTACCTGCGCGGCATCCGCGAGCTTTGTCACCGCCACGGCCTGCTGCTGATCTTCGACGAGGTCCAGGTGGGCATGGGCCGCACCGGCAGCCTGCTGGCTTATGAGCAATTGGGGGTAACCCCGGACATCATTACCCTGGCCAAGGGCCTGGCCAACGGCCTGCCCATGGGAGCCATGCTGGCCGGGGAAGAGGTGGCGGCGGCCTTTACCCCCGGCAGCCACGCTTCCACCTTCGGCGGCAATCCGGTGGCGGCGGCTGCCGCCCTGGCGGTGCTGGACACCCTGCTGGCCCCGGATTTTCTGGCCGAGGTGCGGGATAAGGGTGCCTACCTGGTCGCCGGCCTGAACGAACTGCTACAGCGTTACCCCGACCGTTTACAGGAAGTGCGCGGTATGGGGCTGATCCAGGGCCTGGTGCTGCGGGAAGAGTTTCGCGACCAGGGGCCGGCGGTGGTGCAAACGCTCTTTGAACGGGGCCTGCTGCTCAACTTCGCCGGCCATACCGCCCTGCGCTTTATTCCACCGCTGGTGGTCAGCAGGGCGGAGATCGACCGGGCCCTGGAGATGGTGGAGAAGGGGGTCAAATCTTTATCCGTGGAGGAGTGAGAGCAGGGGGGTCAAATCTTTATCCTTGACACCTCCCTCGGGGGAGGTGTCAAGGATAAAGATTTGACCCCCTCTCCGATAAAAAGCCCTTTACAAATGGTCTTGATATTTTGTAGTAATTGACGTTCGTCGCCCTTGGGCAAGGTTCCCTTAGGGGCTACGGTTTTTATGAAACCGTGTAGCCCCCATCACGGGGCCAAAGGGTAAGCGGTTACAGGGTGCCGCAAGATGCGGTGCCATGTGATCGCTTACCAAGAACCATTTAACCTGGGAATAACCATGGCACAACATCTGCTGAGCCTGGCGGATTTCAGCGGCGCTGAACTGGCCGCCCTGATCGACCGGGCCCTGGTCTTGAAACGGGAGAGCCGGGACGGGGTCCGTCACCGGGATCTGGAAGGGCGCACCGTGGCCCTGATCTTCGAAAAACCCTCCACCCGCACCCGGGTGTCCTTCGAGGCCGCCATGTACGGCCTGGGTGGCCAGGTGATCTACCTTTCCTCCCGTGATACCCAGCTGGCCCGTAATGAACCCTTAAAGGACATGGCCCGGGTCATGGACCGTTACGTCGACGGCCTGGTGATTCGCACCTTCGGCCAGGAGATCGTGGACGAACTGGCCCGTTATTCCGGGGTGCCGGTGATCAACGCCCTGACCGATCTGCATCATCCCTGTCAGGTGCTCAGCGACCTGATGACGGTGATCGAACACAAAGGGCCGCTGGACAAGCTGAAAGTCGCCTGGGTGGGCGACGGCAACAACATGGCCAACTCCTGGATCCAGGCCGCCGCCCGGCTGGGCTTTGCCCTGAACCTGGCCTGCCCCGAGGGTTATGAGCCCGTGCCCGGCATCCTGAGGGAAGCCCGGGCCCAGGCCGATCGCCCCATCAACCTGGTCCACGATCCTCTCGAGGCGGTGGCCGAGGCCGACGTGGTCAACACCGATGTCTGGGCCAGCATGGGCCAGGAAGACGAGCAGATCCACCGGCTCCAGGTGTTTCGGCCTTACCAGATCAACGATCGCCTGTTGGCCGCCGCCGACCCCAACGCCGTGGTGCTCCATTGCCTGCCGGCCCACCGCGACGAGGAGATCAGCGAAAAAGTCCTGGAAGGCCCGCAGTCGGTGGTCTGGGACCAGTCGGAAAACAAGATGCATATGCACAAGGCGGTGCTGGCGGCGTTTATCGGCCCCAAGGCCTAGCGGGCGGGGCAACCAGTTTGTTTACGGGGCGGCCGGCGCCTTTTGCTGGTTTTGGCCCGCCCCGCGACCCAAAAAAAGACAAGGTAACAAAAACACATGATTCCCAAGGTTAACAAAATAGTTTTGGCCTACTCCGGTGGCTTGGATACTTCGGTAATTCTGCGCTGGCTCAAGGAAACCTGTAACTGCCCGGTGGTGGCCTATGCCGCCGATATCGGCCAGGATGAGGACTGGGATGAGGTGCGCCGCAAGGGCCTGGCCACCGGTGCCGATGAAGTGGTCATCGCCGATCTCAAGGAGGAGTTCGTCCGGGATTATGTTTTTCCCGCCTTCCGGGCCAACGCCATCTACGAGGGCTCCTATCTGCTGGGCACCTCCCTGGCCCGGCCGGTAATCGCCAAGGAACAGGTGCGGATTGCCGAAGAATGCGGCGCCGATGCGCTTAGCCACGGCGCCACCGGCAAGGGCAACGACCAGGTGCGCTTCGAGCTGTCCTACCTGGCCTTAAATCCCCAACTGCACATCATCGCCCCCTGGCGGGTCTGGGATCTCAACTCCCGGACCAAACTGATGGCCTACGCCGAAAAGCACGGCATCCCGGTGCCGGTGACCCGGGAAAAGCCCTACAGCTCCGACGAGAACCTGCTCCATATCAGTTTCGAGGGCGGCATCCTGGAAGATCCCTGGAACGAGCCCGAGGAGAGCATGTTCCAGCTCACCGTGGCGCCGGAAAAGGCTCCGGATCAACCCACCTACCTGGAGCTGGAATTCGAGCGGGGCAACCCGGTGGCCATCGACGGCGAGAGGCTTTCCCCCGCCGCCATGCTCGCCAGGCTCAACAAGCTGGGCGGAGCCAACGGGGTGGGCCGGCTGGACATGGTGGAAAACCGTTTCGTCGGCATGAAGTCCCGGGGGGTCTATGAAACCCCGGGGGGTACCATCCTGCGCTGCGCCCACCGCGATCTCGAAACCATCACCCTGGATCGCGAGGTCATGAAGACCCGCGATTCCCTGGTGCCCCGCTATTCCGAACTGATCTACAACGGTTTCTGGTTCTCCCCGGAGATGAAGATGCTGCAGAACACCATGGATTATACCCAAAGCACGGTCAACGGGGTGGTGCGGCTCAAACTCTACAAGGGCAACTGTATCGCCGTGGGCCGCAAGTCGGAAAACTCCCTGTACCAGGAAAGCTTTGCCACCTTCGAGGAGGACAGCGTCTACCGCCAGGCCGACGCCGAGGGCTTTATCCGCTTGCAGGGGCTGCGCCTGAGCATGCAGGCCGGTAAACGCTGAGCAGCACCGCACCTTGCGGCGATCCAGCCGGCCTTGCGTACCTGGTGTACGCGGCGCCGGCTGGATTGCCACAATCTGCGGTACTGCTCAGCGTTTACCTCCGCTTTTAAAGCTGTCCCCGATCACGCGATCACGCACGACAAATAAAATTATATATTTGGATATTGAACTTTGAGTCAGCAAACAGGCAAAACCCCCGGGTCCGGGGTCGTAAGCAGCGATAAGATGAAGATGTGGGGCGGGCGGTTTGCCGAGCGGACGGCGGCCTCGGTGGAGGCCTTTACCTGTTCGGTCCAGGTCGACTCCCGGCTCTATCGCCAGGATATCGCCGGCAGCCGGGCCCATGCCCGGATGCTGGCCCGCCAGGGGCTGATCAGCGACGAGGAATGCGGACTGATTTTGGACGGGCTCGAGGAGATCGAAGGCGAGATCAGCCGGGGCGAGTTCGTCTTTCGGCCGGAGCTGGAAGATATCCACATGAACATCGAGAAAACCCTGGCCGAGAGGATCGGGCCCGCCGGCGAGAAGCTCCATACCGCCCGCAGCCGCAACGATCAGGTGGCTCTCGATTTCCGCCTTTACCTGCGGGAGGAGACCGATCGCCTGCAGGACCTGCTGGCCGGGATGCAGCGGGCCCTGGTGGACCAGGCCCGCCGCTGGCGCCGGGCGGTGATGCCGGGCTACACCCATCTCCAGCGGGCCCAGCCGGTGCTGGTGGCCCACCACCTGCTGGCCTACTACGAGATGTTCAAGCGGGACCGCCAGCGCCTGGCCGACTGCCGCCGGCGGATCAATGTCCTGCCCCTGGGGGCGGCGGCCCTGGCCGGCACCGGCTTGCCCATCGATCGCGAGTATGTGGCGCAACTGCTGGATTTCCCCGAGGTCTCGGCCAACAGCCTGGATACCGTCTCCGACCGTGATTTCGCCGTGGAATTCGCCGCCGCCGCCTCCCTGATCCAGGTCCATTTGAGCCGCCTGGCCGAGGAACTGGTGCTCTGGACCAGCGAGGAGTTCTCCTTTGTCATCCTGCCCGACGCCTTTTGCACCGGCAGTTCCATCATGCCCCAGAAGAAGAACCCCGATGTGCCCGAACTGATCCGGGGTAAGTCCGGCCGGGTGACCGGGCACCTGATGTCTTTGCTGACCCTGCTCAAAGGGCTGCCCCTGGCCTACAACCGCGATCTCCAGGAAGACAAGGAGCCGGTGTTCGATATCGTCGACACCGTCTCCGCCTCCCTGGCGCTGGCCGCCGAGCTGATGGCGGGCTTGCGGTTCAATGAGGAGAAGCTGACGGCGGCCCTGAGCCGGGGCTGCATGACCGCCACCGACCTGGCCGACTACCTGGTGCGCAAGCAGATCCCCTTCCGGCAGGCCCACGCCATCGTCGGCCGGACCGTGGCCTATGCCCTGGAACAGGGCCGCGATGTCGGCGAGCTGAGCCTGCCCGAGCTGCGCCGGTTCGCCGAATGCATCGACGAGGATGTCTTTGCGGTGCTGTCGGTATCGGGGTCGGTGGCCAGCCGCAATTCCACCGGCGGCACCGGCGGCGAGCGGGTGGATGAGGCCATAGCCCGAGCCGAGGCGGAACTGGGGTAAGCGATCACAGGGTGCCGCATCTTGCGGCGATCGGGCCGGCTCACGTACTGAGGTACGCTTCGCCCTCCCGATCGCCACAACCTGCGGCACCCTGTGACCGCTTACCAATTGGTCATCTTTGATCACCTGCGAAACTGGCAAATGCCTGCAAGGGTTGTGATGGTAAACGTATACAGTTCGTTGATGGCAGCAGGTTGGCTGCCTGGTTGGGGCGGGTGAAATCATGGGCGGGGTGATCATGCCGGAGTCGATCAGGAAAACGG
>LKMJ01006978.1_pt1 | contig 10637 bp, 9 predicted proteins | sample 643391 | NCBI WGS metagenome assembly LKMJ01 (sample SAMN04112250, study PRJNA286221) | soda lake metagenome | biome: soda lake; feature: Kulunda Steppe; material: water; isolation source: sample PL-Br10 brine of Picturesque Lake | place: Russia: Kulunda steppe | collected 2010-07
CCCCTCGTAACGTGATGCTTGCTGTGCATTCAACACGCAATTTCTTTCGTCACTGAGGAACTCCAGGAGAGCCGATAGCTTCTGTGCAAGAGAGGAAAACGCGGGGTGATGATGTGGTTGGTGTGGTGGAAGGCCGTGGGTGCTCGATGACCCCCCGTCCCCGCGAATTTTGTATCATACCCTTAGATAAATTAAATGTATGGGTCGGGGCTGTTACTCGTCCTCATTTGTCCCCTCAGAAATAGACATATTCCACGAATTATGTCGCTAAGAGTTGTCTCAACGCTCGAGCGAAGAATTACTTGCCGCTGAGAAACGATCAGGATTCGAATCAACTGGAGACGGTCGGTCTCACGTCGTTCGACTGCTGCGACTGACAGGGCTCGGACCCAGAGCCTGCTTCACTCGTCGCCTTCGCTGCTCGCAAAAGCGGGCACGATGGGATTCGAACCACGGTCGGAGCAAGCTCCTCCCTGATTCCAATCCCATCTCTGTTCGTGATTTCCCCCTCACGTCCGTTCGTCGAAAATCACGGGCACGATGGGATTCGAACCCACGACCGTCGGATACCTTCCCCCACCGGCTCCCCGATGGAGTTAGAAGTCCGACGCTCTATCCAGACTGAGCTACGTGCCCTCGAGTCAGCATCGTCGGGCAACCAGTATAAGCAGTTGGGATTTTACTCGAGATCAGTTGCTTATCGAAGGTCTTCGTGATCGCTGTACTGCTGAGACACCGTCTCGAGCAACTCAACCCGCTCACGCACCTGTTGCCAGTGTTCGTGACGACACCAGATACTGACTGGCATCTGCGTCACGCCGAGCGCTTGGGCAATCGCCACGCGCTCGGATCCACGGTGGAGGAGATACCGACCCTGTCGACCGATATGAACGCGCACCTCTGCCATCGACGGTGGAACCTGTGGCGCTGGGTCCGAGATCGACGGCTCGACAGTTGGGCTACGCTCACCGCGCCGCGTTCGGACCGATCGATAGCCTCGAGCCGCAATGTCCGCGATGGCGTACTCGAGGGCGCTCGCCACAGACGCTTCGACCACCGGATGATCCTCGCCCAGACCCGCCTCCGGGCCATCTGCCGGACGTCCTACTCGAGGAGTCGGAGCATCCGTGGGGTGGTCCGCTCCCTCGAATACACCGCCATCCACGTCTTTCCCCGCCGATTGGATCACCCGACGTACTCGCTGGTACCCCGGGGTTGCTGGAAAGGGAACCGTTTCTCGATCCCAGGAACCGCCAACGACGCCCGAACTCCGCGCGGGAACGTCCGCTGTCACCTGCTCACGTCCAGTCGCGGTCAGGACGTGGGTAAGCTTCGAGGGAGGGAGATCCACGCGTTCGAAGGGCACGATAGAGCTCTCGTAGTGCCGGGCAGTCGTCCACCACGTGCGCCACCCGGCAACGAGTCGGTGAGAGGCGCGAGCAAGCGCGAGGCGAAGCCGATCGGCAGGGGCATGGTCGTTCGCTTCCCCTGCCGTCGTCTCGAGTGCGGTCACGGCTCCTGATCGATTACGGGAACCCTCCCTGGGAGTCGACGGTGATGAACGTGATTCGCTGTCCTCCCGTGAGGTCCCCATTGGGCTGAACCGGATACCCCACGTGCCCTAAGTAACGACCGAATAGGCCGGGGTAGGCCACCGTTTCTCGTCGCGCTCGAGGGAGGTGACCACACTCGCGGGAACCTGAACTGGTTTAGTCTCCCGCTGGCAACAACGAGCCATGATGGATGCAATCGTCGCGTTCGACTTCGATGGGACGCTCTCGGATTCGGAGATGACCGTGTTACTCGGTGAGCGCCTCGGCGTCGAAGACGAGATGGCGAAGATCACCGAACAGGCGATGAACGACGAAATCGGCTACGCCGAAAGCCTCCGGTCGCGTGCCGCGTTGCTCGAGGGACTCTCCCGGGACGACGTCGAAGCTGCTTACGCTCGAGTCGAGCTGCGGGAGGGAGCACCGGCCGTCCTCGAGCGCCTTGCTGACGCTGGAGTACCCACGGCGATCCTGACTGGCGGGTTCGAACGTGGCGTCGATGCCGCACTGGAGCGTGCTGGGGTCTCGGTCGATCACATCGTCGCGAATCGCTTGCCGTTCGACGAGGAGGGGACGGCCCTCACGGGCGACGTCGATGGGCCATTGATCGAGGGCACGAAAGATGACGCCCTCACGGAGCTGGCCGAGTCACTGGGTGTGGACCTGACCGACACCGTCGCCGTCGGTGACGGAGCGAACGACCTTCCGATGCTTCGTGTCGCTGGCCTCGCCATCGGATTCGATCCCAAACCGGCGGTGGCCCCTGCCTGTGACGTCATCGTCACCACGATGGATGGTGTCGACGAACAGTTGGTCGAGGCCGACTGCCTCGAGTAATCCCGCTCGACTGCTGAACAGTCAAACCGATGCGATATTCGTTCTAACAGTGGGTTACTGAAACCAACGAGTACTTACTCACCACTCCAGTAGCTCGGGCGATGCTTTGGCAAGATTTCGTGTTCATGATTGGGAGCAGTCTCTCGATTTTCTTCCTCGCCCCAACCCTGCGAGACAGCGCTGCACAGGTCCCACTTGGAACCAGTGTCCCATCGGTACTCATCGGCGCAGTGTACGGCGTCACCTTTCTGACGATGGGAATGACATTTTCCGCGTTCGGGGCCTTCGCTGCCGGCTGGATGTGGTCACTGATTGCGGTATTCAGGTCACCGACTGGACGGCGCCACCTCGAGGGGTGGCGACTGTTTGTGGCGGATTGCCACCACTGGAGCCGTCGCCTGCGTGGTTCCACCGATCACACACAGCAGTTTTTGCTCGAGGAACGCCACCCGTCCGCAGCCAGCACCAGCGCCACTCACGAGAACCAGGCTGGGCAATCGACACCCTGATCAGGGACGGTATCGGTCGTGGTCGTGATCGTGATCGTGGTCCTCGGAAGCGGAGTCGCCCGCGTCCGCAGTGGACCCGCGGTCCGGCCGATAACGGTCGTGGTCGTCGCTCGAGCGAGTGGTATCCGCCGACGGCACGGCATCGTTTGACACATCAGTACCGTTGCCACTCGAGGAGAGATTCGAGTCAGGAGTCAGTGACGGGGACTGGTCGCCTGTGGTCGCAGGGTCCCGGACGGAACTGGGAGGGCCTGGGTGGCGCTCGATCCCGTGGCCGGGGTGGGCGGCCGCGGCCTCTCGTGAGTTGGGTGTGGAATCCGCTCGGCGCTCGAGGAACGCCTCCCGGTTCCCGATGAGCGTCCCGATAACGGCGAATACGCCGACAAAAACGACCGTCGAAAGGATGAGCGTCGAATCGATACTCATGGCGAGGGTTTCGATTTCGAGATCCGTTCGTCCGGTTTGCTCGTCGGTACTCGGGGAGTATTCAGCTGCCGAAGCGAGCAGGAGTATTCCCAGCAGGTAGCCTGGAATCATCGCAACACCGGCGAGAGCCGTCTGCCCGACCGACTCCGTCTGGAGCGTTCGGCCGAGTACACCGCCGGCACAGACGAGTCCAGCAGCGGCGGCAACGACGAGAATCATTGCCGCCAGTTGCGTGAATCCATCGAAGAGGAATCCCACCTGGTCAGGACTGTCCTGGAAGGTGCCACCGTGTCCCATGAGTACGGAGAAACCCGCCATCACCCAGGTCGATGGGGCTTCATCCACCGGCGTCATCCCGGCTCGATTCGCAAGCGCAAGCATATACGAGACGAGATACACGACACCGAAGACGACACCACCGACAATCGCCCCGGCAGTGAGCAGCGACGACACCTCGAGTGAGTCCGCAGTCCGTTCATCAGCCCCTTCGTCCTCTCGTCGGCGGGTTGAGGAGGTTTCATACTGGAGGCTTCTGTTGGAAGGCATATACGAGTGTCCAGCAGTCCCGGAATGAATCTTGTGGTTGCGTGCAACGACCACTGAGCGGTTCGGGAAATTACTTGGAAAACAGGCTCGTGTGCACTGGCGCGAAGGGGTCCGGGTCGGGACGGTCACCGGTATCGGTGATCGCTCGGCCGTCCAACCCCTCCTCGAGGAACGCCGATAGCGGGGGGCCGACGTTTTCGGGCTCGACGAGGAAGGCGTCGTGGCCGTGGTCGGACTCGACGATGTGGTGGGCGACATCGATCGTTCGCTCCCGGCACGTGTCAGCCAGTGCCTCCGCCTGTTCGACGGTGAAGTGCCAATCGCCGGTGAACGAAAGCAGGAGGAGTTCGCCATCGAAGGCAGCGAGGGCGTCACCATCTGACTCGTAGCCAGCAGAGAGGTCGAAGTCGTCCATCGCCCGTGTCAGATACAGGTAGCTGTTGGCATCGAACCGATCGACAAAGCGGCCAGCTTGATAGTCGAGGTAGGATTCGACGTCGCGATAGGGGAAAAACGCGGCTGCGGGATCGGGTGGTTCGTCTCGAACAGCTTCGCGACCGGCCGCCCGCCTGCCGAATTTATCCCCCATCGAGGCCTTCGAGAGGTACATGATGTGACCGATCTGTCTCGCTCGAGCGAGGCCATTTGTCGGGCCGTTTCCGTCTGCGTCGTAGTAGTGTCCACCCTGCCAGGCCGGATCGCTGGTGATCGCTCGTCTGGCAACGGCGTCGAGGGCGAGACACTGCGGGTCGAGCCGCGGTGCCGTGGCGACCGCACCGGCACGTTCGACATCGTCCGGATACCGCCGCAGCCAGTCGAGCACGTTCATGCCCCCGACGGAGCCGCCGACGACGGCATGGAGGCGGCCGACGCCGAGTTCGTCGAGAAGCCGCCGCTGGACACGGGTCCAGTCACCGACGGTGACCGGCGGAAAGTCCGTGCCATAGGGCTTCCCAGTCTCGGGGTTGAGGCTCGAGGGACCAGTAGTTCCGTAACACGAGCCAGGGACGTTCGCACAGACGACGTAGTAGGTGGTGGTGTCGATGGCTTTGCCGGGGCCGACGACGTCACCCCACCAGGCCCGTGCCTGTCCGGCCGTCCCATCACCAGCGTCGGGACGCCGCGCCACGTGGGCACTGCCCGTGAGAGCGTGACAGACCAAGACGGCGTTCGAGCCGTCGAACTCGCCGTAGGTTTCGTAGGCGACCTCGAGCGTTGGAATCGACTCCCCACAACCGAACGTGAACGAGCCGAGGTCGACAACGTCTCTGGAAGTCATCGTGTGCCTCCAGGGGGGGACGCCCGCGTCCGGACAGCCGTCTCGATGGCCTGTTCGAGGTCCGCCAGTAGGTCTGTGGGGTCTTCGATACCGACAGAGAGGCGAACGAGGTCCTCGGTGACCCCCGCCTCGGCCTGTTCGGCCGGGGTGAGTTGCCCGTGGGTCGTACTCGCTGGATGGATGATGAGCGTTTTCGCGTCGCCGATGTTGGCGAGGAACTGCGCGACTTCGACGGCTTCACAGACGGCTTTCCCGGCTTCGTACGCCCCTCGAGGGGCATCACCACCATCGAGGCCGAAGGCGATCATGCCGCCGTAGTCTTCGAGGTATCGACTGGCGTGGTCGTGGGTCGGATGGCTCTCGAGGCCGGGATAGGCCACCCAGGCGACGTCGTCGTGGTCGGCCAGATAGTCGGCGACGATGGCGGCGTTTTCACAGTGTTTGTCCACTCTGAGGGACAGGGTTTCGATGCCCTGGAGGGTGTTCCAGGCGTCGTGTGGGGACTGCTGGTTGCCCAGGCTGCGCGTCGATCGGTACCGAACGGCCGCGGCGAGCGGGGCGTCGGGAAAATCCCGAGAGAAGTCGACATCGTGATAGGCGTGGTTCGGTCCGGCGAGTTCGTCGTAGCCGTGTGCCCCCCAGTCGAAGTGGCCGCCATCGACGACGACGCCGCCCACGGTCGTTCCGGAGCCGTGTAACCACTTGGTCGTCGATTCCCAGACGACGTCGGCTCCGTGCTCGAGGGGGCGACACAGTGCGGGCGTGGCGAAGGTGTTATCGACCACGAGCGGAGCGCCGTGATCGTGGGCGAGAGTCGCGAGCCGCTCGAAATCAGGGGTGACGAGGGAGGGGTTCCCGATCGTTTCGACGTGTACGTACGCCGTGTTTTCGTCGATCGCCTCGGCGTAGGCGTCGACGTCGAGCGTGGGGACGAACCGTGGTTCGATACCCCGTTTGCGAGCCGTTTTCGTCAGGTACGCAGTCGTCCCGCCGTAGGTGTCAGTCGAACACACCACGTTGTCCCCGACAGCCGCGAGCACCAGCGTGATCGCGTCCAGGGAGGCCATCCCGCTCGCCGTCGCCACCGCACCGGTGCCGCCCTCGAGCGACGCCAATCGGTTCTCGAGGGCCTCGACAGTCGGATTGCTGATCCGAGAGTAGATATGCCCCTCGCGCTCGAGTGCGTACAGTTCCGCGGCCGAGTCGGCGTCCTCGAAGGCATACGACGTCGTCTGATAGATCGGTACGGCCGCGGCACCGGTCGCTGGGTCCCCGTCGTAGCCTGCGTGGACACTCCTGGTGGCCAGCCGGAGGTCATCCTCGCTCGAGCAGGTAGTCATGTTTTGTATGCATACTTCTCGAGCCTATTATGCGCAGTAGTAACGGCAAATACGGACGGAGAGTGTGCGATTTCGTCCCACAGCGACTCGAGACGCGCCAGTAGACGGAGCCTTTGATACCCTCTGGCCCTAACTCACCTGCGTGCACGGGAGTGATCGGGACCGCGTCGTGTTGGCCGTGGTGGTCTTTACCGTCTTGTTCTCCCAGTTGTTGCTCTATCCAGGCATCGAAGAACTCGTCACCATCTTCAGCGCCGTGGACGGTTCCTCGCCGTTCACCGACACGGCGCTCGATGCCAGTATGTGGTTTTTGGTCTCGGAGTTCGGGGCCTACATCGCGTTCGTCGGCCTCTGGGGGCTCCTCAGTGACGCCACCGGCATGCGGACCCCGTTCATCGTCATCGGCGCCATCGCCGGCGGTGCAGGCTACGGACTGCTCGCCATCGTCGGAACCACCGGCGGCGTGCCCTTCGAAGGCGTCCTCCTCCTGCGGGTGTTCCAGGGGGCGATGACTGTTGGCGCACTCTCGTTAACGATGACGATGCTCATGGACCTCGAGGGCGGCCACGGGCAGAACATGGGCGCAGCCGGCATCGCCATCGGCCTGGGCGCGGCGACAGGAGCCCCCGCTGGCGGGCAGTTGACCGAACTCGATCCACTGGCTCCCCTCGGTGCAGCCGCGGTATTGCTCGTCTTTGCAGGCATCGTGGTGACACGAGTTCCCGACCGAAGCCCCCAACGAACACGCCGAGCGAGCGATATCCTGCAGGGAATCAAAGGCCGGCCTGCACTGACGCTGCCGTTCGCCTTCGGATTCGTCGATCGCCTCACAGCCGGCTTTTTTGCGCTGGTTGGCACCTACTACTTCAGGGAGACGTTCGACCTCGATCCGGCGATGACCGGGCTCATCCTGGCGTGTTTTTTCGCCCCGTTTGCCCTCCTCCAGTACCCGATGGGGATGCTCTCCGATCGGATCGGACGTACAGTACCGATCGTCGTCGGCTCACTCTGTTACGGTGTCGGCATCATTGCCGTCGGGGCGGCCCCGACCGTCATCACCGCCGCCGCGATGATGGTCGTCGTCGGCGTCATCGGCGCACTGATCGCCCCGGCAACCATGGCGCTCGTCACCGACCTCGCCGACGAGGGCGAGCGCGGACTCGCGATGGCCGGCTTCAACTTCGCCGGCAGCCTCGGCTTCCTCGGTGGCTTCCTCATCGGCGGAACGGTCGCAACCACCTCGGGCTACGGTGCTGCCTTCCTCGTCGTCGGTGGCCTCGAGGTCGCCATCGCACTCGTCGCCGCCCCGCTGTTCCTTCGATTATCCCTCGAGGCGGGGTCGACGCTCTCTCCCGAGTAACGTGTCGGCACGTGTGTTATTCCGCTATCCCCTAAGTCACATGCACACAAACCGCATGACGAGACAACGTTGATAGCCCTGCTCCTTATAACCGCTCGGCTCCGAGTTTAAGCTGATGACTAATACACAGAGACTTTCACGTCGGAGCGTACTGGCGGTAACTGGCGGCGCTGCAACCGTGGCCCTCGCCGGCTGTCTGGGTGGCGACGACGACAGCGGTTCGACCGACCCCGAAGACTGGGAGGACGTCACGGTGATCGAACTCGAGGGACACTCGAGCCAGTGGACCGGGATTGCACCGGACGCGATCGATGACGTCGCCAACCCGACGCTGGTGCTGACAGCCGGCACCGAGTACGAACTTACCTGGTACAACGACGACGGTGCCCCACACAACATCGTCTTCCTCGACGACGACGGCAACACGGTCGAGGGCACCGACACGACCGACGATGACGAACAGACCCTCGTCTTTGAGGCCTCAGAGGATATGGTCGAATACCTCTGTGAACCCCACGCAAACGCGATGGTGGGCGACGTCGAAGTCCACACGGAATAAGGGCGACCGCGTTTCGGTCTATTGCTAACCAATAAATGAACACATACACCTAAGTAGGATGTGTGCCAATACCACCCATCCCTTGGGACAGTATGAAAAAACGGATTGACCTTACCTTATGGCACGAAGGGTGCTGGATGTTATCGCTCACGCGCGATTTTCCCGATATCCAACTGATCGTGACCGATATTTGTTCGGATAGCACAGATATCCTCGCGTCAGTGCTCGTCACCGCCGAAGACAAGGGCCAACTCGAGGAGATCGCCGACACGGCGGCTGCCTCTGCGGCCGTACGGGCGACTGACGTCCTCGACACCGGCCGTGGCCACCTTCGCGTCCATACCCGCTACGACGTGGCCTCCTCGATCTACGATGCCATCGTCCGCTCGTCGTTGACACCCGTCGGCGAGATCCGTATCGCCGACAACACCGAACACTGGACAGTACTGGCCGATAGTGGCTCGATCGGGACATCCATTGCCGACCTCGAGCAAGTCGCCGATATCGAGGTCAGACGGGTTATCGACTACGAACCCGACGAGTCGACCGCGCGTGACCTCGTCGACCAGATTCGTGCCGAGCTGTCCCCTCGACAGACCCGCTACCTGCTCTCTGCACTCGAGGAAGGCTACTACGGCTGGCCGCGTGACGTCTCGGCGAAAGAACTGGCGGCCAAACACGACGTCTCCGGTCCGACCGCACTCGAGCACCTGCGAAAAGGCGAGGCGACGGTGTTACGCGAGATCCTCGAGACGATGCGCGTTCGCGAGCGAGAGCCGAAGGCGACACGCCCCGCATCCGATTCCTGAGGTCGCTCGACTCGATTCGCATCCGATTTGTGACCGCAGAGTTGCACTCGTCGTCACGAGCGCACGCTGGGGATCACGCCAATCCGGCCCGAGTCGCAATAGTTTCGACGACATCGTCGATCCGATCGGTGGCCACCTCCTCGTGTTCGCCGGTGAGATTCGAGAAGAGACACGAAAAGATGACCGCGGGGGTGCCCGCGGGCTCCTCGAGGACCCCCGAGAGCGCTCGAGCGCCGGTGAGGGTCCCCGTTTTGGCCCGTGCTGGTACCGGGACAGCCTCGAGCCGGTTAGCGACGGTCCCGTCGTGGCCCGTCCGAGGCAGTGCCTGACGGAACTGCTCGCCCCATGGCTGGTCGAGCGCCCACTCGAGCACGGAGACGATCGTTTCAGCCGACAGCAGGTTGTACCGCGAGACGCCCGACCCGTCACGCAAGCGGGCGGCATCCGCCCCGCGGTCGTCGAGGAACGCACTCGCATGGGCGTGCCAACCCCGCCAGGAACCGACACCGTCACGCTCGTAAGCGATGGTTCGGGCGATCTGTTCGGCCACGAAATTGTCCGAGACGGTGAGCATCTCAGCGATCAGCGTCTCGAGCGGGGCTGATTCGACGATGGCACAGGGCTCCCCGCCCGTTTCGACCGGAGTGTTCTCGACCCGAACCCAGCCGTCGATCGTGACGCCAGCAGCCTCGAGCGCTTGCTTACACAGGCTGCCGGCATGCATCAGCGGGTCGTCGACCGGACTGGCTTTGACGACTGATTCACCGGGGGCGATCTCACCTTCGACCCGGATCACCTCCGACGCACGCTGTTTGTAGACCTCGAGGGCACACTCGGGACCGGTTTCGACGTCGACGTCGAATCGGACGATCTCGGAGGTCGGCGAGACGTCGACGTTGATTGAGCCGTTCCGGTGGGCAACGGTGATATCGACGGTGTTGCGCTCGACGGCGAGTGGCGTGCTCTTGGCTCCGTAGGCGAACTGTCCATCATCCCAGGTCCAGCCTGGGCCGAGCGATTGGGTGTCGAACGCCGTTGCGTCGATCACGAGTTCGCCAGCGACCGTGTCGATGTCCGTTTTCGCGACGGCCGTCGCCAGTTCCATCAGGTCGGCCTGTGAGAGGTCGGGACTTCCGTAGCCGGTGATCACGAGGTCGCCGAGCAGATGGCCGTTTCGTACCTCACCGACGGCATGGACGGTCGTTTCGAACCGGTAGTCTGGGCCGAGTTCCGCGAAGCCACGGGCCGCCGTCACGAGTTTGGCATTCGACGCCGGCAACAGCGGAATCGCCGGGTCAACGGCCAAAATCGGCTCGCCCGTGCGTACATCGAGCGCATAGACACTCGCGCTGAACGGGGCCTCTGTCAGGTCGACGGACGGTTGCTCGAGCGACTGCCCCCTCGAGTCATCACCCATCGGTA